>Ga0209812_10000796_pt1 | contig 25482 bp, 23 predicted proteins | sample JI71714BDNA_FD_187502 | JGI IMG/M metagenome (GOLD analysis project Ga0209812, IMG submission 187502) | Wastewater effluent complex algal communities from Wisconsin, to seasonally profile nutrient transformation and Carbon sequestration -... | ecosystem: Engineered > WWTP > Effluent > Algae...
GGTAGCGACAAAGTCCGGGGTTAACACCTGCAGTAACAGTTGCTGCCAGCGTTGCAGGAACAGTGCTTCATGGTCGAGCTGAATATCGTGCAGGGATTTTTCATCGTGCTGCGGTCGCGCATACAGACGGTCGCGGATTTGTTCGCCACGCGCCCCTAAGTCATAGCCGCCATTGCCCAGCATGGCCAGCGCATCACCACCGACAGTGCGGGCATTGGCGGTCCAGAGCCGGCCATCTTTTGGTGCATAAATTTGCGGATAGTCTTTCGCTGACAGATAACCTGACCAGTAGTTTTTCCCTTCACTCCAATCTTGTGGGGTATCCCAGTCCTCCAGTTGACGCGTTGGAATAGCCCCGATAATGGTCCAGCCAATCTGGCCTTTGGCATCTGCGACTAGCAGATTTTGTGCCGGGACTCCGATTGCAGGCGCCAGCGCCAGCGCTTCAGCGCTACTGGTCGCTTGCTCCAACGCCATCAAATTCAGGTTCAGGCTTTCGCGATCATAAGCGACCCAGCGCAGCGCAAATTGATCAAAAGGCGCCGCCATCACAGGGCCCCATTGGGTTTCTTTGATTAACAGCACCACATCGGCTTCGCCTTTTACCTTGATCACTTCATTGTTGTAGCTAAATTCCTGTAGACCCGCCGGTGTTTGATATTTCTGACCGCTTTCGTCCATTTTCAAGGCAATAACATCATGCCAGTCGGCCGTGCTGTTGGTAAAACCCCAGGCAATATGACCGTTACTGCCGGCGACGACGGCGGGCGTGCCGGGCAACGTGACACCGGCAACGCTATGCTGTTTGTCGCCTTCGGTCCAATGAAGTTGGGCTTTGTACCAGATCCCTGGCACCCGGATGGTTAAGTGCATGTCATCAGCCAAAATGGCCCTGCCATCTTTAGTCGCACTGGCTGCAACGGCAAAGTTATTCGAACCGATATCGCGGCTGTCAGTCAGACCACAGTCTAGGCACGCCTGAGCCGGTGGTGCTTTGAGTAAAGCAGGGAGTGGGCTTTGCGGCAGAGGCAATGCTGCAGCCTCTGAGCCATCGATCGCAGCCTGCCAGTCGCTGCTGTGCTGCGTCAGAAACTGATACCATTCCAATGGGATCGCCGATTTCAGCGCGCCTTGCGCCAGTTCGTCTTTACCGAGCGCGCCCTGCAAATCGAGAAACATGCTAAAGATGACCAGCAAAGAATCAGCAGGTTGCCACGGGCGCGGTTGTTGCATCAGCAACAGATATTCAAACGGCGGTAAGCCTAATTGTTGCAAGCCGGCATTCACACCATCGGCGTAGCGTTGTAAAACATCGCGCTGGTTTTGCGGTAAGTTTGGCAAAATGGCGTCAGCACGGTCACGAAAACGGTGCATTCGCTGGCTTTTGTCAAAATCGAGGGCTGCAGTGCCAAACAACTCTGCCAGCTCACCGGCTGCGTTGCGCCGCATCAGGTCCATCTGGAAGTAGCGGTCCTGTGCATGGGCAAAGCCCAAGGCAAAAGCCGCATCACTGCGGTTTTGTGCGCGAATACTCAGATAGCCTTGTGCATCGCGGCTAGAAACGACCTGTTGTTCGACCGCTGCGGTCAGTTGGCCTTGATAAAGAGGCAGGCTTTGATGCACCATCCAATAACCTGCAGCACTGACTACTGCCAGTAACAGGACTAATACTGCTAACATATTTTTTATAATTTTCATGCAGATGCGCTCGTTTTGACCAGACGTATTCAGATTATCACAGAAGATCAGGTGTTATATGCAACAAATTCAATCCGGACAAATTCAAATTTTTGACCTGGCGGTGCGGCTTTTTCACTGGTTGCAGGTGTTGCTGATCGCCGGACTTTGGTACAGCGCCGAGCAGGAATGGTTCGGCTTGCATCAAATGTTTGCTTTTATCCTCGCCTCGTTGTTGGGCGCCCGGCTCATTTGGGGGATCATTGGCAGCGACACGGCACAGTTTCGCCAGTTTGTGCCGGACTGGCGGCAGCTTCGGCAGTATTTAGCGAATAAACCTGCGGTGGCAGGACATAATCCGCTTTCAGCACTGATGATCATTACGTTATTGCTGTTAGTGGCTTTACAGTTTATGTCGGGCCTGATGACCACAGATGAAGTGATGACGGAAGGGCCTTTGTACGCAGTAGTACCGGATTGGCTGAGTAGTTTGGCCGGCAGCTGGCATGAATTGGGATTTAACCTGATCCTGGGTTTGGTTGCGGTGCATGTTTTGGCAGCGCTATGGCATCAATTCCGTGGCGACAAAGTGATCAGTGCGATGTGGCATGGCCGTAAAACGCTGCCTGTGCAGACTGCTGCACCGCGCCTGCTGGGGAGTGTGAAATATCTGCTGCTCGCTGTGATGCTGTTTTGCGCGTTGATGGGATGGCAGGGGAGTTCAGTCTGGCCACAATTTCTGGCCGACATTCAGAGCATTCGCGGCTTGTAATGCGGGATAAAAAACGGAGCCGAAGCTCCGTTTTGTCTGTCAGGTAGCAGGATCAGTCAGCCTTGTACTGGTCATGGCAAGCTTTGCAGTTCCCACGGAAAGTCGCAAAAGCAGCTTTAATTTTCGCTTGGTCACCGGTTTGAGCTGCGACTTGCAGAGCTTTGGTGTCCTGCTGGAATTTGTCTGCTTTCGCGGTGAAGTCTTTAAAATCTGCCCAAATTTCTTTCTTGGCATCACCGCCACCCGCTTCAGTACCTGGCGTACTGAATGCAGCCCACGGCAGTGGCGCCAGAGCAGCCAGAGCGTCCGCGCGTTGTTGCACGCGTTTGGCGTCAAACGGGACCTTGCCTTGCAACATTTCACCGATGTCACCGGTGTTATGCCGGATCATGGTAAAAGCGGACTGACGATAGTCGACAGCATCTTTGGCATCGGTAAATGCAGTCGCTGCGTAAAGGGCTGTGGAACTAAAGGCGCTAACAATTAATACTGTGAATAGTTTTTTCATCGTTCGATTCTCATTTAGCAATTTAGCATGCAATAATGCTAATGGTTTTGTGCACTTGGGTACATCAATCTCACAGTGTTTTACCATCAGGCTATCGCAACGTCCAGTGATCGGACTTTCAACGAGCAGGCGTAACCCGTGAAGGAATCCATCTACAAGACGACTGGGCTCAATTCTCTCAGCATTAAATTTTCAGCACTGGTCTTTTTGTTAACGGTGCTGGCCAGCACTGTGATTGCTTTTGCCATGTTGGCATTACAGCAAGATGTGTTGATTGATCAGGAACATGCTGAACTGGAGCAAACCACGACTCGTTATGCCAGACAGCTGGATAACGAGTTTTGGCTGAAAGAAAAGAAAGCGATCAGTGCGAATCAGGTTGTCACGCGTTTTTTCCAGCAATACCCCGCAGCGGCTGGGCATCAGGCCGAAGTGTACGCGGATGGCAGTATCCGCAGTAAAGATGATTTGTCCGCGGCCTTCCAGCAACAGCAAAATTTTATCCGCAAACCACATGGTTATTTCGACCAAACACAGCATCTGTGGCAGCAGCTCGCGCCAGTGCTGTTAGAGGATTTTTTTAACTTCTATTTTATCTCCAAAGATGGCTTTATCCGTATCGCACCAGCCGATTGGGCTTTGGAGATCCCGGCCGACCATAATTTCAGCCGCGATGTTTTTTTTAAGATAGCAACCCCCGAGCAAAATCCGGCCCGTCTGCCGCGGTGGACCCCATTGTATTACGACGCGATCTGGCAAAAATGGATGACGAGTCTGGTGATCCCGGTATACATCAATGATGAATTCATTGGCGTGACGGGGACCGATTTAGTACTGGATAACATTTTCGCCAATCTGGGGCAGATCGCGCAGTGGGAGCCGGGTCGTCAGGCCATGCTGTTTGATGCCAAAGGCAACCTGTTGCTGGATGCGCAAAATAGTCTGCAGCGGCAAATCGCCAACCCCTCAATGAATCAGCTGGCGGAGGGTGTCAAGGCGCAACATGCTGAATTACATGAATTTATGCAGAAAGTCCTGGCAAAGCCGGCGGCACAGACGCAAATCAGCCGGGAAGTAGAACATTATGTTGCATCAACCGCCCGGATCGACCGGCTCGGCTGGCATGTGATGATCTATCAATCGAAAGCTGATGTGGTGAAAGGTTTGCAGGATTACCGCAATAAAGTGGTGTTGCTGTTCTTGTTGGTGGCTTTGATCGTAGCGTTAGCGCTGCAGTTTTTTATCTACAAATTTGTGCTGAAGCGGCTGACCAATCTGGCAAATGCCGTGCAACGTTTATCGCACAGTGATGGTGAACGCATCGAACTGGACGATCGTTCCGATGAAATTGGTTTATTAAACCGGGCTTTTGCCCGTATGTCTGATGAAATCACCCAGCTGATTAATGGCCTCAATACCCGGATCCAGGAAAAAGAAGAAGCGGAGCGTGCGACGCGTAAACTGAGTAAAGCGGTTGCGTTCTCCAGCTCCGGTATTGTGCTGACTGACAGTGCGCTGGTGGTTGAGTATGTGAATCCGTTTTTGCTGGAAATGATTTCAGCAGAACCTGAATCCGTGCTGGGGATGCCATTGTCGATGTTATTCGCACAGGAGATGCGGTTTGTTGGTGAAGACATTCTGCAAAGCCTGCAGGAACGGCACCACTGGCGCGGTGATATGTTATTGCAGCAAGGTAATAAACAATTCTGGGCCAGTCTGGCTATTGCGCCGATCCGCGATGATAAAGGCGATGTCAGTAACTATGTTTGTGCAATGCAGGACATTTCTTTTATCAAAGAAAGTCAGCGAAAAATGGAGCAGCTGGCTTATTACGACGTGCTGACCGGCCTTGCCAACCGCAGTTACTTCCGCGACCAGTTGCGCAAAGCTATCGCGATGGCCGCGCGCGGTTACTACCATTTTGCCCTGTTGTATTTTGACCTGGACGAATTCAAACGGATTAACGACACGCTCGGCCATGATGCTGGCGATGAACTGCTCAAAGAAGTGGCACGGCGGCTGATTAGCCGGCTGCGGGAAGAAGATACCATTGCGCGTCTTGGTGGAGATGAGTTCGCCGTTATTTTAAGTGGCATTTCGGACCGAAAAGCCGCTGCAACTATCGCTGAGAATCTGCAGCAGGCGTTTGCACAGCCGGTGCGCCTGGCCGGCCATGACGTTGCTATCAGTGCCAGTATTGGCATTACTATCGCGCCGCAGGACGCTGACGAAGAAGAGATGTTACTTAAACATGCAGATCTGGCGATGTATGAAGCCAAGGCGCGTGGCAAGAATACCTATCATTTCTTTAGTCAGGAACTCAATGATGCCGCTAATGACCGGCTACACATTGAAAATCAGCTGCGTGAAGCCATCCGCGAGCAGCAGTTCCTGCTGTATTACCAGCCAAAAATTGACATCCGAACCAACGAAGTCAAAGGTTACGAAACCCTGCTGCGTTGGTTGCGGCCGGATAACACCATGGTGCCGCCACTGAAGTTTATTCCGGTCGCCGAATCCACGGGGTTGATAGTACAAATCGGTGAATGGATTTTGTGGGAAGCCTGTCGTTTTCTGGCGCGTCAGCACGCGCGTGGCCTGATGGTCACCGTGTCGGTGAATTTGTCCGCCCGTCAGTTTATCGATCAGGATTTGCCTGGGCTGGTGGAGCGGATCCTAAAACGGACCGGTGCGCTGGCGGAATATCTGATCCTGGAAATCACCGAAAGTATGCTGATGGGCGATACTGATGCGGCCATTACCCAGCTCAATGAGTTAAAAAGGCTCGGATTGGCTTTATCAATCGACGACTTTGGTACAGGCTATTCTTCGCTGAGTTATCTGAAACGCTTCCCAGTGGACGAACTGAAAATCGACCGCTCTTTCGTCAAAGATATCCCAGACGACAAAAACGATATGGACATCACTGCGGCTATTATTGCGATGGCGCAGAAAATGGATCTGCGGGTTGTCGCCGAAGGGGTAGAAACCGCAGAGCAAGTCGATTTCCTGCTGAACAATACCTGTTATCTGGTACAGGGTTATTATTTCAGTATGCCCTTAGCCGAACAGGAACTGTCCCGGTTGAATTTCAGCGTAAGCACACAAAAGAATACATCAAAAACAATAACTTAATTCAGGAACATCAGAATGAAGCCACTTCGTTTATCGCTGCTCAGTGCAGCGGTTGTCTGTGCTGTTGCGCCAGCATGGGCTGACCCGACGCAGCCGCTACAGGGCATTCGTGATAATAGCGTGCAGCTACTCGCCTTAACCGGCGCAGTGGTTCATACCGAGCCCGGTAAATCAATGACTAACGCTACGGTGCTGGTGCAAAGCGGCAAGATCACGGCGGTCGGTACCGATTTAAAAATTCCGGCGGGTTTCCGTCAGATTGATGTCGCCGGTTATCACCTGTACCCCGGGTTCATCGATTTATACAGTCAATACGGTGTAGAAAAAGCCGCCGCTGGATCTCATGGTGGCCGTGGTGATGGCCCGATGTATCAGAATGAGCGCAAAGGCGGCAATGCTGTCAATGCAGCTATCCACGCAGAGCAACGCTGGGCAGATAGTTTCGTCCCCAGTACCGAAGATGCCAAAGCCTATCAGCAGCAAGGTTTTACTGCGGTGCAATCGGCGCGTCAGGATGGGATTTTCCGCGGTCAGGCCGTGTTGGCCTCTACCGGTAACGGTTTACCGGGCGAACTGATCCTAAAAGCTGATGGGCAGCATTTTTTGTCATTTGACCCTGGTAGTTCAAAACAGAGTTATCCATCGTCATTGATGGGCAGTATTGCCCTGGTGCGTCAGACATTGGCGGATGCCCGCTGGTATCAGCAGGCTTATGGTAAAGCTGACTGGCGGTTTTTCCGTGAACCGGTGCCATTTAATGCTGCATTGGCAGCACTTGGCCAGCTGAACAGCAGCGGTATGATTTTCGAAACTAATAACGATCGTAATTTATTGCGCGCCGCTAGTCTGGTGAAAGAGTTTAATTTGCCGAAAGTGACGCTGGTCGCCTCCGGCTATGAGTATGTCCGGGCGGATGAAGTGAAGAAAACCGGCCGCAGTCTGCTTCTGCCAGTGGCTTATCCTTCTGCCCCGGCGGTCGGCAAGCTGGACGACCATCTTGACGTCAGCCTGGCCGATTTAAGACATTGGGAACGGGCTCCGTCTAACGCTGCCGCATTGGAAAAAGCCGGTGTGACTTTTGCGCTGACGACGCACAAGCTCGATGATAAGACCAAGTTTTGGCCCAATGTGCGCACTGCAATTAAATACGGCTTGAGCACAGAAAAAGCGCTGGCAGCTTTGACCACAGTGCCTGCGGAGTTAATCGGCATGCCGGGCCAACTGGGCCGCATTGCCAGCGGTTATCAGGCCGATCTGGTGGTCAGTAAAGGCGATTTATTTAAAGATGGGGAGATTGTTGCGGTCTGGAACCGTGGCGTGGAAACCCGGTTTAAGCCATTGCAAAATGCCGATATCGCCGGAGACTATGCGCTGCAAATGGGTGGTAAAGAGTTAAAACTCAGTGTCAGCGGAGCCTTGGGGAAAGTTGAAGGCAAAGTGCTGCAAGGTGACAAAGAAGCGAAACTGGAAAACCTCAGCGTTGACAAACAGCAGGTTCAGTTCGGTTTTAGCCTGAAAGAGCTGGCTGCCGGTGATGGCGTGGCGCTGTTTAGTGGTGTGATGTCCGGCAATCTGTTGCAGGGCAAACTACAGCTGCCTGATGGAAGTCAACAGACACTGACGCTGAGCCGTCAGGCCGCAGTCGCCAAAGTTGACGATAAAAAAGCGGACGATATCACTCTGTTGTCGCAACTGAGTGTGCCGAATCAGGCCTATGGTCTGACGAATGCGCCACAACGGCAAAACGTGCATATCAAAAATGCGACAGTTTGGACGTCAGACAAAGCCGGTAAACTGGAAAATACCGACGTGATAGTCCGAAACGGTGTTTTCACCGAGATTGGTAAAGACTTAAAAACGCCGTCTGGTTTTGTAGAAATTGATGCGACCGGCATGCATGTGACCGCCGGTATTATCGACGAGCACTCCCATATTGCCATCGAATCAGGCGTGAACGAGGGGTCTGATGCGGTGACATCGGAAGTGCAGATTGGTGATGTGCTCAATCCGGACGATATCAATATTTACCGTGGCTTGGCGGGGGGAACGACCACTGCACAGCTGCTGCACGGCAGTGCCAATCCGATAGGCGGGCAGGCGCAGGTGATCCAGCTGCGTTGGGGGGTATCACAGGACGGCCTGAAGTTTAAGGCTGCACCTCCAAGTATCAAATTCGCTTTGGGTGAAAACGTCAAACAATCCAATTGGGGCGACGATTATACCAGTCGCTACCCGCAAAGCCGTGTGGGCGTTGAAACCACCATTCGCGATGCATTCCAGGCTGCCAAAGAATATAAAGCCGCTTGGGCTGCTTACGATGATTTGTCTTCTTCTGAACAAAAACGGACAGTGCCGCCGCGGGTAGACTATCGTCTGCAAGCTTTGGTTGAAATCCTTGATAATAAACGATTTATTCACACCCATTCTTATGTGGCGTCGGAAATTCTGATGCTGATTAAGCTGGCTGAGGAAACGGGTTTCAAGGTCACCACCTTCACCCATATTCTGGAAGGTTACAAAACGGCGAAAGAGATGGCTGCGCATGGCGCCAGTGCGTCAACTTTTGCTGATTGGTGGGCATTTAAGATGGAAGTGAAAGATGCCATTCCAACCAATACCTGTTTGATGGCTGATCAGGGCGTGGTGGTTTCGGTGAATTCTGATAGCCCGGATTTACAGCGCCGCTTGAATCAGGAAGCTGCCAAGTCGGTGAAATACTGCGGAATGTCGGAAGTGGATGCGCTGAACATGATCACGATTAATCCGGCGATCCAACTGAAAGTTGAGCACCGGGTCGGTTCCATTACTGAAGGCAAGCAAGCCGACTTTGTGTTGTGGTCCGGACATCCGTTATCGGTCTACAGCAAAGCGATGCAAACCTGGATTGATGGCACTAAGTACTACGACCGCAAGGTGGATATGACGCTCAATGCCGGTATAGAACGCGAGAAGCAGCAGCTGATCCAGAAAGTGCTGAAAGCGCCTGATGACCGCAAGGCGGGCAGTGGCGGTGAGATGAAAAAGCCAGAACCTATCTGGCACTGTGAAGATAACGGCGATTACCTCGATCTGGCATTTGGCCGGTCAAATGGTGCGCACCGTGATCATCAACACAATCACCAACACTAAGCCAAGGAGCTTCAAATGATTTTTAAAATAAAGACATTGTCGCTGCTGTGCGTAGCGGCTATCTCGGCACCGGCACTGGCCAACTCGATAGTGCCGGCAGACACGCAAAAAGCTGCAGTGTTGCTCAATGATGCGACCTTACATACGGTCAGTAATGGTGTGCTTGAGAGCACTGACTTATTGATGGTCGATGGCAAGATCGCCGCGATTGGTAAAGATTTAGTAGCGCCGGCGGGTGCGACTGTGGTCGAACTGCAGGGCAAACATGTGTATCCGGGTCTGATTGCTCTGGCTAATCAGCTTGGCCTGATTGAGATTGAGGCAGTCAGAGCGACCGATGATACGCGTGAAGTCACCGATACCAATCCGGATGTGCGGGCACAGGTCGCCTATGATGCGCAGTCTGACGTGATCCCAACGGTCCGTTCGAATGGGATCAGCTATAGCCTTGTGTTTCCGTCGGGCAGCTTGCTGATGGGGCAAAGCAGTCTGATGCAGCTCGATGCCTGGAGCTGGCAGGACGCAACGGTCAAAGCCGGCGTTGCTTTGCATATCAACTGGCCCAACGCCAGTTTGTTGAGTTCGCCATGGAATCCGAAAAAGCCGGAAGACTTGGCGAAGCAAAATGCCGAAGCACTGCAAAAGTTGTATGACTATATGGCGCAGGCCAAGGCTTATGCTGATGCCAAAAAAGCCGGTGTCGTCACGGCGCTGGATTCTCGTTGGGAAGCCATGATCCCGGTATTTAGTGGTGAGAGAGCAGTGTTTGCCCATGCGGAAGATGTCAGACAAATCCGTCAGGCCATCGCGTTAGCCGATAAATATCAGTTGAAATTAACTATTGTCGGAGGCCGCGATAGCTGGCGGGTGGCGGACGAACTGGCGGCGCGCAAAGTGCCGGTGATTTTCGGTGCTCCTTTTGGTATTCCGGAGCGGGACGACGAAGCCGTTGATATCGCTTATGCTACACCGGCTAAATTGGCCAAAGCCGGTGTTACTTTCGCGTTGTCGATTGGTAGTTTCTGGGACAGTCGTAACTTACCTTTTGGTGCTGGTCAGGCCGCTGCTTTTGGTCTGGATAAAGAGCAGGCACTGGCTGCCGTGACACTCAACGCCGCCAAAATAGCCGGGGTAGATGATAAGCTGGGTTCACTTGAAGTTGGCAAAGCTGCCACTGTGGTCGTGTCTGAAGGCGATATCCTGGATTATCGCAGCAGCAAAATCAGCCAGATGTGGATAGACGGTCGTGCCGTTGATTTGGATAACAAGCAAAAACAACTGCATGAGAAATATCAGCAGCGTTATAGCCGCTGATTTCGTTACTTGTGTTGATCGGAAAAGCGGCTTCGGCCGCTTTTTTTATGCTGCGCTGGCACGAAATCCCGACTTTACCCCCCCGACCACTTGTGTTTGTAGCCGAGTTTGCTGAGTTCTTGTTGGATCACGTCGCGTTTGTCGCCCTGGATTTCGATGATGCCGTCTTTAACGGCGCCACCGCAGCCGCATTTCTTTTTCAGCAGCGCTGCAATCTCGGCGAGTTTCTCTTCCGGCTCCGCAATGCCGGCGATGGTGATGACGCCTTTGCCGTTACGGCCTTTGGTTTCGCGTTTGAGGCGTAAGAAGCCGTCGGCGAAGGCTTCGCCTGTAGTTTTTTCAGCTTTTGGCGCATCAATGCGGCCGCTATCGGTGCTGTAGACCAGACTGTCGCCAGCTGGCGTGGCTGGTTGTGCGGCGGGCTTGCCGCCTAATTGTTGCTGCCAGTCGGCTAAAGAGATTTTTTTCGAACTCATCATCAGTTCCGTCTTGTGGTGCGCTGTTGTTCAGCCGGGAATCGTGGCAAGATAATGCAACACAAGGCGCACAGCAATGCTTCCGTTTTGATTCATGACCATTGCTGGCGTAAACGCTGAATTTCCCCGCACAGTCTTGGATTTTTCCCTTATTCTGGTAGACTGCTGCGGCATTTTTAGAAATCTGGACGGCTATGTCGATTCAATTTTATCTTTCTCGTTGTGGCTTCAGTGCAGATGCCTTTTCGGCTGATTTCTATCAGCAAGTCAGCCATTTTCAGCAGCAACTGGCAGCATTAAAGCCGGCAGCTGAGGTGCAATGGCAATTTCGGGTGCCTGAACTCGGCGAAGGCGGCAGTTGTTCGTTGTTTGGCACGCTTGCGGATGCGCCTTATGATCTGCGCCCCATCCTAGGCGGCGAGACTGCAGCGAATCAGCAGTTATTGGCCAAAGTGACCGCCATCGTGCAGTTTTATCAGGCCAACAGCGCCAGCCATTGGTTTGGGGTTTATCAGCGCCGAGTGAATCCGGCTGGCGACACGGTTTTGGTGAAGCTGGCCTATTTTGGTGCGGAAAGCCGGGCTGAGTTTCCGCTGACGACTGAATTTGCTGCCATCAGCAATAACAGTACGGTCGGTTTGTCGGGGCAGGGCCGGGTCATCAACGACGTCGGTGCTTATCTGGCGCAAGGGGGCGAGTATTATACTTGTGACCCGAAAGTTCAGGCGGAAGCTTGTCTGCCGTTAATCGGCGCCGAAGGCGCTGTGATGGGCATTATCGATTCCGAAGCCTTTACCAAGAATTTGTTTCACGGCAAGGAGCTGGCCCTGCTGGTCGCAGTGGCGCTGACTTTGCCGACGCTTCTGGTTTAAAACATCAGACCACAAGCCAATCGCGCTGAGGTTATGCTTCAGCCAAAGAATAATTAACAATATCAGCAACAGTAGCAGGTGAGCACTTTATGTTTTCTCGTTTACAGCCGGTAGCGACAGATCCGATTTTGGGTTTAATGGCCGCTTACAAAGAAGATCCGAATCCACTGAAAGTTGACCTCGGTGTCGGTGTCTATAAAGACGAAGCGGGCCACACGGCTGTGCTGGATTGCGTAAAAAAGGCGGAGAAACTGCGGCTCGATCACGAGGACAGCAAAACCTATATCGGTATGGCCGGTGACTTGAGCTTCAACGCCCACATCGAAAAGCTGGCGTTTGGGCCGCATAAAGTGTTGCTGGAAGGCCGCACCACGACAGCACACACACCGGGCGGTACTGGCGCATTGCGTGTCGCGGCTGAATTTATCAAAAAGGCCAATCCGGATGCGACCATCTGGGTGACCAGTCCAACCTGGGCCAACCACATTTCAATGTTTCAGGCTGCTGGCCTGAAAGTCAAAGAATACGCCTACTACGATTACGACACCAAAGGCCTGAAAGAAGAGGCGATGTTTGCTGATCTCGCGACTGTGCCAGCCGGTGACGTGGTGCTGGTGCACGCGTGCTGCCATAACCCAAGCGGCATGGACCTGAACTTTGCACAGTGGCAGAAATTTACTGCATTGGCCAAAGAGCGCGGTTTTACCCCGTTAGTCGATATGGCGTATCAGGGTTTTGGTCTGGGCCTGGATGAAGATACGCAAGGTCTGCGTCATCTGGCGAACGAAGTCGACGAGCTGATCCTTTGCACGTCCTGCTCGAAAAACTTTGGTTTATACCGCGAGCGGATCGGCGCTGTGTCTGTGGTCGTCGACAGCAATAAAATGCTGGAAACTGCCCGGACTAACCTGTTAGCGGTCGTGCGCAGTATCTATTCAATGCCGCCGGCGCACGGTGCCATTATTGTCAGCCATATTTTGGATAGTGCCGAACTGACTGCGTTATGGCATCAGGAACTGGCGGTGATGCGCAACCGTATCAACGACTATCGTCAGCTGATCATCGATAAGCTGCAAGCTGAAGGTGTCCAGCAGGACTTCAGCTTCATCACGAAACAACACGGCATGTTCAGCTTCCTTGGCATCAATAAGGAACAGATCGAACGTCTGCGCAAAGAATTCAGTATTTATATGGTCGGTTCGAGCCGCGTCAGCATCGCAGGGCTCAACCACAGTAATATTGATTATTTTGCCAAAGCCGTGGCGACCGTGCTGAAATAAGTGTCCGTACAGCCTGCGAAGGCGGTTTGGCATCTCTTGGCAAAGGCAACTTAACGGTTGCCTTTGTTTTTCAGGCTGTTTAAGGTAAAGCAAAGCAGCACAGAGGAGCGCACAGAGTGCTAGGTTCAGCGGATCAGGCAAGGTGGAGATTGAGATCAGCAATGTTGCTGTGCTTGCTGCTCAGTACATCAGCCAACGCTGTTGAACCGTTACGGGTCGTGCTTGAAGTCTCGCCACCGCACCAGACGGTGGAAAACGGCAAGGTCGGCGGCCTGACCACTGCGGTGGTTGCCGCGATGCTCCAACATGCCGGTTTGACTCCTGCCTATGAAGTCTATCCCTGGGCCCGCGCCTTTCGCATAGCAGCCACCACGCCTGATGTGTTGATTTACAATATGGCGCGCACGCCAGAGCGCGAAGAACGCTTTGAGTGGATTGGTGTTGTGACCAGTTACAAATTTGGTTTCTTGAAGCTTGGCGATCGAGATGATATTCAGGTAAGCCAACTTGCTGATATCAAACATTATGTCGTCGGTGCGCAGCGCGATGATTTCTCCGCCGAGTGGCTGCGCGATGTCGCCAGACAGCCGCTGGAAAAGCTGCAGTTGCAGCCCGATGTCGTTGAAACCTGGCGATTGCTGGTAAACGGCAAGCTGGATTTGATGATTGATGACCCGCAGGCCATTGACGATATGTTAGTTAAACATCACCTCCGGCGCAGCGACGTTGAATTTGTGATCTTCCCACGCGAGCTGGAGCAACAAACTTGGATCGCGCTGAAAAAAGGCTCTTCGCCTGAGCTGGTGCAGCGGCTGCGTCTGGCCTATCAGCAGATAAAAGGCAGTGAGATCCATCAGAAAGCCATGGGGCTTGCCGCTGGTAAAGCGCTATAGCGTGTCCTGTAAAGTGTCCGGAAAATAAAAATCCCTGCCAAAACAGGGATCTTTTTACTGAACCATTGGTCAGGAACGCTTAAATCTTCTTGTACTTGATCCGGTGCGGCTCTAAAGCCTGGGCGCCGTAAGTCGCCTTCAGCCAGGTCTCGTAGTCGGAATAGTTGCCTTCGAAGAAATTCACTTTGCCTTCGTCACGGTAATCGAGGATGTGCGTGGCGATGCGGTCAAGGAACCAGCGGTCGTGCGAGATCACCATGGCGCAGCCCGGGAAATCCAGGATGGCGTTTTCTAGGGCGCGCAGCGTTTCGACGTCCAAATCGTTGGTCGGTTCATCGAGCAGCAACATGTTGCCACCGGCCTTGAGCAGCGCCGCTAAGTGCACGCGGTTACGCTCACCACCAGACAGTTCGCCGATAAACTTTTGCTGATCGTTGCCTTTGAAGTTAAAACGGCCGACATAAGCCCGGCTTGGAATGGTGAAGCTACCGATCTGCAGCATGTCCTGGCCGTTAGAAATTTCCTGCCAGACGGTATTTTTCGGGTTCATGCTGTCGCGGAACTGGTCCACGCTGGCCAGCTGCACGGTTTCACCGACTTCAATCGAGCCGGCGTCCGGTTTTTCTGCACCAGAGATCATCCGGAACAGCGTTGATTTACCGGCACCGTTGGCACCGATGATGCCGACGATGGCGCCTTTTGGCACGCTGAAGCTTAAGTCGTCAATCAGCACGCGGTCGCCGTAGGATTTGCGCAGGTTTTTCACTTCCAGCACTTTGTCGCCTAAGCGTGGTCCTGGCGGAATAAACAGCTCGTTGGTTTCGTTACGTTTCTGGAATTCTTGGCTTTGCAGTTCTTCAAAGCGCGCCATCCGTGCCTTCGATTTGGCATGGCGGCCTTTTGGATTGGTCCGAACCCATTCCAATTCCTGTTTAATCGAACGCTGGCGGGCGTTTTCGGTTTTCTCTTCCAGCTGCAGGCGGGCGTCTTTTTGTTCCAGCCAGCTGGAGTAGTTGCCCTGCCATGGGATCCCTTCGCCGCGGTCGAGCTCTAAAATCCAGCCTGCAACGTTATCCAGGAAGTAACGGTCGTGCGTGATGGCAACGACGGTACCGGTGTAGTCGTGCAGGAAGCGCTCCAGCCAGGCCACAGATTCCGCATCTAAGTGGTTGGTTGGTTCGTCCAGCAGCAGCATGTCTGGTTTTTCCAGCAGCAGACGGCAAATGGCAACGCGGCGGCGTTCACCACCAGACAGCACTTTGATTTCGGCGTCCCACGGCGGCAGACGCAGCGCATCGGCAGCGCGCTCTAAGATATTGTCGAGGTTGTGGCCGTCTTTGGCCTGAATGATGGCTTCCAATTCGCCTTGTTCACGGGCTAAGGCATCGAAGTCGGCGTTCTCGTCGGCATAAGCGGCGTAGACCGCATCCAGCCGGCTGAAGGCGTTTTTCACGTCGGCGACGGCTTCTTCTACCACTTCACGCACGGTTTTGCTCATATCGAGCACCGGCTCCTGTGGCAGGTAACCAATGTTGATGCCGGCTAGTGGTTTGGCTTCGCCGTCGAACTCTTTGTCGACGCCGGCCATGATGCGCAGCAGGGATGATTTACCTGAACCGTTTAAACCTAACACGCCAATTTTGGCGCCCGGGAAAAACGATAATGAAATGTCTTTTAGAATCGTACGCTTAGGTGGAACCACCTTCGACATCCGATACATTGAATAGATGTATTGAGCCATGGTTGGAGCTGTCCCTTCAGGAAGAATGCAGCGAATTGTACGTTATTTTTTTCGCTCTAGCACCGCGACAAAATCAATCCGCAGTGAAAAAAATCCGGTGCTAAGCAACGCAGCTTCTGGGATAATCCTGACAGCACCGCCGGACATTCCCGCTCCGGCGCCCCAACACAGGACTTCCATCATGGCTGAATATGCACACGATCCGGTATTTCAGGGCTTTATCGCTGAAGCGCGTTCCGAAGCACAAGTATGGGTACTGGCACATGGCGAAGATTTACTGGTCGTGGAATCAGTCGAATTTGAAGACACCGACGTGATGCCATTTTGGTCAAATGAGGCCGCAGCACTGGCACATTGCAGCGAAGAATGGGCCGAGTACAAGCCAGAAGCTATCCCACTGGATATTTTCTGTGACGGCTGGTTAAAAGAAATGTATGACGACGGTGTATTGATTGGCACTAACTGGGACAGCGAATTAAACGGCCCGGAAGTGGAACCGCGCGAAATCCTCGAAGCGCTGTCGCAGCTGCAATAAAAAGACATGCTCGTCAGGCCACACAAACCCGGTTTCTGCCGGGTTTTTGTTTATCTGTAAAGCTTGCCTGCGGGCGGGTTCATGTGTCGTCTGCCGGATGTTGGTGCTGGGGGCTTTGCGCAAAGAATGCAGCGACTGCATCAGGCAGCTGTGCCGGTGTGATGGGCAAATCGACGCTGAATGCGCGTTGCAATAGCTGAAATACTGCGAGCCGCGCCTGATGTTTATCATTGGCATCAATAGTGTGCCAGGGCGCCTGTGGGGTAGAGGTCCGGCGGAACATGTCATCACGCGCCACGATGTAGTCATCCCAGCGCGCGCGGTTACGGATGTCTTCAGCGGTGAGTTTCCATTGTTTGGCCGGGTCCAGATAGCGCTCGGTAAAACGCCGTAGCTGGGTGTCGGCACTAATATCCAGCCAGATTTTTACCAGTACAAAGCCTTCCTGCTGCAGCATCTGTTCAAAAGCATTGATTTGGTCATAAGCCCGCAGCCATGTCTCTTCAGTAATCAGCTGTTCGACCCGTTCTACCAGCACGCGGCCATACCAGGACCGGTCGAATACGGCCCAATGGCCCTGTTGTGGTAAGCGTTGCCAGAAGCGCTGCAACCAGTGTTGGCTGCGCTCTGCATCGTTTGGCGCACTGGTGGGCCAGACATGTAACCAACGCGGATCTAAACACCAACCCAGCCGGCGGATAATACCGCCTTTGCCGGCCGCATCCGGCCCCTCCAGTACCACTACCGCGCCGCGTTGTTGGCGGCCCATGGCTTGTTGCAGCAGCACCAGCTGATGTTGCAATGCGGCCAGTTGTTGAGCCGCCTGGCGTGCGGACAAAGCTTCAGTCATCAGATCATCTCAGCAGGACACAGAAAGCTAGTGTGGCAGAAGCGGACACGAATGCCGAGTTCTGTTTATTTGCGCTATTGCAAATAAGAATGAATCGCAGTACGATTTGCATCAAGTTTAGCCGGAGGTTGTCCTTTGTCCCGTTTCCTGCGTTGGTTGCACATTTATGTGTCGATGGTGGTGTTGGTGGTGTTTGTATTTTTCGCACTGACCGGCATCACCCTAAATCACCCTGAGTGGCAACTCGATGCCGGCAAACAAAGCGACAGCCTGCAGTTGCAGTTACCCCCACCGCTGCTGGCACTGGGGTTTGCAGACGACCAGCTGCAGCAGGCGGCTCAGGCACAGCGCATCGCCGACTGGCTGCGGGCAGAACATCAGGTGCAGGGCGCCGTGTTTGCGTTTGATTATGACCCCGACGCGCAGTTACTGGAACTCGACTTCAAGCAACCAGCCGGTTTTACCAATGCGCAGATTGCCATAGATACCGGCGCAGTCGAACTGTCGCGCGAATTCGGTGGTTATCTGGCCTTGCTGAATGATTTGCACAAAGGCCGTTACGCCGGAACGGCGTGGAAATGGCTGATTGACCTGGTGGCAGTGGCTTGTTTGTTATTTGCTTTGAGCGGTTTTTATCTGTTGTGGCGTCAGCCGGGCAGGCGTTGGTGGGGCGTCCAGTGCGCGCTGACCGGCGCTGGTGTGATGTTATTGGTGTATCTGGCTGCGCTGCACTGACTGGCAGCGGACTGATCAGATGAATGCGGGGGTGTGAAGTGGTGAAAAGGAGAGTAGGGCGTTGAAAAAATCATGCAGGGTGGCACTGGTGCTGGCACTGGGTCTGAGCGGGCCCGCTGTAGCCGGCGATCTGGAGATCTCGTTACAGCTGCCAAAAATCAGTGAAGGCCAGTATCTCCGGCCTTATGTGGCGGTTTGGGTGGAGGATAGCAATGAAAAGTCAGTGCGCCTCATTGAGATCTGGCGGGAAAAACCGGATTGGATCAAAGATTTACGTCGTTTTTGGCGCAAAACTGGCCGGGCAGACCAACCCCTGGTTGACGGCCGCACTGGGGCCACCAAAGGCCCGGGCACTTACCAATTGCGCTGGGATGGCAAAGACGACCAAGGCGCAGCTGTCGCGAATGGCGAATATCAGCTGGTGATTGAAGCGGCACGCGAACATGGCGGTCGCCAGCTCGTCAAACAAAAGTTCACTTGGGATGGCAGTGCCATCAGCCTCAACGTCGCGGCCGGCAACGAAATTGGCCAGGTACAGCTCAGTCGCAAAGCGCCATAACTCAGCCGCTTTTTTATTAAGGAAATTCACCATGAAAACCGTTCGTTTATTAACTTTAAGTTCGTTGTTTGCCGCATCGGCCGCGCTGGCGCATACGATGAATGTGGTACCGAGCCATTATGTCCAATCCAAAACCGGTAGTTTGATTACGGTTGACTTGTTTGCCAGCAATATGACCTTCCAAGCCGATAAAGGCGTTGGCGTCGATGGTTTTAAAGTGATATTGCCTGACGGTACTGTCGCTAAAGCGGCATCTGCGGCACAGGGAAAACGCAAATCTATTGCAGATGTAGAGCTGCCGGTTGCCGGTACTTATCGGTTGGAAATGGGCGGCCAGCCACGCTATTTCACCAGCTATAAAGTGGCTGGCGAGCAAAAACGCCTGATGGGTGATAAGCAAAAAGCGGCAAAAGAGCTGCCAAAAGATGCCACGGATGTGGTGACCACGCAGGGCCGTAACCGGGCTATGGCTTTTGTCACCGTCAATGGCCCGACCGATACGGTGCTGAAAACCACCGGTCAGGGGCTGGAATTCAGCTTCGACCGTCATCCGGCAGATATTGTCGCGGGTGAAGCTGTCACCGTGACGTTGACGCTCAATGGCAAACCGGCTGCAGGCGTCAAAGCAGACTTATCGTTTGACGGCGAGTTGTACCGGAATGACCCAGCGCGTCAGCATCTGGTAACGAACCAAGCTGGCCAGTTCAGTTTCACTCCAGCGAATGCCGGTCGTTACCTGTTAGAAGCATCCGCTGAAGCGGCGCTGCAATCTGCTAAAGCGGACAAAATCCGCGAAGGCTTCACGCTGAGCTTCGAAGCGGCTCTACCATAAGCCGTATTGCTGCTGTCATGCTGCCGGCGGGGCCTGTCAGAGCGACTGCGCCGGCAAAAAGAAAAAGAGGAGCAGGCTCCTCTTTTTGAACAGTGGTGTGTTCACACCTGCTGTGATGCTGATTAACCGACCAGGTCGATTTCCAGCTCATCCTCGTCATCCAAATCCAACATCTGCCCGTAAGCGTTTTTGCTCCATCAGATCATCGATCCGGCGTCTGGCTTCGACTTTATGTTTGTTTTTAGCGTCTTTGTTGCTGATCTTTGCCAGCTTGCTGTCGGCGCCTGCTTCGGCAGTGCCGTAGTCCCCTGCAATCATTTCGGCCATCTTGTACGACTTCCCTATGTTATTCTTTTTTCGAGCCGCCCTCGTTTTAGTCCTATTTCAGAGACTGCTAAAGAGATATATTTTTATCATAACCATAAGAATTATTTATCGATACGCTAAGTAGTTGCTCTTTATCGCAGTTCGCCATCTGCTGGTCGGATCCGCTATCAGATCTGGTGGATCGTTCGCTGAAAATTTGTACAGGCAAGGATCGGGGCAGCGATCTTTTTTCGGTCGGAAGGCGTATCATCAGCAAAAAGGAGGGTCTATGCGTGTTTTAAAATCATTGTCTTTATTATCTTTGTTGGGTTTGGGGCTGGTTAGTGGTCAGGCAGCAGCGGCGCAGTGTGGTGATGTACTGAATCATTCTATGCAGCAACTGCGCACTAAAGAAACTGTCGATTTGTGCGAGTCCTACAAGGATAAAACCCTGTTGATTGTCAATACGGCAAGTAAATGTGGTTTCACCCCGCAATTCAAAGCATTACAGGCGTTATCTGAAAAGTATGCCAGCAAGGGCCTGGTGGTTTTAGGCTTCCCGTCTGATGATTTTATGCAGGAACATGACGACGAAGCGAAAACGGCTGAAGTTTGTTACATCAATTACGGTGTGAAGTTCCCGATGTTCTCAACCAGCCCGGTACGCGGTGATGATGCCAATCCGGTGTTCAAGGCGTTGATCGCCAAAACCGGCGAAAAGCCAAGCTGGAACTTTAACAAGTATCTGGTGAGTAAAGGCGAAACCACCGTGAAGCATTTTGGCAGCAAAGTGAGCCCGGATGATCCGGCATTTATTGCTGAAGTAGAAAAGATGCTGGCGCAATAACAGAGCCTGTATCAATGCAAAAGCCCGCGTCAGTCGCGGGCTTTTTTCTGGCTATCAGCTTGGCTGTTGCGCAAAACGGCTATTTGAATTTGACCAGTTCCAGTTTACCGGACTGATAGCGCCAGCGCTGCCACACGACCTGTAAGCGGTATTTCAGATTGCGCAGTGCTGTGGTGTCGCCCTTGCGGGTGCCGCCGCTAATTTGATTGATCACGCTGTCGAATTTGCTCGAAGGCCATATCGTATATGGCAGTAAAGAAAACAATTGCAGATCCAGTTCAGCGCCAAATTGCAGATCTAAGTCCACCGGGCGGAAAAATTTGTCGCGTTGCAGCAGCTTGCGGGCGCCCGACAGGCTCATGGCATAGCCAGTTGCGCAGTTCGGCACCCGTTTAAAGTTGACCAGCTCAAAACCATCTCCCACAGATTTACGCTCAAAAGCCGGCGTATCCCGGTCGTCCGACAGTTTGATATGGTCCCAACCGTCCAACCGGCTGATTTGTGCCATTGCTTCAGCAAAACGTGCGTCCACGTCAATGTCATCTTCCAGCACGATGGCCACGTCCAGCTGCTGTTCGACCATCAGTTGCCAGACGCCGCGGTGCGATAAATAGCAGCCAATTTCACCCGGTGATAAAGAACGGCGGAAATATTGCTGGTTGGCGGCCTTGTCATAACAGGCTTCGACTTCTGCTGGACTTAAATCTTTACCATAGACGCCGCGAAAACGTTGCGGCTGGATGCCGAGCGCCTGTAGTTGCTGCTCCGCGTGCAGGAAACGTTCAGGCGAGCTGTCAAGATTGATAATAAACACCGGGATCTGGGCTGGAACGGATGAGGTCATGAAAGGTCCTGCAACAACATGAATAGACTCGGAGGTGAAGCCGCTAGTGTAAGCAAATTAACCCGCAGGCTCCACTGAATTAGCAAGCGCAAAGCTTGAGTTCTCGCTGATGCTGTCTTAATATTTGTTTTGGTTATTAGCATAGAACTTTAAGAAATAAGGAGCTGCCATGAGCTGGACGATGCCGTTGCTGGCAGCTTTATTGATTGGCGTAACGCTTGGCTTGTTTGGCTCTGGCGGTTCGATTCTGACCGTTCCGGTGCTGATTTTTCTGCTGGATATGTCAGAAAAGCTGGCGATCAGCACTGCGCTTGGCGTGGTGGCGCTGATTAGTTTCGGCGCTGTTTTACCCTATGTGTGGCGGCGGCAGGTTGCAGGTCGTTTACTGGCGCAGCTGGCACTGCCGGGCATGGCTGGCGCAGCACTGGGTGGTTATGCCAGCCAATGGCTGCCGGCGTTGGTTCAGCTGCTGATCCTGGCTGTCTTGATGCTGCTAAGCAGTGTGAATATGTGGCGTAGCCAACCCTGGCAGCTGCAGCTGCCGCGTGAGTGGCAGGTGATGCTGGCGGGCACAGTGCTTGGACTGATCACTGGTCTGGTGGGAGTCGGCGGTGGATTTTTGCTGGTACCGCTGTTACTGGCGATCAGTGATTTGTCGTCGCAACGTGTGGTAGCGACCAGTCTGGCCCTGGTTTTTCTGCAAAGCTGTAGTGGATTTATCAGTTTGTGGTGGAGCCAGCCACAGCTGCGACCGGATCTGTGGTTGGTCGGCAGTTTCGGCCTGATTGGGGTGGTGGGCAGTTTGTTGGGCTTGCTCGCACTGCAGTATTTGCCGCAGCAGTTGTTCCGACGTGCTTTTGCGTTGTTTCTGCCAGTCCTGGCTGTCAGTTTAGTGCTACAGCATTGGCGTTGAATGAATCACGCGGTGACACGACAAACATCGTGTTATCTTGTATATTAGAAAAATATAAACTAACGGAGATATTTATGACTGTTGAAAGAGCTTTATTAGTATTTGCCGGTTCTATGGTGTTGCTATCGGTCGTGCTGACCCACTATGTGCACCCGAACTTCTTCTGGCTGACCGTGTTTGTCGGCGCCAATATGATCCAAAGTGCTTTCACCGGCTTTTGCCCGGCGGTGATGGTGATGAAGAAGTTAGGGATGCAGACGGAAGCACAGCAAGCCTGCACTGTGCGCTAAGCCTGTGTGCCCGCTGACAGGCTTGCGCTGTAGGGACGCTCACGTCAGGTCCGGCTAAAACCCGGATCTGGCTGTGTCGCTTGGCTCGTCGCGGCTTCGCGCGCCAGCACGTCACAGCGTTCGTTTTCAGGATGGCCGGCATGGCCTTTGACCCAATGCCAGCGGATCTCATGGGGCTGGCAGGCTGCATCCAATCTTTGCCATAAGTCTTTGTTTTTGACCGGCTCTTTTGCTGCAGTGCGCCAGTTATTGCGCTTCCAGTTCACCAGCCATTGGGTGATCCCCTGGCGGACATACTGGCTGTCGGTTGAAATATCGATAGAGCAGGGGCGTTTGATGCATTCCAGCGCGGCAATAGCCGCCATCAGTTCCATCCGGTTGTTGGTGGTCTCAATAAAACCGCCGGATAACTCTTTGACATGCTGCTGATATTTCATCACCACGCCATATCCACCGGGGCCCGGATTGCCGAGGCAGGAGCCATCGGTGTAGATTTCAACAGTTTTCTGCATCAAGGCTTCCCAGCTTCAAAAACGGCGTATACTCTAGCGCAAAAAGCGCTGAAAAACGATTCTTCATGGCAAAACGTCAGATCATCCTTGATACCGAAACCACAGGTATCAATCCGCAGGAAGGGCACCGCATCATCGAGATCGGTTGTGTTGAGATGTTCAACCGTCGTCTGACCGGTAATAACTTTCATGTGTATTTAAACCCGGACCGGTTTATCGAGCAGGAAGCTATCAATATCCACGGCATTACCAACGAATTTGTCGCCGATAAACAACGCTTTCGCGAGATTGCCCGGCAATTTTTTGACTATGTGCAGGGCGCTGAGCTGGTGATCCACAATGCCGCGTTTGACGTCGGCTTTATCAATCACGAATTTAAGCTGCTGGCAGAGCCGTTACCACCGGTCGATAGTGTCTGCGCCATTTTCGACACGCTGAAGCTGGCGCGTGATTTACACCCCGGACAAAAAAATAACCTCGACGCGTTATGCCGGCGTTATGACATCGTCAATAGTCACCGGACGTTCCACGGCGCTTTACTTGATGCTGAGATCCTGGCGGATGTCTATTTAGCCATGACCGGTGGCCAGGTCAGTCTGAATCTGGCGAGCAACAGCGGGAATGAACAAAATAATCAGCAGCAAATTGGCCTGGTGCGCCGCGGTGCGCTGAAAGTGGTCAGTGCAACGGCAGACGAACTGGCGGCTCATGAAAAACGACTGGACTTAGTGCAAAAAAAAGGTGGGTCATGCTTGTGGCGCAGTTAAAGTGGCTTTCTCCATTCTTGATCGGTGCGGTATTGTTCGCACCGCAAACTCTGGCACAAACCAGTAAAACCGAGGCTAGCCCTGCAGCTGTCGCGGCAGCGCCAGCAGAGCAGCAGGTGATCACTGAGCTAAAAGATATTGCCGGCAGCAATAGCATTCCACTGCTAAACAACCGCTTTCGCATTGATTTCGCTGTCGACGAAGTCACACTGGTGTTTTTCCGTAAAAAAGGTGCGCCGCCGGTAGTATTGGTCAAGCCGGACGGCAGTAAAATTTATGCCAGAACCGCAAAAGAACACGGCATGGAATGGTTTGATGATAAGACATATGACTTAATCAAAATGACCAAACCAACACCAGGCCCTTGGCAGGCGATAGGAGAGGTGCTGCCAGAAAGCCGCATTATGGTGTTGACCGAGATTGGCTTAGATGTCGACCCATTGCCGAAAGACCTGATGGTCGGGGAGATCTTCAAAGTTACTGCGCGGCTGAGTAACGGCGGTAAGCCGATTAATGCGAAAGATTTTCGCGATATCCTGCAGCTGGACGTGTTGCTGTTCAGTACGCAAAAACCCGGTTTTGATAATTCCAATGCCACAGTAATTAATTTCACGACTTTTGCTGATGATGGCAAAAATTACGATGAAAGACCGCGCGACGCTATTTTCACCGGTGAGTTTAATCTCAAGATCCCGGCGGGGGAGTGGTTGCCCAAATATCTGGTGAAAACGCCGCTGTATACGCGGGAGCTGATGCAGCAGCCGGTGCTGGTCGTGCGTACGCCGGTCACAACCGAAGCTGTTGAGAGCTTTACCCAGGATGAGCCGCATCAGGTGATCTATCAGGTGACTGAAGGTCCGATCGACGTTGATTCATTCATCGTGCAGGGCCGCTTGCGTTATCCGAATGGTGAAGTACAGAGTTTTTCCTTGGGCGAACAGCAAGGCGACAAACGCATTTTGCGGGTGGCCAATGCCGGTCTGGGGACTTATCGCGTCGAGCAAATGCTGTTTGGCAAAACCAAGACGGGTCGTGAGTTTGTGATTAGTTTGCCGGAATATACTTTTGCTGCCATCGGGCCGAAGATAGAAGTTCCGGCCTTACCGGAAGCAGAAGCGACCCCTGACGCTGGCGCGGCTGCTGCTGGTACGAGCGAGGCTAATGCGACGACGGAGACGCCACCAGAGCCTCCGGCTGAATTTCCGCTCGGTCTGGTCATTGGCGTGAACTTATTGATTCTGATTGGCGGCGGTGGCGCGATTTTGCTGACGATGAACCCGAATGCACAGCGTACCGTGAGTATGTTGTGGGCGAAGGTGAATCCGGGTGTGTTATTGAAGCGGAAAAAGGCCGGTGCTGATGCGGGTGGCGCGGGCGGGCAGGAACAAGGCACTGCCGCAACAGGAACAGACAGCGCAGCCACGGTGAAAAAAGCACCGAAAAACAAAGCCTCTGACGATATTTTAGACCTTTCGTTACCGGATGATTAAGCTTTAGCCAAATCCGGCAAAAAAGAAGTTGACGGGTCAAAGGCAGAACCGTATTATTCCCGCCGCAACGCAGCATCCCCAACTGATATGCTGCAATGCAAGGCTTGGAGCGGTAGTTCAGTCGGTTAGAATACCGGCCTGTCACGCCGGGGGTCGCGGGTTCGAGTCCCGTCCGCTCCGCCAATTTTCGATGCTTCTTCGGAGC
>Ga0209812_10000797_pt1 | contig 25379 bp, 20 predicted proteins | sample JI71714BDNA_FD_187502 | JGI IMG/M metagenome (GOLD analysis project Ga0209812, IMG submission 187502) | Wastewater effluent complex algal communities from Wisconsin, to seasonally profile nutrient transformation and Carbon sequestration -... | ecosystem: Engineered > WWTP > Effluent > Algae...
AACGAATAAGGGCTTTGTAAAAATGGAGGGATTCCTTACGGTCCCGTATACTCCATTTGGATAGTTTTTTGAACGGGGGTCGTCCGGTAGTTTTACATAAATTGTATGATGAAACGGATTGGATACCTGCTTTTACCTGCGCTGATGACTTTTTGTAGCGCCTACGGACAGTTTCCGGGTCTCGACCGTGCCCGGGAAGCGATTTACAGGGCCACCAGTGACCAGGAACGCCTGAGCCGGTTGCAGGCCGCCGCTGCCTTTAAAAATTCAATGCCCGGTGATACAATCTATCACTATGCACAATGGGCGAAGGAACTGGCGCTGAAAACCGGGAATAATAAAGCGCTCGCCTGGGCCGAGTACAACCTGATCAGCGGGGATATTTCCAGTGGAAAAACAGACAGTGTTATTCCCCGGATCGAACGGAATAAACTATTCATTGAAATAAAAAAAACCGACCCTGATCTTTTTTATAAAATCCAATTATTAAAGGCCAATGTACTGAACCGTACCAACCGGCGTACCGAAGCACTGGAACTGCAATTGCAACTATTGAGTGCGGCGGAAAAAGAAAACAATACCCTGGCACGGCTCTTTTTAATGAACTATACCGGCGCCACCTATTTTAATACCATTGGACAACAGCAAGCCGCGCGGAAAATATGGGAAAGCGGGCTGGAGATCATCCGGGAGGCAAACAAACCGGATTACCGGGAAATTGAGACTTATCTGCTTTCGAATCTGGCGCTCTATCACCTGGGGAATTATTATGTGAAGCCCTCCGGCGCCCTGATGGACAGTTGCTTTTTATTCCTGAATCATACCATCGACCTCTGCCGCAAGAATGAATCGATGGGTGTACTGGCTTCCACTTTATCCTACCGGGGAAATTTATACGGCCGGAGTAAATTGTATCCCGAGGCAGAAGCCGATTTTAAGGAAACAGTGCAGATCCGGAGTAAAATCGGGGACCCATTGTATATGTCAGAGGATTTTAAAAACCTATCGGTTTTCTATTTCGAACGTAATAACCTGGACAAATGCCTGGCTACCGTCAACGAGGGACTCCGGCTCTGTGAACAATTTCATATACGGGAGTCATCACTGGAACTATTGAAATTAAAAGCCGGCGTATTCCATAAAAAAGGGGATCGGGAACAATACACCGCTACACTTGAGAAACTGTTACTGGTGGCTGACTCTGCTTACCGGTTTAATACAGCGGAAAAAATCGCCAAGCTTCAAACTGAGTTTGAAGTTCAGAAAAAAGAAGCCCTGATCGCCAAACAGCAACTGGATCTGCTCAAACGGAATTTCCTGCTTTATGCGGCGGGAATCGCCACTTTCCTCCTCGCCCTGTATTTTGTATTCCGCTTCAGAAAATACAAACGGAAACAACAGCTGTTGATGGAGGAAAAGAAACAGCAACATGCGCTCCAGGTAAAAGAAGCAGAGGAAAAAGAACGAAAAAGAATCGCCGCCGAGTTGCATGACAACCTGGGCGTGCAGGCCAATGCCATCCTGTATAACAGCAGTCAGCTTACTGCAGGATCGGGAAACCCGGTACAGATTGCCAATGACCTGCAGGAAACCGCCAAAGAAATGCTGTTGAACCTGCGGGAAACTTTATGGGCGATGAAAAACTCGGACGTGAATGCCGTTCAACTCTGGCTGCGGGTCATCAATTTTATGCAACAGATGGGGCGTCATTATACGGGCATCCAGTTTAAAGTAAGCGGCACGGCACCCAAAGACTTTATCATCCCGGCCAACCAGGCACTGCATATGGTACTGGTGATCCAGGAAACCGTGAATAATGCGGTAAAACATGCAGGAGCCGGCATGATCAGTGCGCATAGTACATTATATGAAAAGGGATGGACCATTGTAATTCAGGATGACGGCAGCGGATTTGACATCGGAAAAGCAATGGCGGAAGAAGACCGCTATGGACTCAAACATATTCAGGAACGGGCATTGGCTGGTGCATTCATCTGTCAGCTTGAATCAGAACCGGGCAATGGCACAAAGACCACCCTGCAGATCAGCGATAACCGGTAAAGCAAAGCCCGGCATTGGCCAGAAAATTGTTTTACTTCCTTATATTTAATTATGATCAGAGTAGCTATTGCAGACGATAAAGTATATAACCGGAAGGTGATCGCTGATAAGCTGTCCCGTAGCAGCCTGTTTACGCTCAGCTTCCAGGCTGCGAATGGGAATGAATTTTTACAGCAGATGCGGGAACTGAAACAAGAGGAACTTCCGCATATTGTGCTGATGGACCTGGAAATGCCGGAAGTGGATGGCGTGTCCGCCATCGGAACAGCTTCCGCGCTCTATCCTTCTGTAAAATTTGTCGTCCTGACCATTTTCGATGACGATGATAAAATATTCAGGGCGATCCGGGCGGGCGCCTGTGGGTATTTATTAAAGGAAGAAAGCGGGGAAGTAATCACCGATATGCTGCAACATCTGTGGGAAAACGGCGCCGGTCCGATTTCACCGAGCATTGCCTATAAAATATTGCAGATGGTCCAGCAACCGGCTCCTGCAGTGAATGATAAAAACAAAGCGGAGAATATTTTTCAGTTAAGTGAGCGTGAACTGGAAATCCTGCAGCTATTATGTGAGGGACTGGAATACAAAGAAATCGGCACCCGGATTTTCATCAGTGCCAATACTGTAAAGAAACATTGCATCAGCATTTACCAGAAACTGCATGTAAACAGTAAGGCCCAGGCACTGCGGATTGCCTATACCAAGGGACTGGTGTAAATAACGAAGCGTAAAGGATTAATCCAGTTCTCCGGCCTGCATCATCTTATAAATAGTGCTTTTCCCGATATCCAGCGCATTCGCGGCAGCCACCACATCATTATTATGCTTCTTCAGGTATTGTTTTACAATATCACAGGTAAACTGTCGAAGCGTTTTCTGCTCACTAAGAAAAAAGTCCTCCCGCTTACCCGGTGCAAAAGTGATATCGGCATCCCGTATTTCATTGTCCTCACACATCACCACGGCCAGGTCGATTACCGCTTTGAGCTCACGTACATTACCCGGGAATGGATGACGCATCAGTTTGTCCTTTGCTTCCTGGCTGAACTGGATCGTGCCCAGGTTATTTTCTTTGGCAAACTCATCCGCAAAATGCTTGGCCAATAAAAGGATATCATTCTCCCGTTCACGCAATGGCGGCAGCACGATCGGCAAACCCATGATCCGGAAATAAAGGTCTTCCCGGAAATTGCCCCGTTGTACTTCCTGGGCCAGGTTTTTATGGGTGGCTGTGACCAGGCGTATATCAAGTTTTATTTTCTCATTGCCCCCTACCCGTACCACTTCTCTTTCCTGCAATACCCGGAGCAGTTTGCTTTGCAGGCTCAGATCCATTTCCGCAATTTCATCCAGAAAGATCGTTCCTGCGTTCGCTTCTTCAAACTTGCCAGGCTTGCGGGCTACTGCGCCGGTAAACGCCCCTTTCTCATGTCCAAACAATTCACTCTCGATCAGTTCTCGGGGTATGGCCGCCATATTTACCGCCACGAAGTTCTTTTTCTTCCGGTCACTGTTATAATGAATCGCTTTAGCCACCACTTCCTTACCGGTTCCGGTTTCCCCGTTGATAAGAATATTAATATTGGTCTTGACCGCTTTGGCAATCAGGTTAAATACTTTCTTCAGGCTTTCACTCTGCCCGATCATCGTTTTCTGAAAGGAAAATTTTTGTCCCAGTTCTTCCCTTAATTGTTCCACTTCTTTCTTCAATGACTGGGTTTCCCGGATCCGGATGATGCTGTTCCAAAGTAAATCCTTTGTCGCTTCATCTTTTACGAGATAATCATTCACGCCCATCTTGAGCAGATTAACAGCCACCGCTACTTCTTCCTGGGAACTGATAACAATAACAGGTACCAGGGGACTCAGTTCCCGGATCCGTTTAAATAATTCATCCCCGGTTATATCCGGTAAAGAAAAGTCGATCGTAACCAGGTCCGGTTTCAGGTGCATTTTGGCCAGGCAATCCTTCCCCGATTCAAAACGGGTTACTTTATAATCGGGATTTAAAGAAAGATGGTAATCGAGAATCTCCCCATACCAGGGGTCGTCTTCTACTATATATATATTATAGGCACTCATATTTACCGGATTTGGATACGATTTGATGATTTTCAGAAAACCAGTTCAATGTACAAATTTAGTTTCAATTACAATAATTGGAGACAATTCCATTAATTGGAAATTTTCGATCGTCCTCAGATACCTATCTGTTTGATTTTATGAGAGATATCTTTTGGCACCGGCTTTGGCAAGGATTAAAAAAAAATTTATGAATATTAATCAATCCGCCCCGTTTAATCTGGCATCTGACAACCTGAATTTGTTGGGATGGCAGCCCACTGATTTTTTAGATAAGAAACAGGTTTTCAGGAATAATCGCTAAGTCTTGTTAGCAGGAGATATATCAAAATAAGTACTTGTACTTAACAGGTATAGTGAAATAGTATTAATTAGAAAAAATGGGTCCTGTGATTGACTGTTCAAAATACAATACAACTGCCAAACGGCTGTTTATAACCAGTTAATCCGCATGATTCAACCCTGCGAAAAACTAATTCAAACCGTAAAACTAAAAGTATGAAAATTGCTATTGTAGGAAGCGGGTACGTCGGCCTTGTTACCGGCGCCTGTTTTTCAGAAGTCGGCATCAATGTAACCTGTGTGGACATTGATAAAAAAAAGATAGAAAATCTCAATAACGGGATCATCCCCATTTTCGAACCCGGACTGGAGGATATGATTAACCGTAATGTAAAAAAACAACGCTTATCATTTACTACCGACATCAGGGAGGCCATTAAGGACTGTGAGGTCATTTTTATTGCAGTCGGAACCCCTCCGGATGAAGACGGAAGTGCGGATCTGAAATATGTGCTTTCTGTAGCCCGCGATTGTGGCCGGAATATGAACGACTATATGCTGATCGTTACAAAAAGTACGGTACCGGTAGGCACATCTGAAAAAGTGCGTAAAGCGGCCCAGGAAGAACTGGATAAAAGAAATGTCAATATTCAATTTGACGTGGCATCCAATCCTGAATTCCTGAAAGAAGGGGCTGCTATTGATGATTTCCTGAAACCGGACCGGATTGTGATCGGCCTGGAGTCCCCGAGGGCAGAAGAACTGATGAAAACGCTCTACAAGCCGTTTACGTTGAATGGTCACCCGCTTATATTTATGGACATCACTTCTGCGGAAATGACCAAGTATGCCGCCAACTCCATGCTGGCTGCGAAAATCAGTTTCATGAATGATATCGCTAATTTATGCGAAATCGTGGGTGCCGATATCAACCTCGTGAGAAAAGGAATTGGTTCTGATTCCCGCATCGGTAACAAATTCATCTATCCGGGTATCGGGTATGGTGGTTCCTGTTTTCCCAAAGATGTGCAGGCCCTGATCCGTACCGCCGGTGAATACAATTATGAACTGCGGGTACTCAAAGCCGTTGAAGCGGTTAACAAGGACCAGAAAATGGTGATTTATAACAAGATCATGAATTATTTCGACGGCGATATCCAGGGCAAAACCATTGCCATCTGGGGACTTTCCTTCAAACCGCAGACCGATGATATGCGGGAAGCACCCTCTTTAGTGATCGTGAATATGCTGCTGGAAGCCGGTGCCAACGTAAAAGCCTACGATCCGGTAGCGATGAAAGAAGCCCGTCATCATTTCGGCGAAACGATTTCGTATGTGGAAGATCAGTACGAAGCCCTGATTGATGCCGATTGCCTGGCGATCCTGACTGAGTGGCCGGAATTCAGGGTGCCGAACTTCAAAATCATTAAAAAATTACTGAACAACGCGGTCATCTTTGATGGTCGTAATATTTACGACAAGGTGGAAATGAGCCGTTATGGATTCAACTATTATTGCATTGGTGTTCAAACCAGCACGAAACAAACTACTGAACTAGTATAATCCACCGGGAGGCATTCCTTACACCAGGAATGCCTCTTTTAATTTAATTTATGAACCGTAAAAAAATACTGGTTACCGGTGGCGCCGGTTTCCTGGGATCGCACCTGTGTGAACGTTTGCTGAATGAAGGGAATGAAGTGTATTGTCTCGATAATTTCTTCACCGGGCAGAAACAGAATATTGTCCATTTGCTGGACAACCCTTACTTTGAACTGATCCGGCATGATGTAACGGCTCCATTTTTTATTGAAGCCGATGAGATTTATAACCTGGCTTGTCCGGCCTCACCCGTTCACTATCAATATAACCCCATTAAAACGATGAAGACTTCCGTAATGGGAGCGATTAACATGCTGGGGCTGGCCAAACGGATTAAAGCTAAAATCCTTCAGGCTTCCACAAGTGAAGTATATGGAGATCCGAAAGTACATCCGCAACCCGAAGCATATTGGGGCAATGTCAATCCGATTGGTGAACGTTCCTGCTATGACGAAGGTAAACGGGCGGCTGAAACCCTGTTTATGGATTACCATAAACAGAACGGGGTGGATGTAAAAATCGTCCGCATCTTCAACACCTATGGTCCCCGCATGCATCCCAACGATGGCCGGGTGGTATCAAACTTTATTGTACAGGCCCTGCAGCAGAAAGACATCACCATTTACGGCGAAGGCAATCAGACCCGTAGTTTTCAGTATGTGGATGACCTTATAGAAGGAATGATCCGGCTGATGAATACGCCTAAAGGATTCACCGGCCCTGTTAATATCGGCAACCCGAATGAATTCACCATCCGTGAACTGGCGGAACAGGTGATCAGTCTGACCGGTTCAAAATCAAAAATTGTAAAAATGCCCCTGCCTTCCGATGATCCGATGATGCGGAAACCGGATATCAGCCTGGCTAATAAAGAACTGAACTGGAATCCCAATACACAGCTGGAGGAAGGTTTGCTTAAAACCATTGAATTTTTTAAAACAGTAATCTGATTAACTAAATTCTGACTGCCCGTATTCCTTAACAAAAGAGCTGCCCTTAAAAACGGGCAGCTTTTTTATTTCACCCCTCCTGATGCCTTACTAACCAGCTTTTTATCATAAGAAAACAGTTTCCGCAAAATGGAAAAAATTCCGCAAAGTAGACCGTTGTGAAAAATGGCACTAACATATATAATTGATATACAATTACTTAATTGACATTTCTTTCTGGCACAGGAATGGACTTACTGGAGCAGATCAATTTTAAATATCAATTATGCCTGAAAAATTATACAGTCTGGACCTGGTGAAAAAGCTGGCCCACAACAACAAAGAGGTAGTTCATAAACTGATTAACGTCTTTATGGAACAGGCGCCTGCATCTCTCAGAGATATTAAATCAGCCTACTACTCAAAAGATTATGCCGCAGTCAGCACACTGGCGCATAAAATAAAACCTACGTATGGATACTTTTCCGTCCATGGAACGGAAAAAGATTTAGAACTGATTGAAATGTTATCGGCCATTGAGTCGCCATCACCGGAAATAGAAGAAATAATCATTAAGCTGGAGCAAGCGACCCGGATGGTGGTGGCTGAAATGAAAGCTGACCTGAACTAATTAGAAGCACTTATTGAACCTAAGAACTAATAACTAGTTACCACAAAAACCATTGATTAAGAAACATTACACATCAAAAAAATCGTTACTTAGATGAATCCTATACTTAGCGAAAACGTATTGCAAAAAGCAAAGCGAATCCGTAAATCCAATAATATGAAAAAGACCATCCTGGTCCTTGATGATGAATCTATCATCGGACTACTGCTTGAAAACTTCCTCTCCACCCAATTCGAAGTAAAACACATTGACAATGGCCATGATGCCCTTGAATGGCTTGAACTCAATCTTCCGGATCTTATCATCTGCGATATTGAAATGCCCGGCATGAGCGGTTTTGAGTTTCTGGCTCAGGTACGTCAGCGTGGCTTTACCCGCCACACGCCGTTTGTCATGTTATCCGGAAAATCGGAAAGCAAAGAACGGATCAAGTGTTATCAACTGGGTGCTCAGGATTACCTGACCAAACCCTTCAATCCGGAAGAACTTTTAGAAATCGTCAAGAAAAATCTCTTCCCTATTCACTTTTCTATCGCCTGGTAAAAGTAACCCCTGCTCATGAAATCTTCATTATCCGTACTGTATGTCGGCAATAACCCCGACTATTTTCACCCGGTTGAAAACAACGGGGAAATTGAACTGAAAACCGTCTCCTCCTCTGTTCGCGGAATAAAACACCTGTCAGAGGGAAATAAGGCGGATGTCATATTCAGCGACTTCAACTTGTCAGGATCCAATGGCCTTTTTTTCTTTGACTGGATCAGGACACAACCCGAATATGATAAAGTACCGTTTATCCTGCTCACAAAAGAATTCAGAAGTGAGATCTATAAAAAGGCCTTTCAGAAAAAGATCGATGACTATTACTCCCAGTCACAACAGATACCAGAAAATATCAGCAACCGGCTCCGGTTTCTGATAAACTTCAAGAGGAAGAAAGGAGTATATGTGGAAGAAAAAGCGAATGCCAGATTCAATATGCCGCTTTCCAAAAGGCTGTTTGATATTGTCGTTTCCGGCACGGCACTGCTCCTGCTTTCCCCGGTATTATTACTGGTCATCCTGGCGATCCGGCTGGAATCTAAAGGAAAAGTGTACTACACATCCAGACGTGTCGGCAGAAAACCCTTTGATTTCTATAAACTCAGATCTATGCGGACCGGTGCCGACAGCCAGTTAAAAGCATTGGCCAAAAAAAGGAACCAATATGCCGATACTTCTGCCAATACAGAAATTGATTTTACGCTTCCCTGTCCGAAATGCAGCAATATGCCTGATGGTCAGAGCTGTTCCCCTATCCTCTACATAAAAGAACACGCGATCTGTGATTTCTGGCATAATGAACAGCAGAAAAATGTAGCAGCTAAAAACGCTGTATTTGTAAAAATCAAGGATGATCCGCGTGTTACCCGCGTGGGAAAATTTATCCGGAATACCAGTATTGACGAATTACCTCAGCTCATCAATGTGCTGAAAGGAGACATGTCCATCGTAGGCAACCGGCCACTGCCTGTTTATGAAGCAGAACAACTGACCCGGGATGACCTGTCCAAACGATTTCTCGCTCCTGCAGGCATCACCGGATTGTGGCAGGTGGAATTACGGGGCAAAGGCGGGGTGATGTCAGAAGATGAACGCAAGCGCCTGGACAATGAATATGCCGAACATTTCAAAGACGGGAATTATTCCTTCTGGTATGATGTGAAACTGATTTTGCGTACGATCCCGGCTATGTTTCAGAAAGACTCCGTGTAATTTTTTCAAACCACCAAAATGAAACTACTTTCCTTATACATCGTTTTACTGCATATGATACTTCCTGTATCATGGCTGCAGGCACAATCAACTGATTCAACCACGGTTACCCGGCGCGACAGTGTGGTTATTTTTCCTCCGCTCAGTGATCTGATTGACTCAGCTATAAAATATCATCCCGGCATCCGGTACCGTGAATATGAAGTAAAAGTAAAGGAGTCCAACCTGATATCCCAGCAAAACAACTGGACCCGGAATATGGGTGTACAGGCAGATAGCCGGTATGGTACGTTTGACAATTTCTCTGCCAATGATAATGGCCAGTTCACCACACTGCTGAATACGACCAACAAACAGTTCAACTACGGATTTGGAGTGTATATGAAGCTTCCGATTTATGATCTTCTCAACCGGAAGAACCAGTTAAAACAAGCGAAAAATGAAGTGGAAATGGCACGCAGTCTTGGTGAAGTTCAGGAAACAGAAATCCGCCAGATGGTCATTAAGCAATATCAGGATGCCCTGCTCCGGCAACGGCTGATCCGGATTAAAGCACAAAACCTGGGGAATGCCCGGGTGAACATGGAAATGGTGGAAAAAGAATTCCGCAACGGAATCATACCTGTCAGTGAATATGCCCGTATCTCCGATATCGTATACCGGGCCGAAACCGATTATGAACTCGCAAAAACTGAATTTATAACGGCAAAATTATTATTGGAAGAAATAGTTGGATTTAAATTTTAATTAAGGACTGCACGAATGAAAATCATAGAACTGATACGAATGATCCGGAAACACCTGGTACTGCTGATTTTAGTATCAGTAGTAACCGCAGTGCTGGTGACCGTGTTGACCCGTAACCCAAAACTCACTTTTGCATCCAAGACCACGTTATATACCGGTCTGGCAACCGGATCCACCGTGGAAATGGATAAAGCCTATAATTATGCCCTGACCAATACCTCTTTTGATAACCTGATAAACATTATTAAATCAAGGGAGACCCAGCAAAATGTGGCGATCCGTTTACTGAGCCAGCACCTGCTTCTTCCGGAACCTGATCCGAAATACATCTCAAAACAATCCTGGGATGAGTTGAAAAAAATCACTCCGGAATACATTTATAGTTATGTGGCGAAAAGCAAACCCGCCACCAATATAGCAGCCGATACAACACCGGTAAAACCTCAAATCAAAGGCGATAGTCTTCGTACCAGAAGAACCTACATACAACAGGTTGATTCGTCGCAGATCCTCTATAAATCCGGTTTGTTCCCGTCCTCTGTCAACCGGCTTGATTTCGAAAAAACCGTATACAACCTGACGCAACTGATGCATAGCAGTGACACCAACTTTGTGTACAAACTGCTGAACTATACCAACCCGCACTATTCCATTGCAGCTATTTCAGGTGTAAAAGCCGAACGTATCGCCAGCAGTGACCTGGTTCGCCTCAGCTTTGAAACGGATGATCCGGGTATCTGCCAGCAGACCCTCGCTATCTATTCCGAAGTATCCATCAACAACTTCAAAAATATTAAGGAAAACAGATCTGATGCCGTGGTGAAATATTTTGAATCACAGCTGAAACAGGCCGATGATAAACTCAAAGATGCGGAAGATGACCTGCTCGCCTTCAATAAGTCCAATAATATCATCAACTACTACGAACAGAGTAAAGCGGTAGCGGTGGTAAAAGAGGATATGGAAGTGGATTACAACAACAAAAAAGCCCAGCTGGCAGGTATTGAAGCCGCCACCCGCAGACTGGAAGACAAACTGAATATCCAGCAGGTAGTGCAACTGAAAAGCGGTGTGGTCATGGATAAAAAGAAAAGACTAAGTGAAGTAAATTACCTGATTGCCGAGGCCGAAGCCGATAATAAAGCGGATGGGCCATTGAAAGCCCTTCGGAATGAAGCCAGTGTATTGAAAGAAGAAATCCGGAAAAACGTAGGGGATCTCTACTCCTACCAGAATACCACGGATGGCTTGCCGGTGAGTAAAGTACTCAATGAATGGATCAACAGTGTGGTAGAGGCCGATGACCTTCGGGCCAGGATCAGGGTAATGGATCAGCGTAACCGCGATTTTCAGCAACAGTACTCCATTTACGCCCCTGCCGGTGCACATATCAAAAGAATTGAACGGGAGATCGCGGTATCCGAACAAGGTTACCTCGAAATTCTGCACGGGTTAAACCTGGCTAAGCTTAAGCTCCAGGACAATGAATTGTCTTCGAACCTGAAAGCCGTTGATTTGCCTTTTTATCCATTAACACCCACTCCTACCAAACGAAAAGTGCTGATTATTGCAGGTGCTCTTGTTGCCGGAATGCTTGTACTGGGCGTGATACTCGTACTGGAGTATTTTGACGAAACACTGAAGAACTTAAAAAGAGCGGCAAAAACACTTCAGCTTCCGGCACTGGGAATTATACCTAAAATATACCTGCATCCGGAAACCTTAAATTTCCCTTATATCCAGAACCGTTTACAGGAATTGACCCTGCAGAACATGGAACAGTTTTTCGGATTGAATACTACTTCCAAAATCACCAAAACAATCCTGTTTGTCAGCACACAGGAAAATGAAGGGAAAACCACCCTGGCAGGTAACCTGGCCCTGAAACTGAATCAACAAGGCAAGAAAGTCATTGTCTTAAACTATACCCGCCAGCCGAAAAACAGTACAAAGCGCGCAAAGTTCCCGATTTTAAGCCGGCTGCTCGGATACAGTGATCCACGGATTGATTATAACAGTCCATTCCTGGCGGCCCCCGAAAGTTATTTGCCAAAAGACAGCTGTTTCACATATTCGATCAATGATGATTTTTATGCCAGCCGTTCGTATACAGATATCCTGGAACAAAATGGTATCCAGCTGTCCTTTGTACCCGACTATGTGCTGATCGAACTTCCGGCCCTGCTCGCAAAAAACTACCCGACCGAACTGATGGCCAAGGGCGACCTGGTGGTGCTCATATGCCGGGCGAACCGGATCTGGACAGCATCCGACCAGCTGGCTATTGATGGTATTCAGCCTTTAACCGGTAACAAACTTCATTTTATTATAAATGGATCACAACTGAAAGAAGTAGAAGCTGTCATCGGTGATTTACCTAAAAAAAGAAGTGTGATCCGGAAAAAAATAAAAAACCTGTTCCGATTTCAGTTCTTCTCAAATAACCGCATTTAACTAAACGAAGTGAAAAAAGCCATCCAAAAAATCATCCGGGAAGATAACTTCCTCTCCTTAGCCGGGAACCTGGTGATCGCAGCCGCCGGACTCGCTGGCTTTGCTATACTGGCGCGCAGTCTGCAGCTGAACCAGTTTGGGGAATGGATGCTTTTTATTTCCGCCGGCTCCTTTATTGAAATGTTTCGCTTTGGTATCACCAACACCGGACTGGTTCGTTACTTATCCGGTGCTGATGAGACCTCCCGTATAAAACTGATTGGGTCCAACTCGGTCATCAGCCTGATCAGCTCACTGATCATCATTGCCCTCCTGGTTGTCTGCAACCTGCTGTTCCATGCGCCATTGGAAAAAGCAGGCTATGGCTTATTCTTTACCTGGTATCCTGTACTGGCGCTCGTGAATCTGCCCTGGAATAATGCACTGGTGTTGTTGCAGGCTGACCGGAAGTACGGGAAAATGCTGCTGATCAAAGCCATGAACAGTATTCCTTTTTTAATCGTGGTAATCATCAATTACTTCACTTCTTATTTTACCCTGACTCAACTGGCTATTGCCCTGCTGATTATCAATGCGCTGACCTCCGCGATCAGTCTCGCTGCCGGTTGGGACGGCATGCGTTACATTTTTAAAGCCTCCCGTGCCTCTACAAATACCCTGCTTCATTTTGGAAAATATACCACGTTTACGCTTATTGGCACCAACCTGCTGCGCAGTGCTGATTCCATTATTATCAGCCTCAGTCCGATGGGGGTGAATGCAGTGGCGCTTTACAGTATTCCGCTGAAGCTGACCGAACTGCAACAGATTCCCCTCCGCAGTTTTGCTGCCACGGCTTTCCCCAAAATGTCGAAAGCCAGTATCCATGGCAAAGTGGATGAACTGAAAAAATTATTTTATACCTATACCGGTGCCATCACGTACCTGTTTGTAGGTGTCAGCCTCGTTACGTTTGTATTCGCAGATTTTTTTGTACTGCTGCTGGCGGGCAAATCATTCCTGCAAAACAATCCGGATGCCAATCAGGCTATCACCATTGTCCGCATTTTCTCGTTGTATGGCTTACTCTTACCGCTGGACCGCATGACAGGTATCGGGCTTGACAGTATCAATAAACCGGGTGTAAATGCGCTTAAAGTACTGATCATGGTACTGGTCAATATTGCCGGTGACCTGATTGCCATATTTGTGTTCAACTCCCTGTTGCTGGTGGCTATTTCCTCTATTCTTTTTACCATCATGGGCATCTGGCTGGGCATGTATTTCCTGAATAAAGAACTGCACCTGCGCTACCGGGATATTTTTTCCGCAGGTGTACAATTTTATAAATCCATTCTAAATAAAGTTTCAGGTAACCGTTTAATGGTGCCTGTCAGCAGATAATTAATTAACCTGATGACAACTGGTCAGCATATAAACCCTTTTGAATACAACACCGGCTCTTCCCGACTGTCGAGTCCGCGTGCGGTGTTGCTGGTGTTACTGATCATTTCAGTCCTTGCATTCCTTTCGGCTAAAATGGGTATGAGCAGTTTTGCCCTCAGCGTCGGCCTGCCCCTTTTCCTGGTCTATGGTTATTTCCTGTTTACCTGGCCGGTCATCGGCTTATATACAGCCATCGCCTTAAGCTTTGTACTGATCGGGGCCGGACGATATGTAAAAGATGTACCGGTCGGTCTGGGACTTGATGCTGTACTGATTCTGACGTTTATCGCGTTGTTCATCAATAAGTTCAAAGAAAAAGTGGACTGGTCTCCGGTCAATAAGGATATTACTTACCTGTCATTGATCTGGTTTGGGTATTCATTGTTTCAATTAGTGAATCCGGAATCTCAAAGTGTGGCTGCCTGGTTCTCCGGACGTGGAGTGGCCCTGTATATGTTCCTGATGGTACCATTAACACTGCTCCTGATCAATACCAACCGGAAACTGGATATGCTTCTTTATGTATGGGGTGCCCTTTCCATATTGGCCTCGCTGAAAGGAATTATGCAGTTACAGATCGGGCTGGATGCAGCCGAACAGGGATGGCTGGATGATGGTAATGCAAAAACACATGTGCTTTTCGGAAAACTCAGGGTCTTCTCTTTTATGAGTGATGCCGGTCAGTTTGGCGGCAACCAGGCTTACTCTGCCGTGGTGTCCTTTATTTTCTCCCTGGCACAAACCGACCGGAAAAAGAAATGGTTCTTCCTTGTAGTATCATTACTGGCCTTCTATGGAATGATCATTTCCGGCACCCGTGGTGCGATCAGTGTACCGCTGGCTGGTTTCATGCTTTTCTTTATTCTCCGCAAAAATATCCGCGTACTGAGTATTGGAGTGGCCATCCTCGCCGTGGTGTTTATCTTCTTTAAATTCACCATGATCGGACAAGGCAATGACCAGATCCGCCGGATGAGAACTGCTTTCGATCCCAATGATGCTTCCCTTCAGGTAAGACTGGATAACCAACGTTTACTCAAACGCTACCTGGCTTCCCGTCCCTTTGGCGGCGGTATCGGCCATGGCGGGGTTAAAGCACAAAAATACCTGCCTAACGCTTTTCTCTCACAGATTGCTACCGATAGCTGGTATGTACTGGTATGGGTGGAGATGGGCATCATCGGCTTACTAATGCACCTGTTTATACTCTTCTATACGCTGATCCGGGGCACCTGGATGGTGATGTTCCGGCTGAAGGATCCGAAACTGAAACTGAAAATAAGCGCCCTGATTGCAGGACTGGCCGGTGTAATGGTCGCTTCGTATGGAAATGCCGTATTAGGTGCCATGCCGACCGGTATGCTGATCTATACTTCCATGGCAATCATACTGAATGCAAAAGCCCTTGACAAGAATAACAATGAACCAGTACCTGTACCGATAAAAAAACAATACTGAACATTAAAGCCCCTATGATATGACAACATCAAAAACAGAAAAATTGAAAAGCAAGGATTTTATTATAACCGGACTGCAGACCTGGGATATTCCAATCGGCTCTAATGCCATCGATATCGCCAAAGAGATAGCAAAAAATAACCGGGTGCTCTATGTTAACAGTCCCCTGGACATGATGACCATGTACCGTAACAAAAAAACTGCAGAGAATATACATCGCCTCGAAGTGGTCCGGAAAATTAAAAACCCGATCCGGAAGATCAGTGAAAACCTTTGGGTACTCGACTTCCCGTTTTCAGTCTGGTCAGTGAATGGCTTTCCCGATGGGCCGGTCTTTGATCTGTTCAACCGGAGAAACAACCGGCGGATATTCAACTATGTCAAAAAAGTGGCGGCAGACCTGGGCTTCGAAAACCCGGTACATTTTATTGACAATGACATCTACCGTAGTTTTTATGCCAAAGAGATATTAAAGCCCAGCCTGTCTGTCTATTACCGCCGGGATAACCTGCAGCCCTTTGCCTATTGGAAAAAACATGTGGCCCGGCTGGAGCCTGCCCTCATCGGTAAAAGCGACCTGGTAGTTTGCAATTCTCCTGAGCTGGCCGATTTCTCCAGGCAATTCAACCAGAAGAGTTTTGATGTAGGCCAGGGGGTGGATCTCTCGGCTTATGATCCCGATATTATTTTTCCGCTTCCTGCTGAGCTGGCCTCGGTGCCCGGACCCATCATCGGATACATTGGTGATATCAATAGCCTGAGACTGGATCCCGACCTGATCTATGAACTGGCGAAAGCCCGTCCGCAATATTCATTTGTGATGACCGGACGTGAAGACAAAGTATTCGCCGCGCATGCCCTGCATAGTCTGAAGAATGTACACTTTACCGGCAGTATCCCTAAAGACAGGGTGCCCGAATTTATGGCCGCTTTCCAGGTATGCCTGAACCCGCAACTGATCAACGAGATCACAATCGGCAACTATCCCCGTAAAGTAGATGAATACCTCGCAATGGGTAAACCGGTAGTGGCTACAACAACGAACACCATGCAGCTTTTCAAAGAACATGTATACCTGTGCAAAAATGCAGGTCAGTATATGGTGGCGGTTGATAAAGCATTGACCGAAGACAATGAGCAGTTACGTCAGCAGCGTATTGCCTTCGCCCGTTCCCATTCCTGGGAAAACAATGTCCAGAATATTTATCATCAGATTCAACAAACCTTAAACTAATCAATATGAATTACAGAAACATTTCCGACCTCAACAAAATCATTCTGAAAAGACTGAGCATTATCCCCCGGGACATCGACCTGATCGTAGGCGTACCCCGCAGTGGCATGATGCCTGCCAACCTGTTGGCCCTTTACCTGAATAAACCGTATACCGATCTCCACTCCTTTATCAATGGATATATATATAAAGCGGGTGCCAGGGCCCAGTTTTTTGATGAGAGCAGCGGGCGTAAGAACATTCTCGTAGTTGATGACAGTGTAGCATCCGGCAGGGCGTTGGCTGAAGTAAAAGATCTGCTGAAAGATCACAGCAGCCGTTACAATATCAAATACTGTGTAATTTATATGAGCCCGGGCCGGGAGAAATCAGTGGATTATTATTTTGAAAATGTAGCCCTGCCCCGGTATTTCCAGTGGAATATCATGAATCACACTTCACTGGAAAAAGCCTGCTTTGATATTGACGGGGTATTGTGCGAAGATCCCCGCCCCGATCAGAATGATGACGGGGAAAAATATATCGATTTCATCCTGAATGCCCCGCCGCTGTACATACCCGGCAGCAAAATCGGATCAATCGTTACCTCCCGTCTTGAAAAATACCGGAAAGAAACGGAGACCTGGCTGCAGAAATACAATATCAAATACAACGAGCTGATTATGCTGGATCTGCCGGATATGAAAGCCAGGCAGCAGGCCAACAATCATGGCACGCATAAAGCCAATGCGTATAATTCAAAACCCTATATCCTGTTTGTCGAAAGCGAACTGGGTCAGGCAAGGGAGATCAACCGCCTCACCAAAAAACCGGTATTCTGTACAGAAACCTTTGAAATGATTTTTGAAGCAGAGTCGGTTATGTATAATCTGAAAAGCGGTAAATACCTGCCTTTCCTGCGCAAGTATGGACTGAAAGCAAGAGCAAAACTCAGGAATCTGAAAAAATACAGCTCGCCTAAGCAAGTAGCCCTGAGTAATGAATAAACAGAAGACCGGGAACCGGCCACATTTAATTTAAACAACATGTTAGTATATAATATCATACAGGTCATTCTGCTCTCCCTGCTTGGGTTAGCAACACTGTATATTTTCATCTTTTCCATAGCAGGTCTGTTCTATAAGGAAAAAGCTTTCGTAAAAGCTGACCAGTACCGGAAAATAGCGGTCCTGATACCGGGATATAAGGAGGATGAAGTTATTGTGGAGGTAGCTAAATCAGCTTTACAACAGAAATACCCGATGGGTCATTTCGATGTTGTGGTGATAGCGGATTCGTTTCAAGCCGATACACTGGCTGAGCTGAGAAAGCTGCCGGTCAGATTGATTGAAGTCAGCTTTGACAAAAGCACCAAATCCAAAGCATTGCATAAAGGAATGGCCGCCCTCACTTCCAGCTATGATATTGCAGTGATCCTGGATGCAGATAATATTATGGCTGCCGACTTCCTGATGAAAATCAATGCGGCTTTTTCCGCTGGTGCTTTTGCAGTTCAGGGACATCGTACGGCTAAAAACCAGAACACATCCTGGGCCGTACTGGATGCAGCAAGTGAGGAAATCAACAACCACATTTTCCGGAAAGGCCATCGGGTACTGGGACTCTCCTCCGCCATTATTGGATCCGGCATGGCTTTTCAGTATGACTTTTTCAAAACAATGATAGCTGATGTAAAAGCAGTCGGTGGTTTTGATAAGGAAATTGAACTGAAAATGCTGAAAGAAAAATACCGGATCAGCTACCAGGACGATGCAATGATCTATGACGAAAAAGTACAAAAAGCGGAAGTGTTCAGCAATCAGCGCAGGCGCTGGCTTTCTGCACAACTACACTACTTCCGTAAGGATATTATACCGGCCTTAGGACATCTGGTTACAAAAGGCAACCTTGATTATTTTGACAAAGCCATCCAGTTTATCCAACCCCCAAGGGTTTTACTGATAGGCGCCTTACTGTTACTGAGTACCATCTTTATCAGTGGCAATTACTTCCTGAATAATGGGTTGAATTATTCCACAGCCTGGCTGATTATAACAATGGTTTGTATCCTGGCCATCCTGTTGTCCGTACCCCGTTCTTTTTATACGAAGAAAACCGGGCTTGCACTGATCAGCCTCCCCAGGGGGATGCTGGCCATGTTGAAATCACTGCTGAAAATCAAAGGAGCTAACAAAACATTTATACATACCAAACATACAAGCGTTCCGGACAGGGCAACACTCGAAAAATCTTTGCGATGAAAAAAAACAGACTCGAAAAACTTGAAGCACTGAGAGGGTTTGCCGCCCTTTATGTAGTATTGTTTCATGTACTGCCGCAGCAGATCATGCTGTATGGCGTAAACATCGGACTCCTTTTCCGTTTTGGTCCGGAAGCGGTGATCGTATTTTTTGTACTGTCCGGCTTTGTCATTAAATATACTTTTGAAAGGTCTGCGGATAAATCCTTCAAGTATTATTTTATCCGGCGTTTTATCCGGCTATATATTCCCCTCTTCTTTATTTATGTACTTGGGTACCTGGTGAAATGTTACAATGCCGGCGAACTGGCAAATCCTGAATGGGGTACACTGCTAGGCAATTTATTCATGTTACAGGATGTGATCTCTCAAAAACCCAACGTGTTATCGCCGACTTACATGGGGAATGGTGTGCTCTGGTCACTTTCCTATGAATGGTGGTTTTACATGCTCTACTATGTGCTGGCCACCCGGATACCGGCCGAAAAGTTGAACAAATGGGTGAATATTCTCGTCATCACCGCCGCCGCCACTTACCTCATTTATCCCTTTATTGCGAACCGGCTCATTATGTATTTCGCTATCTGGTGGATCGGTGTACGTTTTGCGGAAATCTACCTGCAGGGCGGTGCGTTCTCGTTTAAGAAAATGATGCCCTATGGGGCTGTGTTGCTGGCCATCACCTGTATACTCGGTCTTAATCTTTACCTCAATTTTTCCTACACCAAAGTATACAGCTTCCCGCTGGTGGCATATCCCTTTATCGAAGTCAGGCATTTTGCCTTTGCCATCATGGTCATGTTTGGTGCGATTGCCTGGTATAATCTGAAATGGGTGGGGTTCAACACCGTATTTGGTGTATTTAAATATATCGCACCGAGTTCCTATGTGATTTATATCGCCCACCATTATCTCGTGGTGAAAGCCAGCTACCTGCAGTTTGTCAATAATAAAGTGCTGGAATACGGACTCTACATTATCATCTTACTGATTTTTTCCTACCTGCTTGAAGTGGTGGTTTATAATAAAATCAGAAAGCAGATACTGGGTTAAAAAATATTTTATAAAATTTAAAATCAAATAATATGAAAATTGGTATTGAAGCACAGCGGATCTTCCGGCAAAAAAAACACGGTATGGATATGGTTGCTCTCGAACTGATCCGTAACCTTCAGCAAACCGATCTTGATAATGAATACTTCATTTTTGTCCGTCCGGATGTAGACAATAAGGTTATACAGGAAACCCCAAATTTCCATATCGTAGAGGTGACGGCCTCCTCCTACCCGGCCTGGGAGCAGCTTGCCCTGCCGCGTGCTGCCGAACAAGCCGGATGTGAAATCCTCCATTGCACCAGTAATACCGCACCGGCTAATTGCAGCGTACCACTGGTACTGACCCTGCATGACATTATTTATATGGAGCGCTCCTATTCGGGTATGCTGACCGGATCGTCAAGTTCTTATCAGAAATTCGGTAATATCTACCGTAAACTGATCGTACCCGGCATTATGAAAAAAAGCAAGAAGATCATTACCGTTTCCCATTTTGAAAAAAACAGGATCGCTGATTTCTTTGGCATGACGCAAGATTCCCGACTGACCGCTGTTTATAACGGGGTCAGCACCCATTTTAAACCTGTAACGGATACAGACGAATTAAAACGGGTGAAGAAATTGTATCATTTGCCTGATCATTATTTCTTTTTCCTTGGCAATACAGACCCCAAGAAAAACACCCGTGGTGTACTGGAGTCCTTTGCCGCATTCAGAAAACAGCACCCGACCGATTATAAACTGGTGATGCTGGATTATGACCGGAAAGAACTGGCATCTCTGCTGAATGATATCGGCAGTCCGGAACTGGCCGAGCACATTATCCTGACCGGTTATGTAAAAAACACCGACCTGCCGGCTATTTACAGTCAGTGCCAGGCCTTCCTGTATCCTTCACTCCGTGAAAGTTTTGGTATCCCAATGCTGGAAGCAATGGCATGTGGTGTGCCCGTGATCACGTCCAACACTTCATCGATGCCGGAAGTAGCGGGCGATGCCGCCATGATCGTTGATCCATATAAACCGGCTGAAATAACAGAAGCCCTGTTACAGATTTGTAACGACAGGGAATACGCCGCTACCCTGGTCAACCGGGGCATCAAACGGGCAGCTGATTTTTCCTGGAAAGCAATGGCGCAGGATGTACTGAAAATCTATTATAAGACGGTTGCATCGATCAGGTACAATAAACTAATGCGCAAATTGGATCTCGAGAATCCCGTACCAGCTATCAGATAAACAAATCCGTTGAAAACATACTAAATGCTGAAATATGCTCTTTGTAAAAATTCTTTTCTGGGTCATGATCGCCATTGTTCTTTATACCTATATCGGCTATGGCCTATTGCTTTATCTGCTGGTAAAACTGAAAAGAATTTTCAAAAAATCAACACCGGCGGTAAACAAGGTCAGCTATGAGCCGGAAGTCACCCTTTTTATTGCCGCCTATAACGAGAAAGATTATGTGGCTGATAAAATGAAAAATACACTGGGGCTGGATTATCCAAAAGATAAGCTCCGGATTGTATGGGTGACCGATGGATCAGATGACGGGACCCCGGAGTTGTTAAAGCAATACAAGGAAGCCATTGTTTTGCATGAAAACGGGCGGAATGGTAAAATCGGGGCCATGAACCGGGGGATGAAACTCGTAAAAACGCCGATCGTGATTTTCAGCGATGCCAATACCATGCTGGGAAAGGATTCCATACGCCGGATTGTCCGCTTGTTTGAAACCCCGACCGTAGGCTGTGTATCCGGCGAAAAAAGAATCACGGATAAAGATACGGATGTGGCGTCCGGAGCCGGTGAAGGATTGTACTGGAAATATGAATCCACACTTAAAAAATGGGATGCCGAGTTATATTCAGTAGTGGGCGCTGCCGGTGAACTCTTTGCTATCCGGACCGCCTTGTACCGGGAAGTGGAAAAAGATACCCTGCTTGATGATTTTATTATTTCATTACGGGTGGCCCAGGAAGGGTATACCATCCAATATGATCCTGAAGCCTATGCCGTGGAATCCGCCTCTGCCAATGTAAAGGAAGAACTCAAACGTAAAATACGGATTTCTGCAGGGGGAATACAATCGGTGGTTCGCCTCCGTTCCCTGTTGAATATTTTTAAATACGGCACCCTTTCCTTCCAGTATATCTCACATCGGGTACTGCGCTGGACGCTCACCCCGCTCTGCCTCGTATTACTGATTCCGGCAGGATTTGCACTCGCCTGGTCCGATGGTTTGCTCAGTCCTGGCTTGTATATGATTCTCTTCTGGCTACAGCTTTCCTTTTATGTCATGGCACTTACCGGCTGGTTTCTCGAAAACAGATCCACCAGTATCAAAGTACTCTTTGTGCCGTATTACTTTTTCATCATGAACCTGTCTGTTGTACTTGGGTTTATGCGCTACTTAAAAAAATCACAAACGGTAAACTGGGAACGGGCAAAAAGAGCGGCCTGACCAGAATCGTATTCCAACCGGTAAACACCACTACATTATTATAAACCTGCACGTTGATTAATACAGGGGCATGATGATTGTTTCATTCCTGGTATATGTTAAAGCTACACTAGTATAGGAATCAGATGCGCCTGATTGATCCGGCAGTCAGCGGCAAATTGTAAGCTTATTTTAGCTGCAATCTTTCTTCCCGGATCGTCCGCTTGTAAAAAATAAATGATACGATTACCCAGCTATAAAACAGTGCCCCCATCACTGCTCTCCAAAGATCCAGGTAAGAATTTAAGTCAGGCCAGCCAATCAGTCGTACTGTTAATAGCAATATAAGCGTGCTCAGAAATGATAGCCAATAGAACCGGTCTGGCCGCTGGTGAAGGACCTGCTTCTGAGGAAGTTGCCGGATAAAGCGAAAAAGCAACAAGAGTCCAAGTACACTGGATAATAATTGTAAAAGATAATGAACCGGATAACCTGTATCCCCCAGCCAAATTTCAACGTTGAGCAATGGCAGGTAAGGAACAAAAAATCCATCCATATGCGTAAATGCATCCCAGAACAGATGTGAACAGATTCCTGCAATCAACGATAACAGTACCGCCATTTTATTTGCCAGGGCATACCGGGTCCAGTCAAAATCAGTAAAGAAATCAAGCCGCTTCCGGTAAAAATGCGGGAGGTTGGCAATTAAAGAATTTCGCAAATACAAATGGTATAAAAAACACAGGAGCAGGCCAGCAGGAAGATCAAAAAGCAAGATACCTTCCGGCGTATGACCGGTTGAATCCGTATCCCGCATCTTGAAAAAATTTTCCATATTCGGTATTACACTTCCGGCAACCATGGCGGTCAGTGATAAACGGGGTACGGCTTTATTTATAAAAACCGGCAACAGGGGATGGGCTAGGGTAAACGGCATTTTTACAGCGCCTTTTATACAGGTAAAACGCGGTGTAAAATACAATTAAAAAAATCGGTTGACTATAAAATGAACGCTTGATTTTAATAAGTAAGTACAGACACTTATTTAATTTTAAACCAATTGCATTCAGATTAAAAACCGGGCTGACCATTCAGGCAGTACCATATTTCTTAGCCAGCATTATTGCCTGTATTTATACCCTTTAGAAATGATTTTAAAGAACGGCCCCGGCCTCCGGCTTATAGTACCGGCAGATACAGATTGCTGATTTTTATTAAAGATTGTATGCGGTTAAAGTTGTTGGTTTATGAGCTCCCGGCGCTGGAATACTACGATTCATATCATTACAACGAAAAAGCGCAGATTTCAATACTTTTGCAGGGTCCAGCATCAGTTAAACAGACACAAAATACTGATAATGAGACTATTAATAATGTTTTCCGGACCCCCGTTTCAATAGCGGACCGGCTAATAAATCAAAAAATGAAATTCTACAACTTACTGATCAAATACCGTCTCTGGATCGGCATTGCGCTGATGGCGCTTGGCGGGTATGTAAATTATGCTTCCTCTTTCTGGCCGGCTTTCCCACTCTACCTGGTGGGTGTAATCCTGGTAGCCGGACATTTCTTCTTCGGTCCGCTCCGGCTAATCCAGGAATATATGGAAAGCGGGGATATGGATGGCGCTGAAAAAATCATTAACTCCATCAAATTCCCAAACCTTTTATACAAACCCATCCGTTCTGTTTACTTTACACTGAAAGGCAATATTGCCATGATGAAACAGGATTTTGATGGTGCAGAAAAGATGATGAAAAAAGGATTGGATCTTGGTATGCCTATGAAGGAAGCTGAAGGAGCCAGTCTCTTGCAAATGGGTATGTTGTCGATGCAAAAGAATGACCTGAAGCAGGCCGAAAGCTATATCCGCCAGGCCCTGCGCAAAGGATTACCCGATAAAGAAAATGAAGCAGCCGCTTACCTGCAGATGTGCAGCCTGATGATGAATAAACGGGAATTCCGCGCCGCCAAGGATTTCTTCCGCAAAACAAAAGCATTAAAACCTACCACTCCGCAGATTGTGGATCAGATCAAGCAGATTGAGAAGTATATTTCGAGGATACCGGGGTAGAGGGAGTTCGAGGTTGGAGGTTGGAGGTTCGAGGTTGGAGGTTCGAGGTTCGAGGTTGGAGGTTCGAGGTTCGAGGTTGGAGGTTCGAGGTTAAAAAGTTTAAAGGTTGACAGGAATGTCAGCCTTTTTTTATTGCTGGGATTATATAGTAAATTGCCGGACAACACAATTGCACCATGAAAAAATATCAATGCTTTGCCATACTACTTTTCTTCACAGGAACATTGTTTGCCCAGCAGAACGCGGCTACACTGAACCTGATTCCGGTTCCCGTATCAATTAAACAAGGGCAGGGCCAGTGTATGCTTCCCTACAATGCCACGATCTATTATAATGGACAGGAAGATACCCGTAAAATTGTGAACCAGCTGGCTGACCGGTTAAATACCGGCGGAAACATGATCCAGATTAAAAAAGGAAAATCAGCGCTGCCTGGTTCAATCAATTTCGTATTGACCAATGAACCCGGAATACCTGCAGAAGGATATCAGTTGATTGTCAGCCAAAAAAACATTACGCTTATAGCCAGCCAGGTGTCGGGATTTTTCTATGGCACGCAGACCCTTCTGCAATTACTACCCGCAGCTGTTGAATTTCCTGAAAGACAAAAACCGGTAAAATCCTGGAACCTTCCTGTTGTGACTATTGAAGATCATCCCCGCTTTGGCTGGCGCGGACTCATGCTGGATGTATCCCGCCATTTCTTCACCGTGGCCCAGGTAAAAGATTATATCGACCAGATGGTGAAGTATAAATTCAACCTGCTGCACTTACATCTCACGGATGACCAGGGCTGGCGTTTGCAGATAAAGAGTTTACCCAAACTGACTGAAGTGGGCGCCTGGCGCGTGGAAAGGACCGGCACATTCGGTACCTTATCAAAACCACAGCCGGGTGAAAAAGCCACT
>Ga0209812_10000801_pt1 | contig 25353 bp, 19 predicted proteins | sample JI71714BDNA_FD_187502 | JGI IMG/M metagenome (GOLD analysis project Ga0209812, IMG submission 187502) | Wastewater effluent complex algal communities from Wisconsin, to seasonally profile nutrient transformation and Carbon sequestration -... | ecosystem: Engineered > WWTP > Effluent > Algae...
AATTGGCAGGCGTAATATTGATTACTTTCGGAGTGATTTTGATATTGAGAACGAATGTTTGGAATTAATTCCCTTTATCGACTATAATCTCAATAATCTCACTTTTTACAGTGTCTGAATTAAGGATGATTAGTTCCTTTTTACCATTCATTAAGTAAGAAAGGGCGATAGTAGCTGGTGGATTTCTACCCATATATTCTGCATGGAGCAGTAGGAAGTTCTTACCAGTATCATTCATTTTTAGTGTGAATTTGAATGGCTTCTCAGTAATTTTAAGTTTTTCTACGATCCAATCGCCATTAAAACTCAATGAAACGACATCTCCATCAATAATTTTATGATCGTAAACATCAAAATTTACAACTGTGCTATCGACTTTTATAGTTCTAGTTGCGAGGACAACGCTTCTACCTTTCACAACTTTTGGTAACTCTGTAATGACTGGATCAGATGCCGCTAGAAATTCAGTTTTATCAAGCATCTTAGGATAAATCACCTTAAAATAATGAGGCATTTCAAAGAACCTAACAACAGGTACACCTAAGTACTCAATGATTCTGTTTTTCTCAAAAACGATACCATTTCCATACCTATTAAATTTGTTGATAGCAGAAATGTTATAGTAGTAGTAATATTTATCGTAAAGTTTATACTCTTCTGGTATTGGTTCAAACTCAGCAAATGCCTGCTCTGTTAATAAAGCTTCATTGGATTGTCTCTTGATATTATTCCAATACATTTGCACACGGCTATTGATCAATCTTGTACTATTGTAAGATGCAAGATCTATTCCATTAAATTTTTCCAAAGCACTTCTTTGAGCTGCGATTAATGCTGTATAATTATCATCATCTTTGTTATAAAGTGCGTGAAGTGAAGCTCTTGTGGTTTTATACAATCCTCTTATGGCAGCAATGACTTCAGGAAACTGTATTTCTTCAGCTGTAACAGGAATAGTTTTTGCATAGGTTTCAATTTCTGATTCTAAAGCAAGTTGTTTTGTATAAAAATCTTTGTACAATTTGACACCTTCTTCAAGCTTATCATATACTAAACTAAGGTTTTCTCTTTTGGTAAGGTCTAATACTTTGATTTGTTCTTCTAGTTCGAATCTTAGCTTATTGACCTTTCCCGTAATGGATTGCATATCACCTGCAATGATACTTAGTTTTGTTTGTGTTGCTGCTGGTAATATGTTTTGACCTGTTGTTGCTTTGATATACCATTTATTTGGAGATGTTTCATAAAACCAATTTTCAGGATCCTCAAAGATATCTTGTGGTAAGTCTTTATTGGAATAAAAATTGATTTGTTGGTCTGGTAAGTCAACAAACTTATTTATATTTTTATTAAAATTTTCTAATAATCTATGTACAATCAAAAGTCCATGGGTACTTTCATTCGAAAAGTTGACATAGTTGTTTAATGCTTTTACTTTTTCATTGTTGGTCACTTGTCCTATACCATTAGCAAATAGTAAAAAGCTAAATATGATGGTACTAAAGATTTTTGCAGATGACATTATTCGTTTGTTTTGTAATAAACCCAAGGTGTAAAATATTTTAAACCGCAAATATCAGAAAATTATATCATATATTCTGTAGCTGGCGACGCTTTTAGAAAACATTAAGATATCCTACAGTTAGAAAAGTGTAATAGTACGGATCGGAACAATCTAATAATCCATCAATTTTTTGTTTACACAAATTCAGAACTTCCATCTTCAGGATTGATGAATTTTTCTTTTATTTTCTGAAGGCTCTTCGGGTCGTCAATATAGTTTTCAGTAAATCCACAAGTCGTACACACATATCGAGTGAGATATATCGTTGTCAAACCATAACTCAATGTGTTGTAAATATTACCTTTGAATGCTCCACCTTCTACAATGGCGATCTCCGTATTTTGACATTTTGGGCAACAGAAATTATATTTCATCCCGATTATCTACCTATGTGGACCAATAATACTGAAATATCTGAAGGCGATACACCACTGATGCGACTTGCTTGGCCTATCGTCCGAGGTCGGATAGTATTCAGTTTTTCACGCGCTTCGATTGAAAGAGATTTTATAGCTTTATAATCAAAACCATCGGCAAGTTTTAGAGATTCAAGCCTATCCATCTTGTCCACCATTTCTTGTTCTTTGCGGATATAACCTTCATATTTCATGGAAACTTCAGATATTGTAACAGTCTCATCATCGTACTGAGATAGAAAAGTACCAATTTCTTTCAACTCTCTTCTCACATCTTCCATACCAATATTCGGACGGCTCAATATACTCTTGGCCTTAACTTTTTGCTTCAGAGGTGACGAATCTATACTTTCTAAAAAACCATTGATAAGATCAGGATCTACGCTTGTATCGTCAAAATACCGCTCTATGACTTTGGCATTTTCTATTTTTGCATTGACCCTTTCGAGTCTTTCGTCCATATTTATCATACCAAGCTTGTGCGCGAGTGGAGTAAGTCTGATATCTGCATTATCTTGACGAAGCAATATCCTATATTCAGCCCGAGATGTAAACATTCTGTAAGGCTCATTGGTACCTTTATTAACAAGATCATCAATAAGAACACCTATGTAAGCTTCTGATCTTTTTAGGATAAAAGGTTCGAGTTCGTTGATAGCTTGGTGTGCATTGATACCAGCCATTAATCCTTGACAAGCGGCTTCTTCATAGCCAGTTGTACCATTTATTTGTCCAGCGAAAAATAGATTTTTGACTAGTTTGGTTTCCAAACTCATGTTGAGCTGTGTTGGCGGAAAGTAATCGTACTCAATAGCATAACCAGGTCTGAACATCTTCATGTTTTCAAAACCAGGTACTTTTTTGAGTGCTTTGTATTGTACGTCTTCTGGTAGCGAAGATGAGAATCCATTTACATAAATCTCACAAGTATCCCATCCTTCTGGCTCTACGAATAGTTGATGTCTATCTTTATCAGCAAACCTATTTATTTTATCTTCGATAGATGGGCAATACCTTGGTCCAAAACCTTGGATACGACCATTAAACATGGGTGATCTATCAAAACCTTCTTTTAATGTTTCGTGAACTTCTTCACTTGTGTAGGTAACGTGACAAGGTAGCTGTTTTGCGATCGTCGGGGTATCAGAGTATGAAAATTTACCTATTTTAGCATCACCATCTTGAACTTCCATCTTGGTATAATCAAGAGATCTACCATCGATACGTGGTGGTGTGCCTGTCTTCATTCTACCTGACTCAAATCCTAGGGTCAGCAATTGCTCTGTTATACCGGTAGCAGATTTTTCTCCTGCGCGTCCACCGCCAAATTGTTTTTCACCGATGTGAATTAAGCCATTCAGGAAAGTTCCATTGGTCAAAACCACAGCATCCGAAGTGATCTCTAATCCTAGACCTGTCACAATACCTTTGCATACGCCATTTTTGACGATAAGACCGGGAACCGTTTCTTGCCAAAAATCAATATTTGGATGTTCTTCTAACATTTGACGCCATTTGGCAGCAAACATCATCCTGTCATTCTGGGCACGTGGACTCCACATCGCAGGACCTTTGGACATATTGAGCATACGAAACTGAACCATAGAATGATCTGTAACAATACCTGAATATCCACCGAGCGCATCTACTTCACGGACAATTTGACCTTTGGCGACTCCACCCATAGCAGGATTACACGACATCTGAGCTATGGTATTCATATTCATAGTCACTAAAAGCACTTTCGAGCCTAGATTGGCAGCAGCGACGGCAGCTTCACAGCCTGCATGTCCTGCACCTACAACAATTACATTATATTTTGGAAACATGGTGCAAAGATACTAATCAATTGTAAACGAGCAATCAAGAAATCATAATATTGAACAATGACATTACAAAAAAGATAAAATTCAACACTTTGGTACGTAGTTTGTTTGAAATAATGAGACATTTGCGGTCTTTTAAAAATAATATTTGTCATGGACAAGAAGGGAGTGGACATTCTTAAAGATAGAAAAACAAGTAAATCTACTGCTTTTACAGCAGAAGAAAGAAGTCAAAGGGGACTACGAGGACTCTTACCATATACCATATCGTCTCAAGAAATACAGAAACTAAGGGTCATAGAAAACATTCGGAAAAAAGAATCAAATATTGAAAAGTATATATTTCTGTCAGCACTTCAGGATAGAAACGAAAGATTATTTTACCGAACGGTCATTGACTATCTTCCTGAATTACTTCCTATCATTTACACACCAACTGTAGGAGAAGTATGTCTTCAATTTTCGCACATATATAGAATTGATAAAGGATTTTATATTACGCCTGAAGACAAAGGAGACATTGACCTTTTGCTAGATAATTGGCCAGAAGAAGATGTTAGGGTGATCGTGGTGACAGATGGTTCGCGTATACTTGGATTGGGAGATTTGGGTTGTAACGGTATGGGTATTCCTATAGGTAAATTATCTTTATACATCGCAGGAGCAGGCATCAGACCAGAATACTGCATGCCAATCATGCTCGATATGGGTACTAATAATGAAGAGCTTCTAGAAGAGTTGATGTATCTCGGATATCCACACAAAAGACTCGAAGGCAAGGAATACGATGAAATCATCGATGAATTTGTCATGGCTGTTCAAAAAAAATATCCAAAAGCGCTGATACAGTTTGAAGATTTTGTGACCCCTAATGCATATAAAATTCTAGAAAAGTATCAGGAAAAAGTCTTGTGTTTCAATGACGATATTCAGGGTACAGCGGCTGTTGCATTTGCAGGAGTTTTGACTTCACTAAAAATAACGGGCAAAGTGTTTAAAGACCTGAAGGTTATGTTTCTTGGTGCAGGGTCGGCGGCCACCGGTATAGCAGATCTATTGGTAAAAGCATATATCCATGAAGGTCTTACTGAAGAAGAAGCTCTCCAAAGACTATGGTTTGCAGATATCAATGGTCTTTTGGTACAGTCAAGAACGGATCTGATGTCACACAACATACCATATGCACATGAGCATGAAGCTATGTCATTTATTGATGCACTGAAAGAATTAAAACCAGATGTTCTCATTGGTGCATCGGGTGCGCATGGGACATTTACCCAAGAAGTCATCGAAATCATGTCAGAAATCAACGAGAGACCAGTGATTTTTGCGCTCTCAAATCCTACATCAAAAGCCGAGTGTACAGCAGAAGAAGCATACACATGGAGTAAAGGTAAGGCAGTATTTGCTAGTGGAAGTCCTTTTGATCCTGTGGAATATGAAGACAAAAGATTTGTACCAGGGCAAGGAAATAATGTGTATATCTTTCCAGGAGTAGGATTGGCGGCAATTGCAGTAGAAGCCAAATATTTGCCAGATTCAGTTTTTTTGGTTGCTGCGGGTGAACTAGCTAGACAAATAAATCATTCTGATTTAGAAAATGGCACCCTATATCCAAAACTGACATCGTTGAGAAACATATCTTTCGAAATAGCCGTTTCTGTATCAAATCACTTATTTGATATAGGTTTAGCAACGATTGAACCACCAAAAAACATGAGGATGCATATCAAAAACATGATGTATGACCCAACGTATTAGGTTAGTCTGTCGGATGGCTCTAAGACAAGCCATGGATAAGTTTTCCTAATCCAAAAAATTGCCAAATCACCAAATTCACAACTTAAACAAAAAAAAATGAAATGAGCATGAGTTATAACACACAATCCGTGACGATTATTTTTCATGCGAATTCCATCTGACAATTAAAAATAAAATAAAAATAAACAGATGAAACTTATCTCTTGGAATGTAAATGGAATCAGAGCCGCAGTAGGTAAAGAGTTCCTTAAACAATTTGCAGAAATGGATGCGGACATCTTCTGTCTTCAGGAGACAAAAGCACAAGATGATCAGGTAAAAGAAGCCCTTTCAAACCTAAATGGTTACCATATTCACAGCAATTCAGCGGAAAAAAAAGGATATTCTGGTGTTTGTACAATATCAAAGCAACCACCACTATCCGTGACATATGATATTGGAATACTTGAGCACGACAATGAAGGAAGGGTGCTTACAACCGAGTACGATAATTTTTATCTTGTAAATGTATATGTTCCCAATAGTGGCGATGGTCTAAAAAGATTAGAATATAGAGCAGAATGGGATATTGCTTTCGCACAACATTTATCATCTCTACGAGGCAAAAAAAATGTCATCGTCACAGGAGATTTTAATGTGGCGCATCAGGCAATAGATTTGGCAAGACCAAAGGAAAATTACAATAAAACATCGGGCTACACCCAAGTAGAAATCGATGGTATGACGCATATACTATCTAAAGGTTTTACAGATTCGTTTAGATTTGTTCATCCGGAGAAGGTGCAATATTCGTTTTGGAGTGTACGATTCGGGGCACGACCTAAGAATTTGGGTTGGAGAATAGATTATTTCCTAGTAGATGAAAGAATGAAAGAAAACATCAAGGAAGCATTTATTCTCGACCAAGAAATGGGATCAGATCATTGTCCTATTGGATTGGTATTGGGTAAGACGTAGAATTAAGCTAGATTAAAAGTGTCTCTTTTGTGGATTTATGTTGTTGTTTTTAAGGTCTAAAACGACATGAATAACATTTTTTAGAACGAATAAATGCCAAATATTACATTTTTTATAAGGAAAAAGTGTGACATATTACATTTATTTGAAGGAAAAATACTATCTTTGTTGAGATTATCAATAAATTGGATAAAAATGCAACGATTAATATTAAAGGATTTAGAAAAATGGAAGTCTTCGAATAACCGAAAACCTTTGATCATTCAAGGTGCAAGACAAGTAGGTAAAACTTGGGTTATGAAGGAATTTGGTGAGGCACATTTTCAGCAAGTTGTTTACATCAACTTTGAAAGTAGTGTTCGCTTACAATCCATTTTTAAAGATGATTTTGATATTCAAAGGATATTATTAGTTTTTGAAATAGAAACAGGTATTTCTATAAGTCCAGCATCAACTTTGATCATTTTGGATGAGATACAAGAAGCAGAAAAGGGATTGACGGCATTAAAATATTTTAATGAAAACGCACCAGAATATTATATATTGGCTGCTGGTTCATTATTGGGTGTTTCTTTGCAAAAAAACAAAACCTTTCCTGTAGGTAAGGTGGATCTACTTAGTCTCTACCCCTTAAGCTTTGAAGAATTTTTGATAAATGTTGATGAAACTAATTTGGCAAAAGCGATTAACAATAAAAATTGGGGTGTTGTAGCACCTTTTCATGAAAAACTAATTCATTACTTACGATTATATTATTTTATAGGAGGTATGCCGGAAGCGGTCAGTACTTACATCGAAACCAAGGATATCAGACATGTAAGAACCATTCAAGGTAATATTCTGATAGGTTATGAAAATGATTTGGCAAAATATGCGCCTATAGAAATTGTACCTAAAATCAGATTGGTTTGGCAATCTATCATTGGACAGCTGGCAAAAGAAAACAAAAAATTCATCTATGGACATCTAAAAAGCGGAGCTCGCGCCAAAGAATTCGAATCAGCAATAAATTGGCTAATAAATGCAGGTTTACTCATAAAATGTATGAAAATATCCAAACCGACTATACCATTAAAAGCCTATGCTGATTACGATGTTTTCAAATTATATTTATTGGATGTAGGATTATTAAATGCTATGGCTGATGTCGATGTTCAAGTTTTGTTAAATAAGAATCAAATATTAGTCGAGTATAAAGGCGCAATGACGGAGCAATTTGTTTGCCAGCAATTATCCATCCATCATGATGTTTTTTATTGGACCGCAGAAAATGCAACCGCTGAAGTGGATTTTATCCTTCAAAAAGCAAATGACATAATCCCGATAGAAGTCAAAGCAGAAGAAAACTTGAAGTCAAAAAGTTTAAAAGTCTTTGTTGAAAATTATAAAACCACCAAAGCAGTAAGGACATCTATGAGTCTGTATCGAAAAGAAGATTGGATGGAGAATATACCGTTATATGGAATATTTGATTTGTAGGTAGCAAGATTGTACTGATTGTTTTCCAGCTTTTATCTACTAAACAGACTGTATCCAAGAGTCAGATCTAATCTATTATTACCATCCGGAGTAGCATATCCAGACAAACCATTGAATATTCTGATATACATTAAATTAAGGTGTACGTTTTTTATTTGAAATCTTACAATACTATTTACACCATATAATTTTTTATTGCCTCCGTAAATATATGGATTTTGAATACCACCTCCTTCGATTTCAGCTACTTTTAAGATCAATGAAGGTCCTATACCAAGTTTGATTTTACTACCAAGAGTCTTCATCAAACTGAAGTCTAAGTTAATATCATAATGGCGAAGTTCATCATAAAAGAATTCTGGACAAGTACATAGATCATGCCATTTGATATCTTCCCTATCAACATATGATATTTTAGAAATTACAAGCCATTTTTTGTGTATTTGAACCTGCGATGAAATACCAAATACATAATCCATTCGATTTGATTGTTTCTTATTATTAGCTCCATATAATGTGAAAGGCAGATAACTAATACCTATTTCAGGACTTAGGGTGACCTGTGAATTGGCATTAAAGTAAGCTATCACGCATAAAAGAATTAAAAATAAATTTTTCATGAATTTATATTTAATTGGACGTAGGAGATATTTTTATCTCCTACGTCCAATAATTTAAATATTTTTTATTTTTACCAAAATACCTTTTTTGATGAAATTAATTTTCCATTATTATCCCAATAAGTGTAAATTAGTAATTGATTATTTTTATTTAATTGAAATTGATTTAACTCGTTTAAATTTAAAATTCGGCCCATTATATCAAACACTTTAACTGTAATATCTCCTCTTTCAATCTTTGTTCTTAATTCCCCAATTTCCTCAATATTTTCTAAATTAAATTGATGCTGATTATTTAGGTTTATTGGTTTACTACCGACATTATGGTACTGTGAACAAGTTGGGTCATCACCATCACAGTCATTAATAACAACACTAGTATTAATTGTTTCTCCAATTTCTGGATGCCAATATTGAATGGTAATTGTTTGGGGATAAAATTGCATATCAGGAATTTGATATATTTGTAAACAATGTCCACCATATTGAGAATTTCCTTGCATTCCTCTTGTAGATTTGAATGAAGTGCTATTACGCCCAATAATGGTCCAACTGCCAAAATTTGTGCTAAGTCCAATATTGCCACCTATACAAATATTTATATAGTTACTTTCTTCACAAACATATGTGTTCCCTGTCAATACCGCACATGGTGCGTTTGGATTTACCATTCTATGGCCTGTAGGAACACATATCCTTTCCCATGCTCTTAATATAGTGATAAATTGATCAGAACAAGTTCCGAATCTACTTTCTGCTAATGTCATAACTGCCCTCATTAAATCTGGATAATCTGTATTTGTTCCTACATTTGGCAATGCATCTACAATTAAATTCATTACTTCATCAATATTCATAGGTTGAATATCTGGATTTCCATTTACACACAAAAAGAACCAATGACCCAATGCTTCACCACGTTCATGTACTTGGGTTAAATTCTGAATATCAGTAAAACAATTTCTAGTTGTATTTTCTAGATCACGAAAGACAAATGGGATGTCATCTCCTATTTGCCAGTCCAAGCCATTAGGGTCTAGAATTGACTCTATATAAGTTCCGAAAATATCTGCTAATCCTTCATGAAGGGAACCTCCTTCTATTTGAAAACTTGAAATAAATTCTCGTATAATTGAATGTCCTAATTCATGGGCTAAGACATCATATTCAATTGTTGAATTACCTTCCGATAATCCAAATACAAAATCACTACGTGTACTTGGTGTCCCAGGACTAAAGCTAGACGCACCCTCTGCGGTTGGATGAACACCAATATGCACATTTGTGAAATTAATTCCTAGATTTGTAGAAAAAGTAGTAATCACTTCATCAGCCATCCAAAATGCTTGAAAAATTTCAGTTGAAGCATCACCTACTTCCCAATCCCTTGTAGTTGGTGAAGTTGGTATCTGATTATCATTGAAGCTGTTACCACATTGACTTGTAAACCCAACAGGTAATGCTGCACCTGTAAATGGGTTAATAAATGTAGTGACATTTGCCATATTATGAACAGCTAAGACGTCATTCCTAAGAACCGTATTGTTGCCATTTATTTGGTCATTCATGTTTCGTACACCAAAATTTGTTGTTGGTGCATTTTTAAAGTTGTGTTGGTTTGTTTTGTAAAGAAGTTTTCCCTGAATGGCGTCCACCCAACCTATCATATCCCCTTCATTTCTGTCATTATATTTTGTTAAAAATACAAGTCTATATTCACAATTTTTTGTTAGGTTGTTTACAATTTTAAGCTCTTTGCTTATAACAGACACATTATTTCCTTGTAATGCATTAGAAATTTGGTTATTGGAAATTGTAGGATTTGAAGAAATATTTATGTTTTCATAAATGTAAGGGGTAAACATTTGTATTTGGTCACACGGATGAACAAGTGGACATCCCGGACAAGGTGGACCTGCAATGGCTTGTATGTTTTCTGTATTGGTAAATATCGTAAATCCTCCATCTTCCACTTCAATACCATTATATAGTTGTTGATATTGGTGAAATACACCATCAAATAATCTGCTAGGTTTGTTACCTTTGTATCTAAAAGTAATATTAGGGTCAGTTTTGATTGAACTAATAAAATTCTCCCACCCTCCTATATCCTCTAATGTAAAAGGATGGAGATTTATTACTCCACTTCTATTTTCATCAATTAGATATTTTGAGAGTTGGTTATCGTGAGTTAAATTATTTATTGTAATGTTTTTAACAGTACAATCGTTTTTTGTTTTATCGTCTTTGTTTTGACTAAAAAGTGGAAAAAAACACCACATACAAATTATTAAAGTAAAATACTTTTTCATTTTTATAAATTTTAAAGTTAAGCTCTACCTTGATTTTAGGAGTTTTCGAGCAATAATTCTCCCCTCAGATATTTTATTTCGAAATCAAATAGTAAGACAAATACAAACTTGGCTTATTTAAATTATAGTATCAAATGTCAATTATAAAATTAGTCAAACTAGCGTATTTTATTATAATGATTTCCTAGTAATCAATTTTTACTTATGTTCATAAAAAGTTATCACCAAGTGTAAAAATACCCTATTTCCACATTTGCCTTTTCCACAACAGATGTCGAAAACACAAAAGGATTTCTGCTGTATCTACCTATAAAATCTAATGTAAACAAATGACTATCTAAATATTTTTTTGATAGACCTATTCCGATTTCTGGGTAAAGAGTCTTTTGTTTCTCTAGAGGCTCATACACCACATTACCATCGTCGAAGTATTGTGGTTTCACATTTATCATTTGACTATAGGTCAATCCTGCAATAGCATATAGATGTACTGCATTACCATCAAACAGTTTGTTTTTTTTCTTATGCTTTTTCGATCTTTTTTTCGATTTACTTTTATCAGAAATGCTATTATCGATTGTTTTGGAAAAAGAATATACCCTATATTTCGCTCTTAGAGGTAATTCTATGGAAGTGTAATGAACAGATTCGAAAATGTGGGTTACTTTATTAAGGTCTGGCACCAATTGTTTTGTAGTAACACTTAATCCTGATTGTATGATAAAATTATTGTTCAAATTATACAATGCAGAAATACCAAAAGTCCATCCTAGATCAGGTTTAACTGTGTACCTATTTTGTAGGTAGTCCGAATTATAAAAACGATATAGATTAAAATCCAAACTATTGACAATACCAAAAGTTATTTGCTGAGACAAACCAAGGTTTGAAGAAATAACGAGGAAAACGATGACGTAAAGAAATTTTTTCACTGACAACAAGGAGTTAGATTATACAATTGGTTTACTTCGTTTTGATCAAGTACTTTGTCAAAAATAATGATATCATCTATCTCTCCATTAAATCCTCTACCTATGACTAAATCGCCGAGATTTCTTGACATTGAACCACTTCCACTACTTTCATTTATAGTAGAAGCAATACCATTTTTAAATAAAGTCCTATTTTTACCATCAAAGGTTACTATTAAGTGATGCCATATATTAGATAAAGCAGCACTTTCCAATTCACATTTATCCCCCAAAGTGTCATTTGACCATAAATAATGAAAGTTGTCCCATTTAGATTTTCTATTAATACTGAAAACTGCCCTCCTGCAATCATAAAGCCCTATTGACCATTCTCCATATTTACTTGGTATTTCTAGATCAAATTTACTAACTCTTCCCAAAATCAGTTCGTAATCACCTACATCCCTAATGCCAATCGGCCTATACCACAAAGATATAGAAAAGGTGCTTTTGTGAAAATCATCTGTAAACCTACCATGACGTGACAAAAACTGACGTGAACTACCATCAAAAGAGTAAGAACAAGAAGGACTTCCATCTCTATCAGAAATTGATTTAATATTATTTGGATTTACGAGATGAAGATCATTTCCTGATACATCATGTAGGCTTCCACTCGAAAATGGATAAAATGCGATAACATGATTTTGTAATTCTGAAGTAATACATGGAATTTCATTTTTATCGCATGATGTTAGTAGACAATTAAGAAGAATGAAAATAACAATATGCTTCATAAATCTAATAATATTTAATTATAAGTTAAAAGAGACACCAGCATTGCACCCGAATGCATACAACTTTGCTGTAATTGGTGCATCAACAATTCCTAACAGCTGTTTACGATAAAAGCAATTTATCATTATAGACCATTTATCATTTAAATTGTAATAACTACCCACAGAAGCTCCAAGTGCAAGATTAAAACGATCAATATTGTCAGATGGTTTCTTAAAGTTAGATTCGGTACCAAATTCAGTTTTAGTAATGCTTTTTATTGAAATGAGATATTGAGGCACTAATTCTAATTGAATATTTGGTGTCCATTTACCCCATGACTTTTTAATCTCCCCAGCTAATGGCATATCAATATAGATAAATTTTCTCCCAGTTTGGATATCATGTGGCAGCGTCGGATCAAATACATAACCATCTGGTGTGGTTTCTGATGGCCATCTAACATCAGTTATTCTTCTATTCATAAATCCTAAAGCATTCACTTCGACACCTACCTTAAAACTCAAATATTCTTTATCAAATAATCGATATCTAGCACCAAAATTTATGGAAGTTACTTTAGTATCTCCATTAGATAGAGAAATAATGTTTTGGAGACTAGTATCCGTTTTGTCATAGTATAAACTTCTAAATGATTCACTTATACCTGTATAAACCTCGAACTTTTGTTGTGCAAATACTTTATTTACAAGAAAAAGAAAAGAAAAAAATGTAATTATATTTAATTTAATCATTTTACTTTGATTTATTTTAACAAGCCGAATATTTAAATATTCGGCTTGTTTTTAATTTAATTTTTTATTTAATTTGCTAACAAAACATCTCCTGAAAATATTTCATATCCATCTTGGTCATAATTTCCATTACCACAATATTGGAAATTTTGAGAAGGGCCACAATTATTGCAATAGTTAGAGCCTGAATAACAACTTTTGACTGTAGCTGTCCATGTGTAAACATCATCTACACCTTCTTCACCATTAAAAAGTCCGTCCCAAGTTACTGCGGGCTCACTACCTGTAATACCAAAATCATCTGTGGGAGACTTAGAAACGGTTCCTTCAAATACCAAATTGCCCCATCTACCATAAATCTTAAGATTATAATAATATATACTCGAATTTTGTGGATTATTTACTTTATTACAATCCAGATTGGCAACACTATTAAATGTCAGATTAAATCGGTCATTTAAATCATCACAATCAACACCTAAAACATCTTGATTGTTACAAAACACATTTGGCCATGCTGCCTTCCATTGAGTATGGAATGGAGATTTCTTTACCTTATTAAGAAGTAAACGGCTAAAACAATTTCCTGTTTTGCAGAAATATTCATTATCAAAGAATACTTCAATTTCATATTGAGTTTCTATTTCTCTACTAACGGTAATTTGAAATGTTCTACTTGAACCCGTCCCAATAAGTGGAACTACAATAATTTCACCAGTTAAAACATTTGTTGCTTTAGCTTTAATTAACTCAATGGGAGCATCAAAGTTGAGAGATACGGCCCCATTTATATCATAAGTACAATGATTATTTAAAACAATAGGGTCAACAGAAATAATTATCTCCGGTTTAAGCATTGAGAAGGTATCAAAATATTCGCACCCTTCAGGAGTGGTTACCTTTACATTGTATTCTTTATCAAAAGCCAAAACATTTGAACTTCTATCTAACGTAGGAAATTTGAATGTTGTATTTATCATTGCACCGTTTAAACCATCTGGGGATGACCATTCATATTTACAGTTGTCACAATCATTTATTCCTTGTATTTGTATTTGGTTTTGAACAAAACAATAATACAAAGGATCACAATAATCAATATTATATTCAGCACAATCGATTTCAATGACTTTTTTAGTTACCGCAGGTTCCGTACAATCCGTAAAGGCTGTAAAAGTAACCTGAAGAGTTTGTGGACAAGTAATAGTAAAATTTGAATTTTCTACGTATAATTGTTCAAGGTCAGAAATAGGAGGAGCTTGAAAACCTATTGTCTTTGGTAATATTACTTTATCAAACTCCGTTCCTGAGTTATCTAGTTTGCTGATTTCCCATTGAAAAGATTCATATCCAGTTCCGGTGGCTTCTACATTGATTTTTTGATTATTGCAAAATTTATTTGCAGATAAAATTTGAACTGCTGGCGGAGTAGGTTTATCGCAAAGGCCATCGATATAAGCGTAGGAACCATGACCTGTTAAAGTACAATTAGATGTTATAAACTCCACACAAACTTGTTGTCCCATGAAACTTGACAAATCAACGTTTTCACATTGCCAGCCTAACGCCATCCAATCACCATCAACCAGTGTCAGTAAAGGATCAGACGATATAGTTCTATTGGGTCCCAAAATTGATTGACCGGTAACATTATTATAAATTCTATATTCAAAATATCCAGATCCATCATGATCTGGTTGTTCAATTAAAGCAGCCCATCTGAATCTAAAATTCATATTATCTGAATTGACAACAAAGCAATATCTAAGCAATTCTGATTCAGACCCTCTATCTTCGTCACCTAATCTTGCAATATAGGTTCCATTGTCAACAGTTATAAAAGGTGCTTTAGGGTCAACGAAAGGTGCTGAAATTATCATGTTTCGTGTTGAGACCGCTGGATTGTTAACAATATTGTTAAAATCGCTGAGAGTAGGGTGTACTTTTGATGACAAACTTAGTTGCCAATTATTAAACGTACCTTCCTCAAATCCGCCATTTGCACATATTTCTGATTGACCTACTGGAGATTGTAATATTACTTGTTTTCCATCTTCACAACCATATTGTGTCTGAAGTTTTACATTATATGTACCATCACTAAGGTTTTCAAAACAATAGAATCCAGTGGTTGGGAAATTCATCCACGTTATACCATTATCTATACTCACTTTTTTGATATGGGTACCAGAATACACGCAGATTTTACCATTATTGCAAATAGGGCAAGTAGGCTCTGTTTTTACAACGTTAAACCAACCCACACCACATGGGTAATCGTCGCAATCGATAAAGCCATTACCATCATTGTCTATACCATCATTACAAATCTCATGAGAAGACCACCAAGGCCAAACTCCTGTTCCATTGGGACCGACAGTATATGGTGGAGTCCAGACAAATGGAGGACCTATAATGTATGGGGGAAAAGAAGGGGGATCATTAGGCCATATCCACGGTCCACCGTCTCCGTAAGGAATAGACAATAATGGCCCTACAATAGATCCTGAAGTATTAAAATCCACAGAATTACCATAAATATCGACTTCATCAATAAACAAGGGCACATCATTTGTGGAAAGTATCATAATATACTGCCCATAAATATTGTTAATTGGTAAACCAGTAAATGAAGTGTTACCACTTCCACCTGTTATATTGAAGTATGTCACCCATGGATCACTGATGAGTGCTTCAATATTTGTGTGGAAAAAAGGTGCTTTTGAAATAAAAACATAACAATTCGTTGTCAGCATAGGATAAATTTTAATTCCCGAAAGTTTTCTAATACTTTTGGTATTAATTTGAAATCTAGTGGAGCCAGAAGTACTTCTATTAGAATAATTGTTATCCAAAAGATAACTTGCACTCCTGGTATCAATAGAGCTAGATTCAACAGCACTTAAATAGCTCTTATTTAAAAGAACATTTGCATTAGCACTTGATTGTGTTTTGCCATTAAGTGCCCAAATTAAGATGAAGGCAAATATAAATAATATCTTTTTCATGATGTTAATTTTTTGTGATTAATAATTTTTTTGTTCCTAAAATATTATTATCCTTTAGTAAGGTAACAAAGTAAGAACCATTCTCAAATTTTGACAGATCTAGATTTGATTTATTTCCAATAAATTCACCATCCATAAACTTCTGACCGATCAGATTAGAAATCTCATAGGAGACTTTATCTTCTTTGGTATATACAACACTTGTTGTCAGATAAATTTCATTTTTGGCAGGATTTGGAAATATTTCAAATTCATTTTCTTTGGTCACAACAGTTCTGTTTTCAAGACATACTATTTCGATGGGATCAGAAATTTTTGATTGAATAAGTTTGTTATCTCCATTAATTAATGTTTCTACAAGTGTTGACCTGTAAACTCCATTTTCTAAATTCTCGAAAATGTAAAATGGCTGGTCTGTTCTTATTTTATCTAGTACGACCCATAAATTTGGGCTAATTTCCTTTTCTAGCTGAACAGAATATAGCGATCCTTCGCTTTTTTCTAAGTTGTGTTCCGTTCGAAAAGAACTACAACTTATTTGGTGCAGTTCAATATTTTGGCTATTGACCTGACTTATTGATGCTATACTAGATGATAGTATTATCGCAATTAATGATATTTTCATAAAATTATGGTTTGTTAATTATTTAAAAAATAGTAGGTGGTTTTTTGAAATTAGTTCTTGATGTAACTATGGAGGTATTTTAACCTTTTTTGTTGGTCTATAAAAAATTAGCCGAGTATTATTATGGATATGTGTATTCATATTAGGTTGTTCTTTTTTATTTTCAAAGAATAGTATTTCAATAACCATGCCAAAAAGTCTCATATATGGTGTAATTTATATGTAGTACCATATAAATACTTTTTCTATTCTCTTTGCACTATGAAGTCATCGGCAGTTATTGAAGACAAAAAATATCTAGAAAAGCTTGGAAATAGGCTTAAGTCTCTTAGAAAGTTAAAGGGCTTTACTAACTATGAACAATTTGCGTACACTTATGAAATTGGTAGAGCACAATATGGTAGATATGAAAATGGCGCTAACATCAGTATAAAAACTCTAATAAAGCTCATAGAAATTCATGGCTTAACTATCACAGAATTTTTTAGCGAAGGTTTTGATGATTAATACAAACCTTTGGTCAATACGTACTTCTTAGATGCTTGACTCACCCTCCATAGATCCTCCGTAGTTACTTAACATACGTTCCACATATACTCCGTACACGTTCCATATGTAACTCGACTGCATTCCGACCGAGTTCCGACCGAGTTCCGACTGAGTTAGCACTGAGTTCCGACGAGTTCCGACTGAGTTCCGACGAGTTCCCACTAGCGTGGACTAGCGTCGACTAGCGTGGACCAACATTGACAAAAATAATTAAAAATGGATCCTTTTTTAAACGCATAATAGTATTGCATACACTTTCAATAATAAACCGTTTAGTATTTCCGTTATATCTTTTCATTTTTGAATCAATAATCTTTAAAATAAACGATATGAAGTCCATAAAATTTTTACTTATCTTAGTTAGTATATTTTTTTCCACTCAACTTATAACTGCTCAGTCAAAAGCTGCTGATTTAGACCAAAAAGTAAAAGCTGCGGAAAAGGAATTAAAATTAGCAGAAAAAAGTGTAGCTGCAGCAGATAAGATGCTTATTGAAGCAGAAGAAAAACTTGAGAAAGCACTTATCGAATATGAAGATGGTAAAAAAGCTGCTGCTTACAAAAATAAGTTAAATGCCGAGAAAAACAAAGACAAAGCTGTAAAGAATAAAGAAAAAGCAGAAAAGTTAAGGGACAAGGCTTTAGCAAAAGTAGAAGCCATCGAAGCAAAAAGAGAAGCAAAACTTGCAAAAGAAGCACAGTCCGAAGAAGCAGAAACAGTAGAAGAAGACAAATAATTTAACAGTGCATTACAATTAAGTTCAGAGTAAGCTGTAATTTTTGGTATTTTTTCATCAACTTTGCGGCCTTATGACAGATGTTGGTTACTCTTATTTAGACGAATTGAATGATATCCAAAGGCAGGCAGCTACTGCTTTGGATGGACCTGTAATGGTTATCGCTGGACCTGGTTCTGGCAAAACCCGAGTGCTCACTTATCGTATAGCACATATGATAAATCTCGGTGTGAATCCTGGAAATATTCTTTCTCTAACCTTTACCAATAAGGCAGCGAGAGAAATGAAAGACAGGATAGAAAGAGTGGTAGGACCAAAAGCACAACGAGTTTGGGCAGGTACGTTTCACTCACTATTCGCAAGAATACTTAGGGTGGAAGCGCATAAAATTGGATACCCAAACGACTTTACGATTTACGATACCGACGATACTAAAAGTGTCATTACGGAGATCATCACTCAGATGAATCTGGATAAAAAAGTATATGCTCCTGGTGTTGTAAGGTCTAGGATTTCTGCCGCCAAAAGTAACCTGATCACACCAAAAGCATATCTAGCTAATGAAGAATTGATGGCATACGACAAGATGGCTAGAAGGCCATTAATACATGTCATTTATGAGAAATATGCTGCAAAGTGTATGCGTGCAGGAGCTATGGATTTTGATGACTTGTTATTACAAATGTTCAGGCTTCTCTATCAGAATCCTGACCAAGTGCGAGATAAATATCAGATGCAGTTTAAGTATCTAATGGTAGATGAGTTTCAGGATACCAACTATTTGCAATATGAAATACTGAAATTACTTACCGTTTATCCAGGTAGTAAGAATAATATTTGTATTGTAGGTGATGATGCGCAAAGTATCTATTCATTCAGAGGTGCTACGATAGAAAATATCCTTCAGTTTGAGAATGATTTTCCAGACTTGCAGACCTATAAGCTGGAACAAAACTATAGATCCACCCAGTTTATAGTAGAAGCCGCTAATGAGGTCATTAACCATAACAAAAGGCAGATACAGAAAAAAATATGGACAGACCGTATCGAAGGTAATAAAATAAAAATTATCAAAGCTTCTACCGAAACGGAAGAGGGAAAACGGGTAGCGGATACCATTATCGAACAAAAAAACAGACATAATCTTCAGAATAAAGAAATAGCCATCCTGTACAGAACGAATGGTCAGTCTAGGATTTTTGAAGAGCAACTGCGACGACATAATATTTTGTATCGGGTATATGGTGGGCTTTCTTTTTATGCTCGAAAAGAAGTAAAAGACTTGATTGCCTACATGCGCCTGACCATTAATGACAAAGATGATGAAGCACTCAAAAGAGTCATTAATTATCCAAGAAGAGGAATCGGTGAAAGCACTATAGAAAATATATCCAAACTAGCTGATGATAACAACATGAGCATGTGGGAAGTGCTGACAAAGATAGATTTTAACCAGCGTTCTCGCAAAAGTATAGGTGATTTTGTTCAATTAATCCACGCATTTAAAGCCAAAGCAGCAAAGTCAAACGCATATGAAATTGCAGATTATATCGCTAGAAATAGTGGCATCATAGAGTTGCTCAAAGCAGATAAAAGTGTAGAAGGTCTTGGTAGGTTAGAAAATATCACATCCTTACTAGATGGTATAAAAGAGTTTGTGGATGATGACGAAATACAAGTTGGTGAGGAGATGAACACGGACAAGAGTTTGTCCACTTTCTTGCAGACCATTTCACTTATGACGGATGCTGATACCAAGGAAGAAAATCCAGATACCGTCACACTTATGTCCGTACACTCAGCCAAAGGATTGGAGTTCAAATCAGTTTTTGTGGTTGGACTCGAAGAAAATTTATTTCCAAGTTTCATGGCGCTTGCAGAGGGCAATCAAGTAGATGAAGAAAGACGGTTGTTTTACGTGGCGATCACTAGAGCTGAAGAGTTATTGTGTCTGACTTATGCGCATAGCAGATACCAATATGGAAACATGAGATTTAATGATCCGAGTAGATTTTTGGAAGAGATTTCAGACAGAAATTTGGATTCTATTATTTCTATTCATAAAAAACCTGAATTTCCTGAACCTAAGATCTTGGGTAATTTCAAACCATTGGGAAGCAAAAAACCAATGCTTTCTGTCAATGTGGATGACTTCGTAGCAGCCAATCCGAATGACATAAAACCAGGAATGGAAGTCATTCACTTAAAATTCGGTCAAGGCAAAGTCATGAGTGTGGATGAGCGACTTGTAGCATCGATCGTCTTTGATGGATTAGATGAAAATCAAGAAAAAAGAATTATGTTACAATTTGCTAAGTTGCAAATTGTAACATAACTTTCATTAGCTCATTAGGGCTTTAACTCCTTTTGGGCCGCTTTCTGCATTGGATTTAGTTTCTCCTTATACTTGTGCTGTTTGAATAATTGGAAACGTGTAGGCAATTCTTTGATTGGCCAGTTGTTATTGGATTCATCGATGTCTGCGGTTTCTTTGTTTGGGTCAATGATGATAGAAGTTACTTCTTTCTTTTTGACAAATACTTTGGTAAACTTCTCTTCGTTTTTGCGCCATATTTCTACGGGAACGCGCTCTACTTCCTTGCTACCGTCTTCAAATGTCCATTCAATAATCACAGGCATCACAAGTCCGCCTTTATTGCTAAAATGAAGTTCGTAATAGTTTTTATCGCCATATTTTTGCTGTTTTTCTTCAGGCGTAAAGAGGCTGTCGTATTTCATTTGAATGGTGATATCTACAGAATCTTCGGTTTCCCAAGGGCGATAGGTATTGTAAAAATCAAATACTGTACTGTCTTTTTCTACGGGAAACTGCCCAAACTGTGCTCGGTTTCGTTGACGAGTAAGGAAATCTAAAGGTTTTTTGATGACGTTTTTCATGGTGTCGATCTTTTTCTCTGGATCTTTGTCAAGATCTGGTTTGTACCAAGCGACACTGTCAAGGGAAACATCCACAGCATCTATACTATAAAACCATCCTCTCCAGAACCAATCTAGATCCATGGCGCTTGCCTCTTCCATCGTACGGAAAAAATCATCTGGTGTAGGATGTTTGAATGCCCACCTACGACAATATTCTTTAAATGCGTAATCAAAAAGCTCTCTGCCCATGATCGTTTCTCGGAGAATATTTATGGCTGTGGCTGGCTTATCATAGGCATTATTACCGTAATCAATGATGTTTTCACTATTAGTCATGATGGGTTCCAACTTATTTTTTGGACGAGACATGTACTCCGTTATGTTGTGTGGTACTCCTCCTTCAGATTTGAAATCATTGTCCCATTCTTGTTCCGTGAGAAACTGCATAAAACTATTGATACCTTCATCAAACCAAGCCCATTGTCTTTCGTCACTATTTATAATCATTGGAAAATAAGTGTGACCTACTTCATGTATGATTACCAAAATAGCAGCTTTTTTTGAACCTTCCGTATATGTGCCATCATCTTCTGCTCGACCGGGATTGAATGAGATCATTGGGTATTCCATACCATTAGCAGCTTCTACAGAGATCGCCACAGGATAAGGATATGGTATACTATACTTGGAGTAAGTCTTAAGTGTGTGGTCTATCACTTTTGTGCTATACTTATTATAAATTGGATATGCTTCTTTGCCATAAAGGCTCATACACATAACTTTTTGACCTAATTCGTTGACGTGAGGCATGGCATCCCAAGCAAATTTTTTACTAGCAGTCCATGCAAAATCACGTACATTTTTAGCTTTGTATTTCCATGTTTTTGTTTTTGTAGCAATAGGTGTTTTTTCGTTTGCTTTTGCTTCATCAAGGTTTACAATTAGCAAAGGAGTCTTAGCAGATTGTGCTTGGGTCCATCTGTTATATTGGGTTGGCGTCAATGTTTCTTTATAGTTTTGGCATTCGCCAGTTGCAGCAACTACGTGATCTGATGGGAGTGTGATATTGACTTCATAGTCTCCAAAAGTGAGTGCAAACTCGCCTGTACCAAGAAACTGTTTGTTTTGCCATCCTTCAAAATCACTGTAGACACACATCCTCGGAAACCATTGAACCACTGTATAGAGATAATTCTTGTTATCCGCAAAGTATTCGAATCCACCTCTTCCCCAACTAGGTGTCTTCATCCGATCTATCATATAATATGACCAATCAATGCTGAATGTGACTTTTTTACCTGCTTTTAATGGTGTAGGCAGATCTATTCTCATCATACTTTCATTGATAATATATTTTAGCGGAGCACCTTTGTCAGAAATGACTTTTTTGATATTGACACCATATTTGTCGAGTTGGCTTGCTGCTTCTAAACCCTCCAGAGCTCCTTCATTCATCACGTCAAACATTTTTGAAGCGTTCATATGGTGTTTTGTATTTGAACTTTGGTGTTCATTTTCATCTAGCTGTACCCATAGATATGGAAGGTCAACAGGAGAGTTGTTGTGATAAGTGATTACTTCAGATCCGTCTATTCGTTGTTCCTTAGTATCAAGCGTACAATTTATTTTGTAATCTGCTTTTTGTTGCCAGTATTTGGGTCCTGGAGCTCCATCTGCACCACGATATTCATTGGGTGATCGGAGCATATTATCGAGTTGCTCAAATTTTTTGCCATGGTTAGACCGCTCTTGAGCATGTATTATTGAGAAAGAAAAAAGTATTAAAAACAGGAATGGTACGGATAACTTCATATTGAATTAATTAATATTTGGGTTCAAATATAAGTTTAATATTGAGAATCATTTTCTTTTTCCGACAAATGAAATCAATTAATATATTAACAAGAGAGATGGCTAACCTAATTTTAAGTGTATTATATTATTGGGGTAAAAATAATTTACTTAAAAATCAAAGGCACACCATACCAAACAAATAAGGTAATGAGCACTATAGCGATTAGATTCATAACAAAACCTACCTTTATCATTTCTATCATTTTGATGTGATTGCTTGCAAATACAATGGCATTCGGTGGTGTGCCCATAGGTAACATTCCCGCACAACTGGCTGCTAATGTCATAGGAATGCCTAGTAGTAGCGGATTGATATGCATGGAGTCTGCCATAGATGATACTACTGGTGCAAAGACGATGACTTGCGCTACATTACTCATCACTTCACTGATAAAAATAGATATAACTGCGATCATAAAAACCAGTAAAAGGACATTAGCCGTACTGCCTGATAACCATTGACCAAGTATCTGTATTAGACCCACTTTTTCTAATGCTTCTGCTAGACAGATACCACCACCAAATAGTAATAAAATACCCCATGCCATTTTAGTTGTGTCTGACCAAACTAATAAAGCAGTTTCTTTATCTGATGACTTTTTAGCTCCTGATGGTATGATAAACAAAGCTAGGGCAGCCATCAGCGCTATGATGGTATCATCTAGTTTGAAAAGTTGCTGACTGTTATTTATTAACGATCTGAATATCCACATGACAGCAGTAACTATAAAAACAATAAGTACTCTTTGTTCAGGAATAGTGATGGGTCCCAAGGTTTTTATCTGATCATACATCAGGTTCTGTGAGCTTACGTCGTATTTGATGTGGTTGGGATACAGCCATTTTACCATTACAAAATAAAGGGCTATCAATAATAAAATGGCTATTGGTGTACACAATAACATCCATGACATAAAATCAAGATCGGTATTATATTTACTCTGAAAATAACCTATATATGCCACATTAGGAGGAGTGCCTATAATGGTGGCAATGCCTCCTATATTGGCAGCATAGGCAATAGCAAGCATTATGGTAAGGTTGAAATGACCATAATTTGCTCCTTCTTGTTTGTTTTGTGAAATAACTGCGATTACAGAAAGCGCAATAGGATACATCATCATAGTCGTGGCAGTATTGCTCAGCCACATACTCAATAGACCTGTCGCTAGAATAAAACCCAAAACTATTTTGTCACCACCTGTACCTGTTTTTTTGATAATATTGAGTGCTATTCTTTTATGTAAATCCCATTTTTCGATAGCTAATCCTAGCATAAACCCGCCAAAAAATAAGAAGATAACCGGATTAGCATAAGACTTTGATGTTTCTTCTAACGTGGAAATTTTTAATAATGGAAATAATATTAGCGGTAATATGGCAACAACTGGCATGGGCAAAGCATCTGTGACCCATAAACTTACCATAAGGATTGCAATGGAAAGCACGGTCGATGCATTATTCTCCAAGCTTAATGGGTTTATATACCAAAAAGCAATAGCGCACAGAGCAGCTATTGAGATTACAAGTACATTTTTAATGGGTGATGACAAATTGCCTTTCATGTAAGGAGAAGACTATTGTTTTACAATTTTCTCAACAAAGGAATTAGTTCCATCATTTACTTGTAGAAGAAACAATCCAATTGGCAACATTGAAATATCAAGATTAACGAGGTTCTTGTTTAATATAGAATATTTAGGTTCAAATTTTTGACCTTTTATGTTGAATAATTGTATACTTATATCTTTGTCAAATTCTTTATAAAACTGAATTTGTACATTATCTGCTGCAGGATTTGGTTTAAAGGTGAATAAAGAATTTGGGGATTCTTCTATCTTGCTACTATCTATTTTCCATACGATATCAAGATAGTCAATTCTGTTATTCACCCAGTTTTTTAAGTAATTGACTTCTTCCTGATAAGTATTTCCTACAAAATAATTTGGCCAAACATATTGTCCTAAAATTGGCCATTTTTGAAAATTTCTAGTTTTTGATTGGTCCACTAATAGTGCGATAGAATCGATGACAAAGTGCATTCTGTCTTTTGACAATTGATTCGTCCTGAGTTCTTTCCACCTAAGCTTTAAGTCTTTATAAAAGCTTTCATCTTGGAGAAACCTATTCCACCAAAAGTGTACGACCCAATAATCGTCTCTACAGACATTATTGAATGAATTAATAACCAATCCATTTGGATCTCCTTGTGTACAATAATCTACATTGCCAAATCCTAGATTAAAATCCCATATCGGGCCAAACTTTATTTTACCGCCTTCGCTGTCCCTGTCTTTGTAAAAAAAAGTACTCAACCTATAT
>Ga0209812_10000802_pt1 | contig 25347 bp, 30 predicted proteins | sample JI71714BDNA_FD_187502 | JGI IMG/M metagenome (GOLD analysis project Ga0209812, IMG submission 187502) | Wastewater effluent complex algal communities from Wisconsin, to seasonally profile nutrient transformation and Carbon sequestration -... | ecosystem: Engineered > WWTP > Effluent > Algae...
CCCCGGCATCGTCTGCGGGGACGACCGGCGCGGCGGCATCCGGAAGCGCGGCGGATTGAGGCAGCGGCGCTTCGTCTGCCGCTTCGGGAACATCATGGTGTGCCACCGTCCCTACGGGCGGGGCGACGGGAGCAACCGGCTCGGGGACAGTCAGTGTCACGGACTGCGGCAAGATCGCGCCCGCCTCCGGCAAATTCTTGCCGGGCGGCAAGGTGGCAGGCAGAGCTGCGGGCAGGATGGCAGGCAGGGCGGGTGCCGGTGCTCCGGTATCCGGCAGGACGGCAGGGGCAGGCCCGCCGCTTATCGACGGTTGCGCGCCATTGCGGGGTGCCAGCTGCGGCAGGACCGCATCCAGCAGGCCGGCGAAGTCGAGCCCCGCCCCTTGCGCTCCGGACGCTGGCAGCGCCGTGCCGCCCGCCATCGGCAGGGCGGGCGCGCTCGCCCCACCGGAGGGGATTTCGGGCAGGAACGGGATCATGGTCGTCACAGGGGCATCATCCTCGGCAGGGAAGGTCAGTCTTGCCGGCGGCTGTGCAACTTGCGTGCCAGCGGCAATTCGCGCGCAGCCTCGGCTCGTGCCTTGGCCGCTGCGAGGGCCGAGCGTGCTTCATCGGTGCGTTCGGCCAAGCGTTTGGCGCGGGTTTCGGCGCGGGTCAGGCTTTCGGCCTGCCATGCGCGCTGGCGGGCGGCATCGCGGGCCGCGTCTGCGGCATTGGCGGCGATGTGCGACAGGCCTGCGGTGAAGCCTGCACGCGCCTGCAAAGCGGCTCCGGTCGTTGCCCCCGTCCCCGGCGCGCTGGCGGCAACCAGGCTGCGGCTTCGTGCGGCCAGCGCATCGTGGCGCGCCTCGGCATCGATCGCTTCCGCAAGGCCGCGCAACGCCTGCTTGCGGGCGACTTCGGCGATCAGGCTCTGGCGGCGCAGCAGCGCAAGGCGGCGCGCCTCACGCATCGCCGCCGCCCATCAGCGCGCCCAGCGCGGCATGGCTGGCGGCGAGCGGCTCTGCCTCGCCCCGCGCTTGCGTGAGGAAAGCGTCAATCGGCGCGCTCAATGCCAAAGCCTCGTCCAGCAGCGGATCGCCGCCCGCCCGGTAGGCCCCCATCAACACCAGATCGCGCCCGGCCTCGCGCGCGGCGATCAGAGCGCGCAGGCGGCGCGCGGCGTGGAGCACGTCGGGCGGGACGAGATCATCCATCACCCGGCTCAAAGACGCGGGAATGTCGACGGCGGGATAATGCCCGCGCTGGGCCAGATCGCGTGAGAGCACGATATGCCCGTCAAGGATCGCCCGCGCCGTATCGACCACCGGATCATTGGCATCGTCGCCGTCCGCCAGCACGGTGTAGATTCCCGTCACCGCCCCGCCGGTGCGCGCCGAATTGCCCGCCCGTTCCACCAGGCGGGTGACAGCGGCGAGGGCGGAGGGCGGATAGCCCCGCGCTGCGCCCGGCTCCCCCAGCACCAGCGCCAGCTCGCGCGCTGCGTGGGCGACACGGGTGAGGCTGTCGAGGATCAGCAGCACGCGCTTGCCCTGGCTGCGGAAATATTCGGCGATGGCGCTGGCATATTGCGCGGCGCGCAGCCGCAGGTTGGGGGCGTGATCCGCTGGCACGGCCACCACCACGATCCCGCCGCGCCGATGGCCCGCCATGTGCCGGTTCACGAAATCCGAAACCTCACGCGCCCGTTCGCCGATCAGCGCGACCACGGTGACATCGGCGACCGCATGGCCCGCGATGGTATCGACCAGCACCGACTTGCCGACCCCCGATCCGGCCATGATCCCGAGCCTCTGGCCCACCCCCATCGTCGCGAGCGCGTTGATCGCGCGCACCCCGCAATCGAACGGCACTTCGACGCTGGCGCGTTCCAGCGCGCCTTCGCGCTTGCCTGCCAGCGGCCACACCTGCGGCAGATCGAGCCGCGGCCCGCCATCAATCGGATCGCCCAGCGCATCGACCGCCCGGCCCAGCAGGCCCGGCCCGACGCGCACCTCGCCCGGCTGGCCCAGCGCCCGGACCCGCGCCTGCGGGCGCAGCAGCATGGCATCGCCCAGCAGCATCATCAGCGAATGGCCGGCGCGAAAGCCGATCACTTCGGCAAGGCATTCCGCGCCCGCATCATTCTCGATCAGCCCCAGGGATCCGACCGGCAGCGGCAGGCCCGCGACCTCGATCAACCCGCCATCGCACGTGACCACGCGCCCGGTCAGCACCGGGCCGCTCGTCACGCTGGCGGCGCGCATCCGCGCCAGATCGAGCTGCAATTCGGCGATCATCCGCGCACCGCGGCGGCAATCGCGCGGCGCCATTCGGCCGGGCCATCACTGACGCTGCCATCCGCGCCTTCGATCAGCACCGCACCCCGTTCCAGCGCCGCGTCAGACACCACCCGCCAGCCCGCCAGCGCGTCGTCTCCCAGCAGGGCGATGTCATCGGGGTGGAGGTGCAGCGCCAGCGTCTCTGCCGCTCCGCCGATCCGCCGCGCCGCCGTATGGCAGCGCGCCAGCAAGCCGTCGCGATCAATCGCCGCTCCCGCCAGCGCGCCATCGCACAGCGCCATGACCGTCGCGGCCAGATCATCGGCGAGCACGGTTTGCGCCGCTTCATCCAGCGAGCGGAACGCCAGCCTGATCGCCCGCTGGCGCTGGGCGCGATCTTCGGCTTCGGCGGTGGCTGCCGCGCGCCCGGCCGCTTCACCATCGGCAAAGGCACGGGCAATCGCCTCGGCCAGCGGATCGGGGCCGGGTTCTTCGGGCGCAGGCGGGGGCGGAGGGGGCGGCGCTTCGGCTTCGGGCGTGCCGAACGGCGTCGCCTCGCAGAAGGCCTCGTCGGCGTCCAGCAGGGCTAGCCAGCCCGGCGCCGCTTCATCATGCCCGGCGAGCGCGCCGAGCCAATCAGACGAATTCGCCACTGCCGCTTCCGATCACGATTTCGCCTGCATCGGCCAGGCTCCGGGCGATTTCGACGATCGCCTTCTGCGCCGCTGCCACCTCGCTCTTGGCCAGGCGTCCGCGCAGGTCGATCTCGTCGCGCACGCCATCGGCAGCGCGGCTCGACATGGCGGCGAAGAACGGCGCACGGTCGGCTTCCTTGAGGCCTTTGAGCGCGTCCACCAGCTTCTCGTTGTCCACGTCCCGAAGCAGCCGGCCCATCCCCATCGGATCGAGCGCGAACAGCATTTCGAAGGTGAACAGTTCTTCCTCGATCTTCTCGGCCAGCGGCGAATCGCGCTCGGCAATCGCGGGAAGGACGGTGTTGCGCAGTTCGCCCGCAGCCAGGTTGATAAGGTTTGCCGCATCGCGCGGCCCGCCCAGCATCAGCGCCGCCGTGCCATAGGTCGCGGAAATGCGCTGGGTTAGCAGCGTGTCGATGGTGGCGATGGCGGTGGCCGAAATGGCCCCGCTTTTCGCCACCCGCTCCACCACCAACGTCTGCAGTTCGAGCGGCAGCATCGCCAGCACCTCGGCGGCGGGTTCGGGTTCGATCAGCAGCAGCAGCGCGGCGATCACCTGCGGGTGTTCGTCGAGGATCAGCCGCACCAGCACACCGGGCGCAAGCCATTTGGCGAGTTCCAGACTGCGCGGGGCCGCATCCGGCTCGATCCGCTGCATCATCGAATCCGCCCGCGCCGGGCCAAGCGCCTTGTCGAGCAGCGTGCGCACCCGATCATTCCGCCCGCGCATCGGCAGCATTTCACGCGCCGCCTCGTCGGCGAAATCGGCCAACGCTTCGGCCATGTGCGGCTGTTCGATCTCGCGCAGGCCCATCATCGCCGCGCCGAGTTTCTCCAGTTCGGCGGGGGATAGGCGGGCGAGCAGGCTGGTCGCTTCCTCGTCACCGAGCAGCATCAGGAACACGGCGGCGCGGTCGACCCGGCTCAGCAGGGCGGGCGCAGCAACCGGCGCGGTGTCGGCAAGGGCGGTTTCGAGGCTCATGCCGCACCTGCTTCCGGGGCTTCGAGCATCCGCTGGAGCGCTTCGACTGCGCGTTCGGGCTGGCTGGCCGCAAGCCGCCGCGCAAGTTCCACCTGACGCGGCAGATCGGCCAGCGGCACCCCGTCGTCGGCAGAAAGCGGGGTGCTTTCTGCTTCGCCCGCATCGCTGTCACCGATCACCGCAAGCGGCGCATCCTCGCCCGCCGGAGCGGCGGGGGTATCGCCCCCCTTGCTCCCCGCGCCCTTCAGCTTGCCGATCAGCGGACGCACCGCCAGCAGCAACACCAGCAGCACCGCCAGCAAGGCCGTGCCGTACCGCACCAGCATCGCAAACCACGGCTGTTCGTAGAAGGCGGGCGGTTCCAGATCGGCGGGTTCGAACTTGCTCGCCACGACCTGCACCATGTCGCCGCGCTGGGTGTTCGCGCCGACAGCTGCGCTGACCAGCGCCTCCAATTGCTGCCGGGTCAGCGGCGCGGCGGCCTTCAAAGCGGCATCGCTGACAGCGACCGCGACCGAGAGTTTCTTCAAGGCGCCCGGCCCGGCGGTGGTCACGGCAACCTCGCGGCCGAGTTCATAAGAACGGTCGGTGGCGGTTTCGGTGTCGGTCGATGTTGCGGCGGCGGGCGGCGCAGGGTTGGGCGCTCCGTCGACCAGCTGGGCCTGCGGCGGCGGCGTGTTGGCCGGAACGCCCGGCACACCGCCCGCAGGGCCAGCGCCGGTGCGGGACGCATTGCGGGCGCTTTCGGCGCGGATGGCGCCTTCTTTCTCGTAAGTCTCGCGCGCGGTGGTGACTTCGGCCTTGTCGAGTTCGACCTGCACCTGCGCCGAAAAATTGCCCTCGCCCAGCAAGGGCAGCAGCAGCGCGTCGATCTGCTGGCTGAGCTTGGCCTCATGCTCGCGCTGGAGGTTCAGGCCTTCGCCTTCCTGCGAACGCGGATCGGACAGCAGGCGGCCGTTCTGGTCGACCACCCGCACCGCGTCCGCCGTCAGCCCCGGCACCGATCCGGCGACCAGATTGACGATGGCGGAGACCTGATCGGGCGACAGGCTACGCCCGCCTACCAGCCGCACCATGACAGATGCCGACGGCGGGTTGTTTTCGCGCACGAACACCGATCGCTCCGGCGTGGCGAGGTGGACGCGCACGCTTTCGATCCCGTCGATCTCCTTGATCGTCAGCATCAATTCGCGTTCGCGCGCCAGCCGCAGGCGTTCGCCCTCCAGCGTGCGCGAGGTGCCGAGCGGCATCGCGTCCAGCATCGCCTCGGCCCCTTCAGGCGCGGCGATGCCCGCATTGCTGGCGACCAGCATCTTGGCGCGGTAGAGATCGCCCTCCGCCACCGACAACGCGCCGGTGGAATTGTCGATGGCATAGGCGATTCCGCCCGCATCCAGCGTCTCGACCACCTTGGCACGCTCGGCATCGGTCAGGCTGGTGTAGAGCACCCGGTCGGGGCCGGAGGAAATCGCCATCCACAAAGCCGCCGCCGCCGCCAACGCGCCGACACCGGCAAGCGCAGGCAAAGCGCGGGCGAGCGCGGGCTGGCTGACGAAGCCTGCCACGGGCGGGGGCAGCATGGTGCGCCAACCTGCACTGGCAGGCGCGGGCGCGTAGGGCAGACCCGCCGGATCGGCAGGCACAGGCAAAGCGTCGGCCATCTATCAGCCCCCCATCCGCATGATGTCTTGATAGGCGTTCAGCAGCTTGTTGCGCACTTGCAGCGTGGCTTCGAATGCGACGCCCGCTTCCTGCCGCGCCAGCATCACCTGCGCGATGTCGGTCACCGCCCCGCGTTCATAGGCGACCTGCATCTGGCTTGAATGTTCCTGCACCGCGCTGACCTGCTTCAAGGCCGTGTGGAGCGTATCGGCAAAGCCCGCCCCCGGTGTCTGGGCCGGTGCAAGGGCGCGCGCGCCCTCGCTCGCGGCGCGCACATCGCGCAGGGCGGCGCTGCGGGCGAGCACCTGACTGCGCAGCGCCATCACGTCCGAAATCCCGAAGCCGGCGTTCATGCCGCACCTCCCGCCGCCATCAGCCCGGCGCCGCGCATCGAAGCGAGGCGGTAGCGCAGCGTGCGTTCCGATATGCCAAGGGTGCGCGCGGTCGCGGCGCGGTTGCCGCCGTGGCTGGCGAGGGTATCGATGATCGCGCGCGCCTCTGACGCGAAGGCCACGTCCGACAGCGAACGTCCGGCGGTGATGCGGGTGAGCGACGGGGCGGCGATATCCGGCACAGCGCGCACGGCGGTGTCGAAGATGATGTGATCAGCGGTAATGGCCCCGGCACCGCCCGCCAGCAGCAGCGCACGGCGGATGACATTTTCAAGCTCGCGGACATTGCCGGGCCAGGCATGGTCTTCCAGCAGGGCTAACGCGTCTGCCTCGATCCAGCCGGGACGGCCCGGCGCGCTCGCATGGCGCAGCAGCATGGCAAAGGCGAGCGGGGCAATATCGCCCGGCCGGTCGCGCAAGGCGGGCAGCGCGAGCGGGAACACATTGAGGCGGTAGAGCAGATCTTCGCGGAACCGCCCGGCCTCGACCTCAGCGGCAAGATGGCGGTTGGTCGCAGCGATCACGCGGACATCGACCTTGAGCGGTTTGGTCGCGCCGAGCGGCAAAACCTCGCCTTCCTGCAAGGCGCGCAGCATCTTGGATTGCAGGGCCAGCGGTAATTCGCCGATCTCGTCCAGCAGCAGGGTGCCACCATCGGCTGCGCGGAACAGGCCCTCGGCAGCTTCGGCGGCGCCGGTGAAAGCGCCCTTCCTGTGGCCGAACAGCAGCGCCTCCAGCATCGCTTCGGGCATGGCGGCACAATTGACCGCGACGAACGGGCCGTCGGCGCGGGCAGACAAGCGGTGGACGAAACGCGCCAGCACTTCCTTGCCGGTGCCGGTTGGCCCTTCAAGCAGGACGGGAATGTCGCTTGCCGCGATGCGTTCGGCCAGCGTCAGCAGGGCAAGCGATTGCGGATCGCCCGCCACCGGCCAGCCGCCTTGCGCCGAGGCGGCAATCAGCGCTGCCCGCGCCTGCGGCAGTGCGGCGGGATCATAGGCAAGCGTGATCCGGTTGGCCCCCGACAGCGCCAGCGAGGGCGAAGCCGCGTGGTTCAGTGCAATCGCAATCTTGCCCCCGCGCGCGATGGCGGCGGCGATGGGCGCGGGCATGTCATCGCCCAGCACGATCCGGTCGCGCTGCCAGCTGCCGCCCATCAGCGGCACAGTCATGCCCACCAGAATATCATGCGCGCCCGCCTGCGGTGCCCTGTCCGTCGCGCCGCGCGCGGTGGTGATCGCCGGTTCCATCATGCTTGCCCCTGTGCTGCCGACTGACCGTTGATTTGCCGTCGGTGTCGGCAAAGCTCTGCCGCACTCAGGCTGCACAAGAGGCAAATTTAAGTCCTCGTAGGTTCCCCTAGTCGGCGCGCGAGGAACACCTAGGTTGTCAGTCCGACTACAGCCTGAAGAGGCGCCAAAGTCGTATCATATCCTTGTTTTTACATGATAATTTTTTCTGGCTTAAACATCCCGACGGTCGGCCGCTCTATGGCTCAGCAGCGACGGGCCTGTTCGTCCTGCCTGACCATTCAGGAGTATGACCAATGAACGTGATCAACACCAACACCTCGGCCCTGCGCGCCACCAACTCGGCCGTCGCTGCTGGCAAGATGCTCGGCACCGCGATGGAGCGTCTGTCTAGCGGCAAGCGCATCAACAGCGCGGCTGACGATGCTGCCGGCCTTGCCATCGCCACCTCGATGACCTCGCAGATCCGCGGCATGTCACAGGGCATTCGTAACGCGAACGACGGCATCAGCCTCGTTCAGACCGCTGAAGGCGCGCTCAACGAAGTGACCAACATGCTCCAGCGCGTCCGCGAATTGGCGGTGCAGGCCGGTTCGGACACCTACGGCGCAACCGACCGTGACAACATTCAGGTCGAAGTTGATGCGCTCAGCGACCAGATCGGCCAGATCGTCGCCAATACCGAATTCAACGGTCTCAACCTCTTCGACGGCGGCAGCACAGTCACCGTGCTGGCTGGTGCGAACGTGGCTGACACGGTCGACCTGACGCTTGATGATTTGTCGGGCCTTACCGCAGCAGGTGGTGCCGGTTCGATCACCGTTGCCGGCGCCACTGGCGCACCTGCGCGCACCGCGCTGACCGCCATCAACGCCGACATCGCGAGCATCTCTACCACCCGCGCAACGCTGGGTGCCGGTCAGAACCGTCTGCAATCGGCGGTGAACAACCTCACCAACGTTTCGACCAACCTGTCCGACGCGCGTTCGCGGATCCAGGACACCGATTACTCGGTGGAAACCACCGCGCTCGCCAAGGCCCAGATCCTCGGTCAGGCCTCGACCGCGATGCTGGCGCAGGCCAACCAGTCGCAGCAGAACGTGCTGTCGCTGCTGCGTTAATCCGCCAGACCCCGCGCGCCGCCCCTCTCCCCTGGGGGCGGCAAACCAAGCCCGGAGCCACACGGCTCCGGGCTTTTTTCGTGGTGGAGAGGGGGTTGCCCGGCAGCCGATGCCAGCGTCTACGGCAATGTCAGTCCGCCGCCGGCTGCCCGAATGCAGGCACGCCTCCGTCGGGGCGCTCGGGCTTCAGGGGATAGGCCAGCGCGCCAAGGAAAGTGTCTGGCACCGGGTCGTCGACGCCATATTTCGGCGGGTCACTGTCCTTGGCCATCAACGCCGTGCCGAATATCACGTCCCACAGCGGAAACTGCGCTGCGAAGTTCTTGTCATGGGCCTCCGGGACATTGGCATGATGCCAGTGATGGAACCGCGGCGTCACATACAGCCAGCGCAGGATACCCCAGCCAACCCCGACATTCGAATGCTTGAGCAGCGAGTGCCACGCGAACTGGGCGCTGAAGATGGCGTAAGCCGCGACGTCGAAATCGAACAGCACGACAAGGATGGCGAACCCCGAATTGGTGATCGCCGTGTCGACCGGATGGGTCCGGTATGCGGCCACCCAGCCCATCTCCTCGATGGAGTGGTGGACCGCGTGGAATTTCCACAGCGCCGGCACTGTGTGAAACAGGCGGTGCGCCCAGTAGTAGTAGAAATCGCCCGCCACGATCAGAAGGACGACCTGCAGCCAGATCGGCCGCGATGCGACGAATGATTGTGCCGCTTCGGGGATGATGTTGACGAACAGGCCGACGATGATCGTGATGAACACGGTCGCGACCAGCATCGTCACCACCACGCCCAGCAGCATGAAGGTCGCATCGAGCATCAGGCCGGAACGCAGGAGTTTCTGCCCCTTGTGCCGTGGCAGGAAGTGCTCCAGCGGAATGAACAGCAAAGCCGCGCTCAGCACGAATACGAGGTGTTCGGCGTAGTTTTCGAGAAATGTCATGACAGGAGCGCTCCCGACGGTTTGGCGGGCAGAAGCGAACCACGCGGTCGGCCCAGCGAATCCTTGAGGATCAGGAACGGCCGCTCAACGCTGAAATGGATCGCCAGCGCCAGCGCGTAGGACAGGATCAGGTAGCTGCCCCAGAACACCAGGAAATGCTGATCCGCCGACAGCGCCATGGCGAGCGGCAACAGCGGCAGGTGAACCAGATAGAGCGCATAACTCAGCCGTGCGTTCACTCTGAAGAACGGCTCGAACCGCAAGGCCCGATCCGGCAGGCAGGCGGCGCAAAACACCATCACGCCGAACAGCAAGGCCAGCACAGTCGGCACCAGCCACGCATCGACCCGCGTGATCTGCCCGAGGAATTCGTGCGAGCCGAGCCACAACGCCAGCCCGATGGCGCAGACGGACAGGCCGGCCAGCGCAACGGAAGGCGACACCGCAAAGCCGCGGTTACGCAGGATCGCCACCACGATGCCCACGACAAAGCCTTCGATGGACATGTGGAACGGGCTGCGCATACTCGCAAAGAAGGCGTTGTATCCGATCCCGTCCCCGATCGCCTCGAAGGTGATGCCTCTGCTCAGGGGCGAAATCAGCAACAGCATCGCGGCAAGCGCCAACAGGTTGGCCATGCGGGTTTGCCGGGAGAGAAGAATCACGATCACCGGTGCGATCAGGTAGAATTTCTCCTCCACCCCTAGCGACCAGAACGCGACATTGATGTTGGAGCCGGTGTAGTCCTGCAGGAACAATAGGTGCGCCGCGACGCTCTGCGCGGAAACCTCGGGGCCGCCGGGGAAAAAGCCGATGACGCACAGCAGCAGCACCGCGTAATAGGCAGGGACAATCCGCAGGATCCGGCTCTGGAAATAGCCTGCCGGGAACATGCCTTGATTGCCGCCGGAACGGCGGATCAGGCCACCTGCTATCAGATAGCCGGAAAGAACGAAAAACAGGTCGACCCCGACCCATCCGTTCCTGAAAAAGTTGGCGAGAAACCCGTCAGACAGGCCATTGCCTTCATAGCGCGAGCCGTGGCGCAGCAGAACCAGTCCGATCGCAGCGGTCCGCAGCAGATCGAGCCAGGGATTGTGGCGCGATTGCTGTGCGAAGGAGAACAGCCGGTTCCTCGCAGTCTGCATATGTGTTCGCACCGGTGCCAGCCTCGCAACTTTGGGACTGACATTCCGATCCGGACAGGAGGGCCAATCCGGGCTGGTGGTACCTCCGCACGGTGAATAAACTCATAATCCCCTGGACGCCGTGCGCCCATTGCGCCTCATTCCGGGGTCTTTGCGGCAGGTGCGGGGCGTTCAGGCCGGGGCGCGCCCCGCCCGTCGAGCAGCAGCAGCGAAATGCGGCGGTTGCGCGGATCGGCGGGGTTGTCCGCCACCAGCGGTTCGGTTTCAGCGACGCCTTCGATGCGCGAGACGCGCTTCATCGGCACCCCGCCCAGCACCAGCGCCTGACGTGTCGCCTCGGCCCGCCCGGTGGAAAGCGACCAGTTATTGGCCATCACCCCGCCGCGCCAGGGCAGGGAATCGGTATGGCCGCGCAGGATCAGCGGGGCGCTTTCGTCCTTCAAGGTCTCGGCCATCACCTCCAGCAGCCCGCGCGCTTCTTTCGTCAGGATCGTGGTGCCGAGTTCGAACATCGAGAAATCGGCATCGTCCATCAGATCGATGCGGATGCCTTCGGGCGCGCGCATGACCCGCACCTGCCGCGCAAGATGCTTGAGCTGGCGGCGCTGGACGAGTTTCTTTTCGATCTTGTCGCGCAGTTCCTTGAGCTTTTCCGCCTCCAGTTCCCCGCGCCCGCCGCCTTCGGACGGGCCGCCGGTGACACCGCGCGGGATGGTGATGCTGCGCGTGCCGGTCTGGCCCATGGCATTGGGGTAGTTGTCGGGATCGGTCAGCGAAGATCCGCCCAGCAAGCCGTCCGAACCTGCGCTTTCCTGCCGCAGCTTGACCAGCGTGGGCGCAAAGTAATCGGCGATGCCCTTGCGTTGCTTTTCTTCGGTCGCGCCCAGCAGCCACAATAGCAGGAAGAACGCCATCATCGCGGTCACGAAGTCGGCATAGGCGACCTTCCACGCGCCGCCATGATGGCCGCCTTCGACGATCGTGACCTTCTTGACGATGATCGGGGCAGGCGGCGGTAGCAGTTTCTGGTCAGCCTCGGCCATCTCAGCGCCCGCGCATCATGTCGAGCAGGTCGGTCAGCTTGGGCCGGTGCGCTGGCGGCAGGCCCGAACGCGCGGCTTCCAGCACCAGAGGCTGCGGATAGCCATGCAGGCTGGCGATTATCACCTGTTTGATCGAGTGGAAAATCTGCTGGTCATGGGTGTTGATCTGCTTCAGCCGCGTGCCGAGCGGCCCTGCAAAGCCGTAAGCCAGCAACACCCCCAGAAACGTCCCCACCAGCGCCGAACCGATCATCTTGCCGAGGATCTCGGGCGGTTCGTTGATCGCGCCCATGGTCTTGATGATCCCGAGCACCGCCGCGACAATGCCCAGCGCGGGCAGAGCGTCGGCGAGGCTCTGGATCATGTGCGCAGGCTCGTCCATTTCATGCAGCTGGGTCTTGATTGCGGAATCGATCACATCTTCCACCGCATGGGTATCCAGCGTGCCGGACGACACCACCATCAGCGTGAGCGGATCGCAGATCATCGCGGTGACGACGGGGTCGGCCTGCAGGCGCGGATATTCGGAAAACAGCGTCGAACTGGCAGGCTCGGTCACATGGCTTTCCAGCGCGACCGCGCCTTCGGACCGCAGCAGTTTCATCAGCTTGGATGTCAGCGCGATGGCATCGATGTGGTCTTCATCAGTGTATTTCGGCCCCTTGAAGATTTTGCCCACCCCGGCGCCGAGCAATTTGATCTCGTGCATCGAATTGCCGATCAGAGTTGCGCCGATGGCCGCCCCGCCGATCATCATGAATTCCAGCGGCAGCGCCGCCAGCACCGGCCCCATGGCCCCGCCAGCGAGCATGAACCCGCCGAACACCATCACCAGCAGCACGACTATGCCGATTGCAACGAACATGGTTCAGGCCCCTCAGCGCAGCGCGTCGAACAGGTTGAGCGAACTGACGCGGGCAAAGGCGGACTGGCTCGCCTCAAGCGCGGTGAGCGATTGCTGCAACCGGGCGATGGCATCGGCAATATCGGTATCGCCCACTCGGCTGCGGCGTTCGGCGAGCGCGACCTTGCGGTCGGCCTGCTGCTCCTGCACCTGCTCGACCCACGCCATGCGGGTGCCAAGGATGGTGGTGGCGCGATTGGTGGTGTCGAGCGCGGCGTCGATCCCTTCCAGGGCCGCCCCCGCGGCTGCCGCCGGATCGGCCGCGCCGCCTTGCAGCGCCGTCACCAGCCCGCCCAGCACGGCAAAGGCACTGGACGGCGAGCCGTTCAGTTGGAACTCGAACACCTCGTTGCCCGGTAGGCCGCGTTCAATGGACGTGCCGGGCGCGACCGGCACCGCGCCGCTTTCCGGCGTGCCGATATAGGTGACAGTGCCAGACGCATCGCGGGTGAAGGCGGTGCCTGACGATTGGCCCGCGAACAGCGGCTCGCCGGTCAGCGATGCGCCATTGGCGCGGGTGAACAATTCCTGCCGCAGCTGATCAAGTTCAAAGGCAATCGCCTGACGCCCGTCCGGCCCGGTGGGCGTATTGGCGGCCTGCACGGCGAGTTCGCGCGCACGCTGCAGCAGGGCGGTGACCGCTTCGACCTCGGTCGCCGCCGCGCCGAGATCCTGCCCGAGCCGCGCGGCATTATCACCCTCGACCGCAGCCAGCGCCTCGCGCCGGGCAACGCTGCGCAGCTGGGCGGCACCGGCGGGGTCTTGCGAACCGCGTTCGAACTTGCGGCCCGTGGCGATTTGCGCGCGGGTGCGCTCGATCCCGGCACGCAGATCGGACATCTGGGCGAGCGATCGGTTGAAGAAGGAACCGGTCGAATTGGTCACGGAACTCATGGCGGCGCGCTTCCTTATCTGAGGCCCAGAATCGTATCGAACAGCTCGGCAGCGACCTGGATCACGCGGCTGTTGGCTTCGAACGCCTGTTGCAGACGGACGAGATTGGCGGCCTCGCTGTCGAGATCGACGCCGGTTTCCCTGAGGAGCTCTGCCTCGGCGCTAGCCGAGACGACGGCGAGGCCATCCGCGCGGGTTTCCAGCGCCGAGACGCGGCTGGAAAGGCCCAGCAACAGCCGGTCGGCCCCGGATGATGGACCGGTCGGTGCGGCCAAACCTGCCAGCAAGGCAGCAAGGTTGGCGGTATCGCGGCTGCCCGCGGGCGCGCCTGCGGGGGCGGTCGCAAGGCCATCGGCAGAGGCCAGCGCCACCTCGATGTTCCCTGCGCCGGTGCCGGAGAACAGCGGCTGGCCGGAGGTGCCATCCGCGCCCACGCCATTGCCTTGCGCCGTGTTCGCCAGCGCAATGGCCGAGGCTGCAATGCCATCGAGATTGGTCTGCAAGCCCGCCATTTCGGCAAGCGCACTGGTACGGCCCGCCATCGCGCCGCCTGCGGGTGCAAAGGTGGTCGCGCCGACCGCGAAAGTGGCGGTGCCGTCAGCGGCAAAGCTCACGCTCACAGCCTGCGCCGCGCCGCCCGTCACCAGCGCCACGGGCGGCGATCCTGCCAGCGTCACATCGGCGGTGCCGTTGGCGTTGATGGTCGGCTGGATGCCGAATTCCTCGGCCATGCCGCGCAAGGCCTTGTCGCGGGCATCGAGCAGCGCCGCACGCCCCGCTGTGCCTTCGCGCGCGCCGACCAGATCGGCGTTGATCGCGGCGAGCTCTTTCGCCAGCTCGTTGACGGTCAGTGTTTCCGCGCTCGCTTCGGCCTGCACCAATGACCGGGCGTTGGCGAGCGTGCCGTTGGCGATGCGGAAATTGCCCGCCATCTTGCGCGCCGCCTCCACCGCCGACAGCCGCAGCGCGGGTTCCAGCGGGTTGTTCTGCAGGCGGGTCAGCGCCGCTTCGAAATCGACGATGCCGGTAAACACGCCTGATGTTTCCAGCGCGCTTTCCGCTTCCCGCAGCGCAAGGAACTCCGTCTCGGCCGCCGACAAGGCTGACGAGGCATCGCGCGCCTGACGCTGCACCAGCGCGCTTTCCGCCCGTTCGATGATGCCGGGGCGCACCCCGCCCAAGGAATCCGCCGCATTGGTGCCGATCGTGCCGGTCATCACCAGCTCGCCCTGGGTAAGGTTGCGGCGCGAATAATCGGGGTTGGCGGCGTTCGCGATGTTCTGCGCCGTCAGCTCAAGGCTGCGGCGGGACGCGGTCAGGCCCGAACGGCCAATGGTGAAGATCGCGGTGGGCATCAGCTATCCCCTTTGGCGGGCAAGTGTTGCGCGAGGCTCGCCTCGATACTCCGTGCAAACCCGAAGGCGCCCGATTGCGCGGCAAGATCGGCGAAATGTTCATCGCGCATCGTCTGGAATTGCTGCATCCCGCCGCCGGTCAGCGGGGTTTCCTGCGCAAAGCCGGAAGCCCGCGCACTGGCGAGCAGTTTGCGCACCATTATCGCCTCGAATCCCTCGGCAGCCTTGCGCAGTTCGGCGCGCTCCGGCGAGAGAGCGGGCGTTCCCGTGGCAGCAACCGGCCCGATCACAGCACGACCATTTCGGCTTGCAGGCTACCCGCCTGCTTGAGGCTTTCAAGGATCACCACCAGATCGGAAGCGCCCACACCGAGCAGGTTCAGCGCATCGACGATCTCGGTCAGCGATGCGGCTGCGGGCATATAGGCGACCCGGTCAGCAGTTTCCTCGACGGTGATGTCGGAGGATTCCTCCTGCGCGGTTTCGCCCCGGCTGAAGGGGGCGGGCTGGACGATGGCGGGGTTCTCGTCGATGCGGATGACGAGCTTGCCGTGGCTGACAGCGGCAGGCGCGAGGCGCACCGCATCATTGATCACGACCGTGCCGGTGCGGCTGTTGACGATCACCCGTGCGGCGACCGGCGCGGGGTTGACGCCCAGCATCTCGATTTCGGCCATGATGCCTGACCGCACGTCATTGCCCTGCGGCAAGGCGAGTTCGATGCTCACCCCGTCAGCGATACTGGCGATGCCGGGATAGCGGGTATTGATCGCATCGCGCACGCGGGCTGCGGTGAGAAAATCGGCCTTGTGCAGATTGAACCGCAGCGTCGGCGAGAGGTCGAACCCGGTGGCGACGGCGCGTTCGACGCTTGCCCCGTCGGCAATGCGGCCCACGGTGGCGACATTGACGCTGACCTGCGATCCGTCCCGCCCCGTCACGCCGAGCCCGCCAACCGCGACATTGCCCTGCGCCATCGCGTAGATCTGCCCGTCCGCGCCATAGAGCGGGGTCAGGATCAGCGCCCCGCCGCGCAGGCTCAGGGCCTGGCCCAAGGTGGACACGGTAATGTCGATCCGCTGCCCCGGCTTGGCGAACGGCGGCAGCTCGGCGGTGACGATCACAGCGGCGGCATTGCGCAGGATCGGCGAGACGCCGGGCGGCAATTGCAGCCCCAGCCTGCCGGAGACGCCGCGCATCGCCTCGGTCACATATTCGAGGTTGTTGTCGCCCGTCCCTTGCAGGCCGACGACCACGCCGTAACCGGTCAATTGGTTGGCGCGCAGGCCTTCGAACTGGCCGAGATCGCGGATACGCTCGGCATGGGCGGGCGCGGGGACTTGCCCTGCGATCATGGCGATCAGCAGGTAAAGGATCGGCGCAAGGATGCGGATGCGGGTCATGGCTGGCGGCCCTCTCAGAACGGCGAAATCTGGTTGAAGAAGCGGCTGAGCCAGCCCGGACGGCTCGCCTGCTGCACCGCGCCCTTGCCCGAATAGATGATCCGGGCATTGGCGACCTGTGACGAAGCAAGGCGGTTGTCGCTGTCGATATCGACCAGCCGGATGCGACCGGCGAACTGCACCCATTCTTCGCCCTGGCTGAACATCATCTGCTTTTCTCCGACCACTTCGGCGGTGCCGTTGGGGTAGATTGCGGCGATGGTCACAGCGACCGCACCATTGAGGCGGCTCTGCTGCGCGGCATTGCCTCCACCAGTGAACGACCCTTCGGCCGCAGCTTTAAGGGCATCGGGGTTGAGGAAATCGAGCGGGCCTGAGGCTGGCGGGGTGATCCCGAAACTGCCTTCGCGGGCCGTGCGCCCGGTGGTGCTTTTGGTGGTGGTGGTGGCTTCGGTGAGGATGATCGTCACCATGTCCCCCAGCGCGCGGGCGCGGGTGCCGGTGACAAGGCCGGAATAGCCGCTCCCCGCCTGAAAGATTGCGCCTGCGCTGTGGGCCTGCGCCATGGGCTGCGGCGCGGCGACCAGCAGCGGATCGCTGGCCCCGGCAGCGCGCATGGCAGCGCCCGGAGGCGGCGGCGCGGTAAAGCCCATCTGCGGCCCGCCGCCGCCCCCGCCCATGCAGGCGGACAGCAGCAACGGCGCGGCGAGGAGGAGGATACGACCCTTCATCATCTGCCTCACAATGTCTGGTTGGCGTTGCGCAGCATCTCGTCGACCGCGCTCACCATCTTGGAGTTGATTTCATAGGCGCGCTGGGCCTCGATCATTTCGACCAGCTCCTCGACGACGTTGACGTTCGAGCCTTCGAGCATCCCCTGCCGGATCTGCCCGCGCCCGTTCTCGCCCGCAAAGCCGAGCTCGGCGGGGCCGGAGGCGGCGGTTTCGACCAGAAAGTTGTCGCCGATCGCGCGCAAGCCTGCCGGATTGACGAAGCTGGCCACCGACAGCTGGCCAAGCAGCGTCGGCTCGGCATTGCCCGGGGTCAGCGCGCTCACCGTGCCATCGGGCGCAATGGAGATCGACTGCGAACCTTGCGGCACCTGCAAGGGCGGCTGGAGCGCATAGCCTTGCGCGGTGATCAGCGTGCCGTCATTCGCCAGCGCGAAGTTACCCGCGCGGGTAAAGCCGATCTGGCCGCCCGGCGGCAGTTCCACCTGAAAGAACCCGTCGCCGTCCAGCGCCAGATCGAGGACGTTGCCGGTGGGGTTGAGCGTGCCGTTCGTGTTGATCCGCGAGGTGCCTTGCACCTGCACGCCTGTCCCCAGATTGAGACCGACCGCGAACGCGGTCTGCCCGGTTGAGGCTTGGCCTGCAACGCGCTGTTCCTGATAGGCGAGCGTGGCAAAATCCACGCGGTCGCGCTTGAAGCCGGTGGTGCCGATATTGGCGAGATTGTTGGCGATGACGCGCATCCGCGCATCCTGCGCTTCAAGCCCGGTTCGGGCGACATGAAGGGCTGAGGTGGGCATGGGTCGGGTCTCCTGTTGGGATTAACGCAGCGCCATCAAGCCGCTGCCCGCTTCATCGAGCGTGCCGGCGGTGGCGATGATCTTGGCGCGCTGTTCAAAGGCACGCTGCGCCTCGATCATCTGCACCAGTGTGTCGGCGGTCTCGACGTTCGACATTTCGAGCGCGCCGGGGGTTAGCCGCGCGGTCGGATCGGGGGGCAGCACTCCGCCATTTGGCACCTTGAGAAAGCTGTCGATCCCCTTGGCGAGCGGACTGCCTTCGGGGTTCACCAGCCGGATGCGGTCAATCGCTTCGGCGGCGGCATTGGGCGCGGCCGGATCGCTGGCGAGCACCGTGCCGTCGGCGGCAAGGCTGATGCTGAAACCGGGCGGCACAGTGATCGGTGTCCCGCCTTCGCCCAGCACGGCCAGCCCCTCGCCGTTCTCCAGCACGCCCGAAGCCGCGACCCGCAGGTCGCCGCGGCGGGAGTAGATCTCGCCCTGCCGGTCGGGGGACTGGAACGCGATCAGCGCCTTGCCCTCCAGCGACACGTCGAGCGGATTGCCGGTCGGCACCACGCGCGCGGTCTTCATGTCCGCGCCGCGCACATTGCCGCGCGCCATGGCGCGGGCCTCCAGCGATCCGTCCTTCAGCGTCGCCGGGGTGACCGCGAAGATTTCCTGCCGAAAGCCCGGCGTGCTGGCGTTGGCGAGGTTGTTCGCCACCACCCGCTGCCGGTCCATCGACGCGTTCATCGCAGTCATGGCGGTATAGATCAGCCGGTCCATCGCGGCTTACTGCTGGCGCAGGTTGATGACGGTGGTCGAAATCTGCGTCGCGGTGTCGATCGCGCGGGCATTGGCCTGGAAATTCCGCTGCGCTGTCAGCAGCGAGACCATTTCCTCGGCCAGATCGACGTTCGAGCGTTCAAGCGCGCCGCTGATCATCTCGCCATAGGAGCCGATGCCGGGATTGCCGAACACCGCCGCGCCTGATTCTCCGGTCGCCTGGAATTTGGTCTGGCCGATGGTGCGCAGGCCCGTGGGCGCCGGGAAGGTCGCCAGCGCGACCTGGCCGACGGGCGATGTGGTACCATCGGCATAGGCGGCATTGATGATCCCGCGCACGTCGATGGTGACATTGGCAAGGGTCGATCCGGCAGCGTTGGTGATCGGCACATCGACATCGGCGGGGGTGGCCGAGGTGGCATTGCCCGCCGCATCGACCGGATAGGCCTGCAAGCGGTTGCCCCAGGCATCCTCAAGCTCGCCCGCTGCGGTCAGGCGGAAATTGCCGTTGCGACTGAAGGTGACATCGCCCGAAAACGGATTGGCGAGCGCGAAGAACCCGTCACCGTCGATAGCAAGGTCAAGGCTGCGGCCGGTCTGTTCGAGCGGGCCGAGTACGAAATCCTGCGTGATCCCGGCAATCGTCGCGCCGATGCCCGGGCTACGGCGCGGATCGGTGGCGGAACCGGTTGCGACCAGATCGGCAAACTGCACCGAGCTTTTCTTGAAGCCCACGGTTTCGGCATTGGCGATGTTGTTGGCGATGACGCGCAGATCGGTCTCGGCATTCTTGAGGCCGGACAGGGAAGTGAAGAAAGACATGGGGGTCTGATCCTTTTAGCGGTGAAAGAGAGTTAGGGGCGGGTGGGAATGACAGCGCGGGCGGTGGCTTCCTGCGCCGTGATCAACCGGTCGAGCTTGGCCGAGATGTCCTCCAGCGTCGCGCCGCTTTCAGTGGTCGCGGCGAGCGCGGAAAACTGCGCCATCTGCGCCAGCATTTCCTTGTTGTCGGTCGGCTCCAACGGGTCCTGCATGGTCAGCTGGGTGGTCAGGAGGCGCAGGAAATCGGCCTGCCCCAGCGACTGCATCCCTCCCCCCTTGAGCCGCGAAGGCGTGTTGAGCCGGTCAAGCGTGCTCTGGGCGGCGGGGGTGATCGATGGCGTATCCATTACTGGCTCCTCAGGGTTTCGAGCATCAGCTGCTTGGCGGTCTGGAGCGCCTGCACCATGTTCTGGTACTGGCGGGCGCTTTCCATGATCTCGACCATCTCGGCAGTCTCATCGACGGGGGCTTCGAACACGAAGCCGTCCTTGTCGGCGAGCGGGTGGGACGGATCGTGGCGTTTGGTGGGCGCGGTTTCGGCCCGCACGAGCCCGCCGGTGGTGACGCCAGCAAGTCCCGAGGCCTTGTCGAGTTCGACAGCGAACACAGCGCGGATCGGGCGGTAGGCGCCTTCCTCGGTCGATGAGACGGACCCGGCATTGGCGAGGTTCGATGTCGCCGCGTTCATCCGCACCATCTGCGCGCTCATGGCGCGGGTGGTCATGGAAAACAGCGTCATGGGGGTGCGGTCAGGCATGGTCATTCACCCTTCAGCGCGCGGGTGATGGTGTTGACCTTGCCCTGCACGAAGCTGAGCGTGGCGGAATACGCCACCGCGTTTTCGGCAAAGGCGACCTGTTCGTGGTTCAGTTCGACCGTGTTGCCATCCAGCGACGGCATGGTCGGGCGGCGCCACACCATCCCTGCTTCGGGGTTGGCAGAGTTTGCCCCCTTGGCGCGGGCCAGCCGGGCATCCAGCGCGGCGTTGAAATCGATGTCGCGCGCCTTGTAGCCGGGGGTGGCGGCGTTCGCGATGTTGGACGCGATCACGCCCATCCGTTCAGACCGCACTGTCAGCGCGGCACCGTGGATACCGAAAAGTCGCTCGTTCACTTGGGACAGCTCCTGTGTGCTGCGGGGCCAGCCCGCGGGTCGTCGCCAAATCAGCAGGAAGCGTGCCAAACCGGCCCCACGCGGGGAAGCGGCGCGCAGGGCGCAGGCGGGCGGCAGGCTTTTGCCGGTTCGCCCGCACGCTCCGGGGCAAGCCATTGCCGCTGCATGGCATGGCTTAAACCGCCCGCTTCCCCGCCGTTCTGGGACAAGCACAAGCCAAGAGGGGATCCGTCATGCCGCCAGCCTTTGCCACCCTGTTCGATCCCGGTGCGCTAGGCATCGTCGTGGCCGGCACCGTGCTGGCGACAGTCGCGCGCTGCGGGTGGCACGATTTCGGCGCGGCGCTCAAGGCGGCGGGCAGGCTGACGCGGCGCAGCTTCCAGATGGAGGCCAATCGCAAGTCGCTGGCGCTGGCAGTGGGCGCGATCCAGCGAGACGGCCACCACCGCGCCAATCCCGACCTGCCGCCTGATCGCGCACTGGGGATGATGCTGGAAACCTATCTGCGCCACGGTGCGCCAGCCGCGCTTGGCGCGATCCGCCGCGCCGAACGTGCGCTCGATGAAGCGCGGCGGGTCAATGCGGCGCAGGTGTTCATCTGGTCAGGCGAGCTGGCGCCGGTGTTCGGCCTGATCGGTACGCTCTATGGCCTCACCCAGCTTGCGCCGGGCACCGGCACCGATGCCACGGCGGTCATCATGGCCGCTGTATCGAGCGCGGTGCTGACATCGCTTTATGGCGCGCTGCTGGCCCACCTCGTCTGCTATCCGCTCGCCAGCGCAATCGAGCGGCGCGGCCTTGCCGACGAACAGAACCGCGAGACGCTGGCCGAATGGTTCACCGCCCAGATCGACCAGATCGACAGCGCCGCACAGGCGCGCCGCGCCCATCTGAGAGGCGTCGCATGAGCCGCACCACCACCCACCCGCGCGGCGGGCATGGCTGGCAGTTGATCTTCGCCGATCTGGCGCTGATCCTGTTCCTGCTCACGCTGTCAGCTCTCCCCGCAGCCGAAGCAACAAGCCGCCAGCGCCTTGCCGATACCGACGCGCGCGAAAGCGAGGCGAAAGGCGCGCTGCGGCCCGAGGTTGCGCCTGCCATGGCGCTGTTTCGTCCCGTTGCGGGCGGGCCGAGCCTTGGGGCATGGCTGGCCGCGCAAGCCCCCGATCCGCGCGCGACGCTGACGGTCTTTGCCACCCACACCCAAGGCGGCGAGGCTGCCGCCTGGGCGCGGGCAGAAGCGCTCGCCACCGAAGCGCGGGCGAGCGGCGCGCGGGTGCGCACGATCATCAGCGCCGGCACCGCGGAGGATATCTACGCCAGCCTCGCCTATGATGCGGTGGTGGCAGAAGCGGGGGACAAGGGCCGCCAATCGTGATGCTACCGCCCCCGCGCAGGCGTCAGCCCGGCTCCACCCTGTTGCGGCCTTCTTGCTTGGCGCGATAGAGCGCGGCATCGGCGCGGGCGAGGGCGCTGCGGGTGTCGGCATCCTCGGTCACCTCGGCCACGCCTGCGGAAAAGGTGATCCGCCCGAACGGCTGGCCGGTGTCACGGTTCATCAACTGGCGGGCGGCCTGTGCGCGGCGGATCGCATCGAGCCTGCGGCACGCGGCTTCCTTGCCGAGACCATAGAACAGCAGCACGAACTCCTCGCCGCCGTGACGGGCGACGAAGCAGGTATCACCCGCCGCCTCGCTGAGGTTCGCCGCCAGCGCGCACAGCACCCGGTCGCCTGCGGCGTGGCCGTGGCGGTCGTTGACCTGCTTGAAGTGGTCGACATCGCAGAAGGCCAGCGCCAGCGGTTCGCCCCGGCCCCGCGCTTCCAGTGCCGCAGACACCAGCCTGCGTTCGAAGGCGCGGCGGTTGGGCAAGCGGGTCAGGTGGTCGACATCGGCCTCGATCCGCGCCTTGGCAAGATTTTCGCGCAGCCGCTCCGTTTCGGCCTTACTGCGGGCCATCGCTTCTTCGACCTGTTCGATCCGCTCCAGCATGGCGTGCGACAATTCCAACACCTGCGTCAGCCCTTCCGGCCCGGTGAGCGTTTCGATCTGTTCGCCGATCGCGCCGCGATGATCGCTGGTCTCGGACTGGGCCGCGCGCGCCGTCTGGGCAAAGCGCATCAGCGCATATTCGAGCTTGTCGGACAGCGTCTCCAGCGCGGCAATCCGGCTGTGGCCATCGGGGTCGAGCCGCGCCAGCGTATCGAGCCAGCGCTGGTCGATCGGCTCCCCCGCAGCCTCGCGCTGCACCAGCGCGCCGGCGAGTTCGGGATGGGAGCCGGACAAGGCACCGCAGATCGTCGCCATATTGGACGCCGTTACTGCCAGATCATGCCGGGTGACGAACTCCCCGATCCGTTCGAGCAACTGCCGGCGCGCTTCTTCGGCACGGCCTTCGGGGGGCGGGGAAGAAGCGGCCGCAAGCTTGCGGGCCGAACGGGAAAAGCCGGAAGAAAAACGCATGGGCGCAAAGTCGCAATCAGGAATGGGTGGCAATGCCGCAGGGCTTAGCCCCCTATGCATAAGCGCCCGCGCAACCCACCCCCGGAAGACTGCGTAGTCAGGCGCTTGGCATGGCCCTTGCTGCTCTCTCGCCATTATGTCGGCGCAAGCACAAGGAGCGCACCGCGATGGACACGACCTTTTCCTGGCTCGATAGCTGGCGGCTCAGCCCGCTGGCATTGTCGATGCTGTTGCCGCTTTGCGATGCGCCTGCCGAGGCGCGGGGGCTGACCGATCCGGCCATGATCGACCGCGCCGTGGCGGAGTTTACGGGCGCAGGCATCGGCGCTCCCGGAGGGGCGCGGGTGGCGACCGATCCGCGGCTGCAACTCGCGGCTTGCGCAGGATCGCTCAGTGTCAGCTGGCACACGGCGGCGCGTAACGCGGTGCAGGTCGAATGTCCGGGGCCGACCAGCTGGCGGATCTTCGTCGCCATCGCTCCCCAAGCAGGAACCGCCGCCGCTGCCAGAACTGCTCCGGCGGTAAAGCGCGGCGATGCCATCACCGTGATGGTGCGCGGGCGCGGCTTCAGCGTCCAGCAACCGGGCGAGGCGATGGAAGCGGGCGCCGTCGGTGACTGGATCGAGGTGCGCACCAGCCGCAAGGGCGAACCCCTGCGCGCCCGGATCGAACGCCCGGGCCTCGCGGTTATTCCTGCCGCCTGACAAAGCGATTTTAACGCCCCCTTAAACCCCGCCCCGTGCCGCCGTTCTCGCTGGCATGACCCCAATCGAAGGACATTGCCCATGCCCTCTGTCGAACTGAGCAAATTGCCGGGCATCAGCGCGGCCCGCCCGCTGTCCGCCAGCGACCGCACGCAGATCGAACCGCGCCCTCGCACGCCTGTTTCGGGTGGCACCGGATCAACCCCCGGCATCAGCGTCGAAGTCAGCGGCGGCAGCGAATCCGTCAGCCCTCCGGTCGATTCAGAGCGGGTCGCCCAGATCCGCGATGCGTTGAAGGACGGGTCATACCCGCTGGTGCCGACGAAGATCGTCGACGCGATGATCGCGGCGCAGGTCAGCCTGTCGCTCCCCGAAGGAAGCTGAACCATGGCCGAGACCCTTACGCTGGCCCCGCCGCTCGCCGTGAGCCTGCGGCAAATGATTGCCGTGCTGGAACGCGAGCGGCAGGCGCTTGCCGCACTGGACGCCGATGGGCTGGTCGGCGCAGCGCAGGACAAGGAAGCCCTGTGCGATGCGCTCGCCGCTATCGGGCCGCAGGCGCTTGACGGGGAGACCCGCCCCCTTGCCGAGACCGCGCGGCAGCTGAACGAGGTGAACCGCCGGGTGCGCAACCTGCTCGCCGCCAATGTCGCGGCGCGGATCGAAGCACTCGGAGGGAGAAGCCGCGCTTCGGGTCGCCTGCCGCGCGCCACCTACGCCCCGGCGCAGGGTTAGGTATTCTTACCGGGGCAGCCAACCCATTCATCTGGCACGCCGTTTGCAAACTCCGCCTGTGAAAGCGCCGCACCTTCCCGCGGCGCTCGCCACCGGGCGGAGGATGTGTGAACCAGTCTGCTTCATCATGGGGTCTGCCCACCGGATCGATCCGGTCGGGGTTTGAAAGCGCCGCGCGCACCCACGCTGCGGCACGCGATGGCCGCGCCCTGCCCGCCACCCGCCAGATCGCCGCGCCCGGATCCACCGTCGAAGCTGCCATTGCCCATGCGGCGCAATCGACCAGCGTCGATTTCAACTACCTCCTCGCACAAGCCGAGGTCGAATCCGCCATGAACCCCGACGCCCGCGCCGCCACGTCGAGCGCAACGGGGCTGTACCAGTTCATCGAGAGCACCTGGCTCGATACCGTGAAAAAGCACGGGAGCCGCTTCGGGCTGGGCGCGGTGGCCGACCAGATCGGCGTGACCGCATCGGGCAGCGCCTATGTTGCCGACCCCTCCCGGCGCGAGGCGATCCTTGCCCTGCGCAACGATCCGCGTGTCGCCAGCCTGATGGCGGCGGGTCTGGCGGAGGATAACCGCGCCCATCTGGTGCCGATCCTTGGCCGCCAGCCCGACCATGCCGAACTTTACCTCGCCCATTTCCTCGGCGCGGGCGGCGCTGGGCGGTTCCTGTCGGAATTGCAGGCCGATCCCGGCCAAAGCGCACCCGCCCTGTTCGCTCGCCCGGCCGCCGCCAATCGCGGTATCTTTTTCACGCCCGACGGTTCGCCCCGCAGTCTGGCGCAGGTGATGGACGTGATCGGCAACAAGATGGACCGCGCCTTGGACCGGGCGAGTGACGGCAAGGCCATGCGCTTCGCCCGCGCCGATTACGGGAGCGGCTTGAACAATGCGGGCGGGTTCACCCCCGCGCCCTATCTGATCGCTGACGAGGAGGTATTCGGCCCCGGCATGCCGCCCGCGCTGACACAGGCGTCAATCCCCGCGCCCGCGCTGCGCGCGCCGCAAGGGACGCTGCAAAGGCCGCCCATGTCGCAGGTGCTGGGGGCGACCTTCGGCACCGATCCCGCCGCCGCGCCGCGCCAGGTGCGCCGCGCCTATGATACGCTGAAGGCGCTTGGCCTGTGAACCAGACCGCTACCTTTTC
>Ga0209812_10000803_pt1 | contig 25339 bp, 17 predicted proteins | sample JI71714BDNA_FD_187502 | JGI IMG/M metagenome (GOLD analysis project Ga0209812, IMG submission 187502) | Wastewater effluent complex algal communities from Wisconsin, to seasonally profile nutrient transformation and Carbon sequestration -... | ecosystem: Engineered > WWTP > Effluent > Algae...
GCACCCAAGTAACTAACAGCAATGGATTGTTGAGCATTGACGACACGGGCGTTTACACAGTAGAAGTAAACATATTAGGTTGTACAAGTACCCAAACCTTTGAAGTCTTACCTTCTAACACCCAGTGGAACGTAACCTTTAGTGGCACTGCTAGTTTGTGTCCGGATGAAAATGGAACTCTAACCGCCGTTGTAACCAATAACACAAACAACTCACCGGTTAGTTACACCTTTACTTTGCCCAACGGTACCCAAGTAACCAATAGCAATGGCGTTTTGGCCATAGACGCTCCAGGGGTTTATAGTGTTGTAGTAAACATTTTAGGCTGTACCAGTACCCCCGTTAGTTACACAGTAGCAGAGAGCGTTTCGAACTGGCAAGTAGCCTTTACCGGAACCCCTTATGTAATATGTTCAGGTGAGAGTACTACCTTAGCCTTTACGGCAAGTAATTTTGACATCAACAATCCGAATGCCGTTTACACCTGGACCAGTCCATCAGGCACCACCGCTACAGGTTCGACTTTTGTAGCAAGCCAAGTAGGCATTTATGGATTATCAGTAAACATATTGGGCTGTATCTCGACCTTCACAGTAGAAGTTCAAGCCAATACCACCGCGATTGATTTAGACTTTGTACAAGGCTGTGAGAACAACCAATACCGATTACGAGCTCAATTATCTGACACAAGTTTAGACCCAGCCGATTTCAGTTTTGAATGGTCAGGTCCTAATGTAGTTCCAACCGATGAGTCTAATACAATCATCTTAGGAGCCAACGGAACCTATAGCGTAACGGTGACCAATGCCCAAGGCTGTAGTTCAACAGAGACCATCACGGTAAACAACATCTCTTGTGTTATTCAAAAAGGAATTTCCCCGAACAATGACGGTGCGAACGACTTTTTTGACTTGAGTACATTAAATGTAAAAGAGTTGTTTATCTACAACCGCTACGGCACAGAGGTTTACAGCCTACGCAATTATGTAAGCCAGTGGAACGGTCAGTCGAATTCAGGCGAAGAGCTACCCGATGGCACGTACTTCTATGTCATTCAAACCCTAGAAGGAGAGAGCATCACCGGATGGATATTCATTAACAGATAAATAAAAGGATAAAAACATACTGCCTGAGTAACATCGGGCAGTATTTTACCACATAAAACACTACCAGGATATGAACAAAATATACTTAGCCGTACTGCTTTCCGTAGTCACACTACTTGAGGCAAAAGCACAACAAGACCCACATTATACCCAGTACATGTATAATATGAACGTAATAAACCCTGCCTATGCAGGCTCGAAGGAGAATCTTTCGTTCGGACTATTGTACCGCAAACAATGGGTTGACATCCAAGGCGCCCCATCCACTTTTACCTTTTCAGGACATTCACCCGCAGGCAAAAACGTAGGACTCGGACTATCGGTAATTTCCGATGAAATAGGTCCGGTAAAAGAACAAAACGTTTATGGCGATTTTTCTTACACCCTTAACCTAGGAGGCGAACACAAACTAGCCTTAGGACTAAAAGCAGGAGCCACCTTTCAAAGCATCGGCCTCTTTAGTGAAATAGCCCCTACATTACCCGTTCCTACCGACCAAGGCTTTAGTGAGAACACCAGTAATGTCTTCTTTAATTTAGGAACAGGACTTTTTTATTACACCAACAAATACTATGTAGCTTTATCCGTTCCAAACATGATTAAGGCCAATTATTTAGACTTTAACGGCGTAAAATACGGAACCGAAACCCAACATTACTTTTTAACAGGAGGATACGTATTTGATTTAAGTCCGAATGTAAAATTCAAGCCCTTTGCCATGCTTAAATCAGCCTTTAACTCCCCGAGTTCATTAGATGTATCAACCAACTTTTTATTCAATGAGCGCTTTGAAATAGGCGGTACCTACCGATTAGACGACAGCTTTGGAGCCATGGTTAACTTTGCCATCACCCCATCCTTACGCATTGGCTATGCCTATGACAATGTTATCTCGGAGCTTAGAACCTTTACCCCTTCATCGCACGAGGTTATCTTGTTGTTTGATTTAAACTTTCCCAAGAAAGTTTCCCGTTCACCCCGATTTTTCTAACATAAAAGCACTTACCTAATGAAAAGACTCTATATTCTATTAAGCTGTGTGTTAGTAAGCACAACCACCTTAACCGCACAAAATAAAAAAACCCAAGCAGCCGATAAACTCTTCAACCAATTTGAGTATGTAGAAGCTGCTGAGCAATACCTAAAACTAGTAGACAAAGGCGAGAAAGACCCCTATTTGTACAAGCAACTAGCCGAGGCCTACTACAATATGTACAACCCCGAACAATCGGCCAAGTGGTATGCCATGGTAGTAAAAACCCCCCAAGAAGCAGAAACCTACTTTCGGTATGCCCAAATGCTCAAAGCCTTAGGCAAATATGAAGAAGCCAACAAGCAGATGAGCACCTTTGCTCAGAAAGCCCCAAGCGATCAAAGAGCCAAAGACTTCAATCAAAACCCAGGCTACCTGCCCAAATTATTGAACAAACAAAAAGGCTATACCACAAAAGCATTAGAAATTAACAGCGATGGATCAGATTTTGGAGCCCTACTCACCAATGATAACACCCTGTATTTTACCTCCTCAAGAAACAAAAGCAAACGCACAGACGGATGGAATGACGAGCCCTATTTAGACATCTATAAATCTACGATGAACAACGACAAGAGCTTCTCAAAACCAGAAGAAGTAGTCGAGCTCAACACCAAATGGCACGATGGTCCAGTAAGCATTAGCCAAGACGGAACCACCATGTACTTCTCTAGAGACTCCCACAGTGAGAATCAATACGAGAAAAACAAAAAGCTCAACACCAAGTTCGGGCAAGTATACCTTTATAAAGCCACCAAAGAAGGCGACAAATGGGGCAATATCCAATCCTTACCCTTTAACAGCAAAGACTACTCTAACAGTAGTCCGAGTTTAAGTAAAGACGGTAAAACCCTTTACTTTAGTTCTAACATGCCAGGCTCAAAAGGCGAGACCGACATCTGGAAAGTAGCCGTAAATGCAGACGGAAGCTATGGCAAACCAGAGAATTTAGGAAGCAAAATCAACACCGAAGGCAGAGAACAATTTCCGTTTATTACCGAAGACAACATTTTATTCTTCTCCTCCAACGGACACTTAGGATTCGGCGGATTAGACATCTACATGGCCGACCTTAAAACCAATACCCCAATACAAAACGTGGGTAAACCCGTAAATAGCGAGAAAGACGACTTCGCCTTTAGCTTCAACACTACTAAAAACGTAGGATTTTACTCCAGTAACCGCACCGGAGTAGACAATATGTATACCGCTAACCCCGTATGTGGTGTAGAAGCCACAGTAGTAGTAACCGATGCTACCACAGGTGCTGTGCTCTCTAATGCTAGAGTATCTATCCTAGACGAGAAGAAAAACGTATTAGAAACTCAAACCACCAGTGCCAGCGGAGAGGTAAACTTTCCGGTAGACTGCAACACCCCTTACAGCCTTCAAGCCGCTAAGGATGGCTATGAGAGTGGCGTATTTGCTCTAGCAGCTACCAACGGAGGCAAGGTAAAAGTAGCCGCACCGCTCAACCCGATAGACGTGATTGTAACCGAAGAAGAAGTAATTTTGAACGAAATAAAATTTGAATTCAATAAATCAAACATCACAGCCGAGGGAGCCTTTGAGTTAGACAAACTTGTTCAGGTAATGAAGAACAACGACAAGATAGAAATCATGGTAAAATCGCACACGGACAACCGCGGAAGCGATACCTACAACATGAGTTTATCAGATAGAAGAGCCAAATCAACGGTACAATACATCATCTCAAAAGGCATCGATAAAGCCCGTATAGCAGGCAAAGGCTATGGCGAAAGCGAACCAAAAGTAGACTGTAAAGAAGCTTGTACCGAAGAAGAACACGCTCAAAACAGACGAAGTGAATTCTTGATTGTAAAGAAATAAACCAACAAAACATACACCAACCCAAAACCCCCGAAGCGTTCACTTCGGGGGTTTTAGGTTTAGGGAAGAGATAAGCACTCGATGGGTAATTTCAATTTCAATGACAATTTCAATGACAATTTCAATTTCAATGACAATTTCAATTTCAATGGCAATTGCAAAATCAAAATTTGTGAAACGGTAAAGCTTAATTTTTTTTCTTTGTGAGAATGGGTGGCAGGATTGAGACGTTCGAGCTACCCGGGAGTATTGCTTTCTAAACACAAAAAACTGCAAAATTTGCGGTTTTTTTATTGCTTAACTTGTTTTGGTTGCTCAACTTTGTAGGCACGAGCCTGAGACATCACGCTAGCGAGTTGCTGCTAATTTCTACTCGCGCCAGCGGGGGGTTTTAGGTTTAGAGAGGAGAGAGGCACTCGATGGGTACTTATTATACTCTATAAAAAAAGCCGAATCATTAAGATCCGGCTTGATTGAGATATTTATAAGGATAAATTACACTGCTCCTTGAGCTAACATTGCATCGGCTACTTTAACAAAACCAGCAATATTTGCACCTTTTACATAATCTACGTAACCATCGGTATCCTTACCATATTGTACACACGAAGCGTGAATGTCGAGCATGATTCGCTTTAATCTTTCGTCTACTTCTTCACTTGTCCAGCTTAATCGAAGCGAGTTTTGAGACATTTCTAATCCAGAAGTAGCTACACCGCCTGCATTAGAAGCTTTTCCGGGTGCAAATAAAATTTTTGCTTTATGAAAAACAGCAATTGCTTCTGGTGTAGAAGGCATATTAGCTCCTTCAGAAACACAGATACAACCATTGTCAATAAGCATTTTAGCTTCTTCTCCGTTTAATTCATTTTGAGTCGCACAAGGCAATGCAATATCTCCTTTTACTTCCCAAGGACGTTTTCCGGCTACATATTTTGCATTGGGATATTTAAGTAAATAATCGCTAATTCGACCGAAATTTACATTTTTAATTTCTTGTACGTAGGCCAATTTTTCGGCGTCAATGCCATCGGCGTCATAAATATAACCGCTAGAATCCGACATAGTAACCACTTTAGCTCCTAGCTCAGTAGCTTTTTGTGCAGCAAACTGTGCTACGTTTCCAGAGCCAGAAACTAAAACTACTTTTCCAGAAAGCGTTTCGCCTTTGGTTTGTAACATACTTTGTGCAAAGTAAACATTTCCGTATCCAGTAGCTTCAGGACGCATTAAAGAACCGCCAAAAGATATTCCTTTTCCGGTTAAAACACCCGTAAACTCGTTTTGAATTCTCTTGTATTGTCCGAACATATAACCTACTTCTCTACCTCCAACACCGATATCTCCAGCAGGAACGTCTAAATTAGAACCGATGTGACGGTATAACTCTGTCATAAACGCTTGACAGAATTTCATAATCTCATTATCTGATTTTCCTTTTGGATCAAAATCAGCACCACCTTTTCCGCCACCCATTGGTAAGGTAGTCAAACTATTTTTGAAGGTTTGCTCGAAGGCTAGGAATTTTAAAATACTTAAATTAACCGATGGATGAAAACGAATTCCTCCTTTGTAAGGTCCGATAGCCGAATTCATCTGAATTCTATAGCCTCGATTTACCTGAATTTTTCCAGCATCATCAACCCATACCACTCGAAACGTAATAACACGTTCCGCCTCAACCATACGCTCTAAAAGCATCTTGTTTTGATACTTTTTATTTTCCTCGATAAAAGGAATTACCGTTTCAGCAACTTCTTGAACTGCTTGTAAAAACTCGGGTTCGTTTGGGTTTCTTTTTTCAACCGCTTCAACAAATGACTTGATAATTTGTGACATGATTTATAAATTAAGAACGTTTAAGAAAACGTTTTCGTTTGAGCCGGCAAATATACTTTAAATACCGATACTTTTGCAAATAATTTATTATCTCAAGCTATTAAATGCGTTGTTTTGAGACTATTATTTAGCTTAAATTGTATTTTTTTTACGAAAATTTTACACAATATTACTTTTACTGTACATTATCTCTTTTAAACCTCAATATATTATTTATATTTGTAAGGTTTCTGAAAAATTTATTTTTATGTTGCATAAAACTGTACTTCCGCTCCTTTTACTTATATCTTTCTGTACGGCAAGAAGTCAATATTATGGCAGAACCTTTCATGAAATTGGAATCATGGGAGGGCCTTCCTTTTTTCAAGGTGATTTTGGCGAGCGAGGCAATTTTGAAAATACGATAAAAAACGTAGGTTTTTCAGGCTCTTTGGTGTATTACCTATCTATGAATGTAAATCGTTCTAGTTTTGCACAAAATTTTAAAGTCCGCTTTGATGTGTCCGGAATGGCGGTAAACTTACAACATTACGGTCAATATGCAGAGAAGGAAAGCATTACCGGAAAACAATTAAAAGCAATGCGAAGTGATGTTAAAATCGGAAGTGTGGGTGTTCAACTAGAATACTTTCCGTTTAAAACCGACGATTATTCTTGGGCTACTTGGAGTCCGTACATCGCTACTGGATTTCAAATAAATAATTATGGAGCAAAGGCCTACTCGTTTCAAGGTAATATTGGTAATGCTAATGTGGTTCCTGATAAATATGTAGATGGATTTAAAAGCTCAACTGGCACTGCGTTTTCTACTACGGCAAGTGCAGGAATCCGACTCAAGGTTACGGATTATAACTATCTAATTTTAGAAGGTCAGTTTAAATACTTTTTCTCCGACTGGATTGACGGCATGAACCCGTACCGCGAAGCCTATCCTGAAAATAAAAACAACGATTTTACAGGAACGATTAATATTGGTTACGTGTATTATTTCAATTAAGAAATTTAAAAAACACTACCCAATCCGCCTGAAGACTACTGCTCTTTTTCAGCCAATTTTCGCTCTAATTCGGCTTGAAATTCTTCCATAACCGGTTTCATTGTACTTTCTGGAATATCCGAAATTCTGATATACATCAAACCGTCGACTGCATTATTAAACAACGGATCTACATTAAAAGCCACTACTTTAGCGTTTTGTTTGATATACTTTTTAATCAAAACCGGCAAGCGTAAACTACCTGGCTCAAGCTCATCAATGATTTTGTCAAATTTATTCAAATCTGATTCGGCTTCGTCAAAAATAAAATCTTTGTCGGCGTCTTTTAGTTTTACCTTATACTCTTTCTTAGGATTGATATATTGCGCGATGTAAGGATCGTAATAATTAGATTTCATAAACTCAATCATTAACGATTTTGAAAAATCTGAAAATTGATTGCTGATGCTTACTCCCCCTATTAAATATTTATGTTCAGGATAACGCAAAGTAGTGTGCATTATTCCTTTCCATAATAAAAATAAAGGCATTGGCTTTTGTTGGTATTCTTTAATCACAAAAGCGCGACCCATCTCGATTGATTTGTGCATCATGTCGAATAATTCAGGTTCAAACCGAAATAATTCTTGCAAATAAAATCCTTCGATACCGTATTTTGGAAAAATCTCCGAGCCTAAACCCATTCGGTAAGCTCCTGCGATTTTTTGTGTATCCTGATCCCATAGAAACATGTGGTGGTAATACTTATCAAATTTATCTACATCAATAGATTCATTTGTCCCCTCGCCTACTTCTCGAAAAGTAATTTCGCGCAATCTTCCTAATTCATACAAGATATTAGGTATGGCTTCTGCCTTGGTAAAAAAGACTTCGTAATTCTTGCTTTGCAATAATCGCGCATCGGCCTCTCTCAATTTACGGACTTCCTCCACAATTTTGTCGTTTTGTGTGGCAACGGCTATTTCTTTAGGATTTTTAAGTAATTTAAGTGATGGCGTTTGTAATAATTTGAATTCTTTTTCGAAAGGATTGGCCAACATATAGGTTTTCTTTCGCAAAAATTCGCTGTATTCTTCTAAAGTGGTATGCTCATTTTGTTCGGCTACCGAAATGGGTTTACCGATACGCACTTTAATGATTCTATCTTTTTGTGTTAACAATTCTGAAGGCAATTTAGCGGTTCTAAAAGTAGAGCCTAGTTTAGAAAGCAAGTAAAAAAACCGACTATTTTTGGCATGAAAATAAATAGGAACAACGGGCACTTGGGCTTTTCGGATGACTTTTATGGCGCCTTCCTCCCAGGCTTTATCAACCACTAATTTACCATCTTTATACGTGGATACTTCGCCTGCAGGAAACATTCCTAGGGGTTTTCCGTCGCTCAAATGACGTAAAGTTTCTTTAATTCCTACCACGCTTGACTTGGCATCCTTATGATTCTCAAAAGGATTTACAGGCATTATGTATGGTTTTAAAGGAACTATGCGATGCAATAAAAAGTTGGCAATGATTTTAAAATTAGGTTCACGTTCGAGCATTAATTTTAGAAGTAAAATACCGTCTATGCCACCCAATGGATGATTAGAAATAGTTATGTAAGCCCCATCTTTAGGCAAACGTTTTAAATCCTCTTCAGGGATTTCAAACTTTATTTGAAATTCATCGAGAATAGCGTTTAAAAATTCGACATCAGACAAGTGCTTATTTCGGTCGTAGATAGCATTTAGGGTAGAAATTTTAAGTAACTTCATCAGGATCCAACCTGACAAGTTTCCTAAGATACCGTATTTCTCTGTGTTAATTGCTTTCGCAACTTCTTTTGAAGTAACTAAACCCATCCTTAATTTTTATTGACTGTAAAAGCAAAGGTAACAAAACTAGTTATAAAATTACATTTATAAAGATAAACATTGTGCTATTTTAGCAATATCAATGCTTTTTTTCTACTTTTGAGTGCAAAAAATTTTAAGGTAAATGAAGATTATTTCTTATAATGTTAACGGTATTCGTGCCGCAATTTCGAAAGGTTTTTTAACCTGGCTGGAGCAAGCCAACCCTGATGTAATTTGTTTACAAGAAATTAAAGCCACACAGGACCAAGTTCCGATAGAGGCGTTTGAACAATTGGGATATCGGTATCATTATTGGTTTTCGGCACAAAAAAAAGGCTACAGTGGTGTGGCGGTTTTATCTAAAATAGAGCCCAAAAATGTGGTTATCGGAACAGGAATTGAGCACATGGATTTTGAGGGAAGAAATTTGCGTTTGGATTTTGAACATTTTTCTGTGATGAGTTTGTATTTACCTTCAGGAACGAATGATGCTCGTTTGGACCACAAGTTTATGTATATGGATGATTTTCAGAGGTATATATCCGACTTAAAAAAAGAAATTCCGAACCTGATTATTTGTGGTGATTATAATATTTGTCATCAAGCGATAGACATCCATGATCCGGTGCGGCTGAAAACAGTTTCTGGATTTTTGCCTGAAGAACGGGCGTGGCTGGATGGTTTTATCAAAAATGGTTTTGTAGATAGTTTTAGGCATTTTAACTCCGATCCCGACCAATACACGTGGTGGAGCTATCGTGCTGGCGCTAGAGGAAATAATAAAGGCTGGCGAATAGATTACATTTTAGTTACTGAGACCTTACGAAATGATTTGAAGCGTGCGGTAATATTACCAGATGCAAAACATTCTGATCATTGTCCCGTTATGATTGAAATAGCGTCTTGATTTTAAGAACTATTTTCTGCTACAACGTGATTTTGCGTGAGGGCTTGAGTGGAGCTCTTTTATTTTGGGGCAATTTTTCTTTGCCCCAAAATAAAAAGCGGGAACGGAAGACCGACCCTTTAGTTCTTCTCGTCCTGTAAAGGCGAGAAGAACTAAAGGGGCACGCCCAAAAAAAGAAAAATAGAATTTTTAACCCAAAATAATGTAGAGTATGATGATTAAAAAAATTTCGGTTGGCTTATTGATTTTAGTGCTTTTTACATCGTGTGTTTCTAAGAAACTGTACACCGATTTAGAAAACAAATATGCGGCATTGAAGAAGGAAAATCGTGAAATGACCGATGCAAACGAGGAAGTGACGAAGGCAAAAAATAAATTGGAATTGGATCAAGCGGCACTTCAGAAAGAGCTTATTGCTGCTAAAACACAGCGAGACAAGCATTTGGCTGATTTAACGGCGGCACAAAATAATTTGAATGCGTTACAGAGTTCGTATAAAGCGTTGGAAAAAAATAGCGATGAGGCTTTGAAGACGAACTTGGATAAAAACCGTGAATTGCTAGCCAAATTAGAAGCAAAAGAAAAAGCATTGGCTGCAGAGCAAGAACGATTGAATAAGTTAATGGGCGATTTTCAGGAACGTTCTAATCGAGTTGCCGAGTTGGAAAGTGTGATTAATGCCCAAACCGAAAATCTAAAAAGGCTGAAAGAAACGCTTTCGAAGGCATTGAATGCTTTTGAGGGAAAGGGTTTAACGGTAGAACAAAAAAATGGGAAGGTTTATGTTTCGATGGAAAATAAATTGCTGTTTCAAACTGGCAGTTGGGCCGTAGGTTCGGAAGGTCGGAAGGCGGTAGTGGAAGTTGGAAAAGTACTTGGCGAAAATCCTGAGATAACGGTTTTGATTGAGGGTCACACGGATTCGGATAAGTTTGCCGGTGCGATGGGACAAATTGAGAACAACTGGGATTTATCGACAAAAAGAGCGACGGCAATTGTGAATATCTTGAGTGAAAATAAATCGATTAATAAAAAGAATTTGACCGCTGCAGGACGAGGCGAATTTGCTCCACTGGCTTCAAATGAAACGGCCGAAGGCAAGGCTAAAAACCGTAGAATCGAAATTATCTTGACGCCAAAACTAGATGAAATTTCGAAAATGTTGAATGAGTTGTAAGATGAATGAAAATGCATTATATGAACTAAAAATGAATCACTTTTTTTAGCACCTAATACTCGAATCTTACCGCTTAATAATGTAGTATCCTGCACCAAAAAGCACCAAACACTGCACAAATACAAGTGCCCAAAACTTGAAAAGATAACTATTTTTTGAAGTCTTGTGGCTAAAATAGAGCATGCCTAATCCTGAGCCAATTGTTCCACCAAGGAACGCCAAAAGCAGCAGTGTTTTCTCGGAAATTCTACTTTGGTTGTTTTGAGCTCGTTTTTTGTCGTTGCCTATTGCCAGAAAAGCAATTACGTTGAGGGCAAGAAAAGTAAGAATTAATAGCTTCATGTAATTGAAATTTAAAGTAAATATATTTTAAAAACAAGTAAATAATGCGAGATTTGGCGAGAATCTCGCGTTATTTATGTAAATTAGCAAAAAAAATTTATGATAGAGCCACCACCCTTAAAACAATACGACAATAATACCATAAATTTACTTACAGAGTTCACATTATCTGGAGAATTAAAGGAGGTAAACGACGAATATTTGTATTGGGATAAACTCAAATACAAAAAAAAATCTATTACACCACAAGAATATTGGAGCATTGTAAAACTATCAAGATCGTTAAATAAACAAAATATTTCATTTGGAAGCTATGCATTTAATTTTAATGTAACCGATTATATTTTAAGACTTTTACATCATTTTGATTTGCATATTGGAGGAAATTTAGGAAGTAATATTGGTATAACTGATACGGACAAAAATAAATTTTTGATCAGTTCATTAATGGAAGAAGCTATCTCTAGTAGCCAAATGGAAGGTGCAAACACTACCAGAAAAGCTGCTAAAGAAATGATTCAAAAAGAACGAAAACCTAAAAATAAATCAGAACAAATGATTTTGAATAATTATTTGACTATGAAATATATTGTTCAACATAAAAATGATAATCTAACACCAGAAAACCTGCTATATATTCACAAATTGATCGCTAATAATACATTAGATAATATAGAAGAAGAAGGAAGATATAGAGAAAACGATGATATTTATGTAGTAAATTATTCTAATAGCGAAGTGGTACATGTACCACCAAAAAACGAGGAGATACAAAAATTAATTACTGATTTATGTCTGTTTTTTAATGAAGAACAAAAATCATTTATACACCCCATTATTAAAGGAATTATAATCCACTTTATGATAGGCTGGATACATCCCTTTTCTGATGGGAATGGTCGAACAGCAAGAGCCCTTTTTTACTGGTATATGCTTAAAAATGGCTATTGGCTTACTGAGTATCTTACCATCTCATCCATAATTAAAGAAACAAAAAATCAATATGAAAAGGCTTTTTTATATACCGAAATAGATGAAAATGACCTTACTTATTTTATAACCTATCATGTAAAAACAATGGAGAAGGCATTTTCAGCCTTAAAAGAATACATTGGTCGAAAACAAAAAGAAGTTTTTCAAGCGGCAAAATTCATTAAAATTCCAAACGTAAACGAAAGACAAGCCCAAATATTAAAAATTTTGAGCGAAGACCCCGATCGAGTTTTAAGTAGTAAAGAAATTGAAAACAGATTTAGTATTTCTAATTTTACAGCTAGAATGGATTTGAATAATCTTGAAAGTTTAGGATTATTAGAGAAAATACAAGTAAACAAGATCAAGCATAATTTCATTAGATCTAAAAATTTTAATAAAATCATCAAATCATATAAACTGTAAATAATGCGAGATTTAGCGATAATCTCGCGTTATTTGTAAATTTAAAATTCAAAAATGACCAAAATTCAATACATTCAACACAAACTACAAATTCCCGCTTCAGGAGTTCGGGGGCTTGAAGCCACACTCAAATTACTATCAGAAGATTGTACTATACCGTTTATTTCCCGTTATCGAAAAGACCAAACTGGTAATCTAGACGAAGTGGTTATAGAGCAAATTGCCAAACTTTCTAAACAATTTGATGAAATCGTCAAACGGAAAGAGTCTGTTTTAAAAACAATCGAAGAACAAGGTCAACTGTCGCCCGAATTAAAATCTAAAATTTCCAATAGTTTTGATTTGCAAGAAATCGAGGATTTGTACTTGCCTTTCAAAAAGAAGAAAAAAACAAAAGCCGATGTAGCTCTCGAAAACGGTCTTGAACCTTTGGCAAAAATTATTTTTTCGCAAGCAAAAGTAGATGTTGATTTTATTTCTACGCAATACATTACTGAAAAAGTAAAAAACGAAGACGAAGCGTTGCAAGGAGCTCGAGACATTATTGCCGAATGGATTAACGAAAACATTTACATCAGGAAAAATTTGCGGCGTTTGTTTCAACGAAAGGCAATTATTTCGAGCAAACAAGTAAAAAAGAAAGCCAATAGTTCAACAAACCTAACCAAAATTCAAAACTCTGACAGGGTTGATGATGAAGGAAACAAATACAAACAATACTTTGACTGGTCAGAACCTTTGTCAAAAGCACCATCACATCGGTTATTAGCGATGCTTCGTGCCGAAACCGAAGGTTTTGTAAAACTCAATCTAGAAATTGAACCAGAAGAAGCTATTGATTTTATCGCGCAAGAAATTATAAAAGCAAATAATGACACCACCACACAGCTACAACTTGCCATCAAAGACAGTTATAAACGCTTGCTCGAACCCGCAATATCCAACGAAACCTTACAAGAAGCCAAAGCCAAAGCCGACGAAAAAGCCATTGCTGTTTTTGCTGAAAATTTAGGCCAGCTTCTGTTAGCGCCACCATTGGGCGAAAAACGAATCCTAGCCATCGACCCTGGATTTAGAAGCGGTTGTAAAGTGGTATGCCTTGACGAAAAAGGCGATTTATTATACAACGAAACTATTTATCCGCATCAGCCACAAAACGAAACCGCTATGGCAATGAAAAAAATTCGTTCGATGGTAAATGCATACAATATTGAAGCCATTTCTATAGGCAACGGAACCGCGAGTAGGGAAACCGAATTTTTTATCAAAAAAATTGCTTTCGATAAGCCCGTTCAAGTATTTGTAGTTTCAGAAGCGGGTGCATCGGTCTATTCGGCTTCTAAAATTGCGAGAGACGAATTTCCGAATTATGATGTAACCGTTCGCGGTTCGGTTTCTATTGGAAGGCGACTTTCAGACCCGTTGGCTGAGTTGGTAAAAATTGACGCAAAATCCATTGGCGTAGGCCAATACCAGCACGATGTGGATCAAACTAAACTTAAAGAAGAATTAGACAATACCGTTGTTCGTTGCGTGAATTCGGTTGGAATTAACCTCAACACCGCCAGCAAATCCTTGTTGAGTTATGTAAGTGGAATAGGCGAAAAAATGGCCGAAAATATAGTAGCTTTTCGTCAAGAAAACGGTCCATTTGAAGACAGAAAACAATTGAAAAAAGTGCCCCGATTAGGAGAAAAAGCGTACCAACAAGCGGCAGCTTTCGTTAGAATTCACAACGGAAAAAATCCGCTAGATAATTCGGCGGTGCATCCAGAAGCTTATCAAATTGTGGAGAAAATGGCGAAAGATTTAAAAATTTCGGTTAATGAATTAATTGCCAACAAAGAAAAAATTGCCTTAATAAAACCAGATAGTTATACCAACGAAACCATCGGAATTCTTGGTATAAAAGACATTCTGAAAGAATTAGAAAAACCAGGATTAGACCCTCGAAAAGCCGCTAAAGTTTTTGAGTTTGACCCCAATGTTAAGTCGATTAACGATTTACGCAGTGGCATGATTTTACCCGGAATTGTCAATAACATTACCGCTTTTGGCTGTTTTGTAGATATTGGCATCAAAGAAAGTGGCTTGGTGCACATTTCGCAACTCAAAGCTGGTTTTGTTTCAGATGTAAACGAAGTCGTAAAAATGCACCAACACGTGCAAGTTAAAGTAGTTGAGGTTGATGAAAGTAGAAAAAGGGTGCAGTTGACGATGGTGTTGTAAATCAACTTACTAAATCTATCCAATAATGATATAATTTGATTTTTTCAGCGTTACTTCTTAAGTGTTCAGAAGTATATTTTGTAATAATAACGTCATCTTTAAAAGTGAAATCTTTTAAAAGCATATCTTCACTTATCCAAGAAATGCTTTGATTTGAACTTGTTTGAATTTGTTCCGTAATCCATTCATTTACTTTTGTGTACCAGTAATCAGCACTTTCTTCTTGAATGTAACCAACCATTAAACTATAAGGAAGTTTATTGCCGTGTTTGGTGGTTTTAAATCGTTCAATACCACCTTGTTTTGTAGAATTTTTATAACACACATATTCAGTTTCTTGACTTCCTGAGTAAATAGGTGTTGGAAGTCTTTTAGCTTCAATGATACAAAATGGAATATGTCTCGGTTTAGAATATTTTCTTAAAACACCAATATCTGTTTTTTCGTTTTTTTCCGGAGCTTTTGTCTGTAATTCAAAATCGAATGGAGAATCTAAATCACAAAGAAATCTTCTTAAAATTGTAGTAACATCGTCTTCGTTTTCAAGTGTTACTTTTTTCATATCATTATTTTCCTTGTATTCAGAAATTGCATCTTCTAATTCTTTCTTAAAATCTACAATATTGTTATCAATAAGACCCATAACGCCAAGGAACAAACCGTCGATTGGAAATAGATTATCATTTAAAACAGGTCTTTCCTTTCTCATCTTAATCCATTTTCAATGATGTCATCAAAAATCTCATCTGAATCTTGAAGTGCAATAGATTTCAACCAAAACCGTAGTTTTTTTGGTTTGATTAAAGTGATTTTATTAGGACTGTAAATTCGTAAAACCTTATTAATTAAGGAATTTTTGCCATATTGAGTAATTAGACTTTCAATTTGCTTATCTGCCTCAGTTTTATCTATTTCTTTCGGCTCAGTTATTTTCTCGTCTGTAAATTCAAACTCTAATGCAAAAAATGTTGAACCTTCGTATATAACCGCTAATTTTTGCTCTTTGTTTTCTTTTTTATAAATGGAGTTGAATGATTGATTGAAAACTTCACTAAACTCATTTAAATTATCTCTTGATGCTTCTTTTGTATTGATTTCTGGGTTTTTTTCATACCAAGATGGATAAATATAATCCAAGACATCGTTCATTATTATTTTTTCAGAATAAGAAAGTTTTATTTCGTCATCTTCTAAAGGAATTGTCCAATTATTAATATCAGCTTTTTGAATTACGGAGGAAGAACCTAGAAAAAATTGTGAACAAGTTGCTAGAGTTTTTAAAGCATTAATCTTTTCGTTTTTACTTAAAATACGGTAGAGTTTTTTTGAAATCTCTAGCCCATTTTCAATTTCTGAAAAGGAAATTCCAACAATTCTTGAATCAAAAGGAATGTATTTTTCAAATGAATGAAATTCAGTTGGAAATTTATTATTGCTAATTAACTCTTTAATTGTAATTAAAGGAGTCTTGTATAATTTCTCTTCAACACGAGTTCTTATAAATTTTTGATTAGAATTAATTTCAGATAATTTGTAACCCTTGACATCAAAATTTTTAGATAAAAGATTTAAATTAGAAGTGATTATTATAGATTCTTTAGAACCATCTCCACCTCTCATATAACCTTCACAAAAAGAATCTTGCTCAATTCCTATATGGTTTAATATGTAATCTTCTAAATTAGTTTGAGATTTAGATTTTTTATTTAATTTCTTTATCAGATGATTTAATCGATTACCACCTAATAAATTACATCTCCAAATGGTATCATCTTCCAAAACAGTTTCTCTCGGAATTTCATAAAAATCATAGTAATCAAACTCAAAGGACAATCCGTCTTTGGTGTTTTTTAATAACCTTGAAACTATGTGATTGGTAATATAATCATCTTCTTTTCTTTCGTTTTTATAAAAAACAGCACAAGATTCTACCGATGTAGGTTTTCCTATTTTAGGTTTTCCATTCTTATCAAGTTTTGGTTTTCCGTTTTCAAAAATTTCCTTTCCTTTAGATTTAAATAAATCATTTTTTAGCAGAGTAAAATCTATTATCTGATGAACATAAAATTGATTAAATAATGAGTTTCTAAATTCTTTAGAACCGCTATTATACAAAAGAGAAGTTGATTTCTGAATAAAACACAAATCTCCTTTTGGCTTTAAAAGCAAACTACTCACTTCTAAAAACATTAGCGCCAATTGATTGTCAGGAATTTTTACAGAAAATTCAAAACCTAATTCTTTGTGTAATTTTTGTGTAATAGTAGAATATTCTTTATTAACTTTATCTTGTTTTAAAGACTGAAAAGGCGGATTTCCAATTATTAAATCTAGGCTTTTATGAAATTGTTTTTCATCAACCAAAAAGTCAAAAAAGTCAGCACTAAAAATATTTTGGTCTTGTAGATCTTTAAAAACCCTATCTTCGTTCCAAGTCCAAAGTTCTTTTTTTGGAACCAATTGACAAAGAGCTAACTGCAAACTAAACTTTGCTAATTTAGTTGCGGTGTCATTTTTATCAATTCCAAAAATATTCTTTGATAAAATAGCTTTAACTTCTTCTAAGGAAGGTTGTGGTAAGTCTTTTGGTTTGCCCGCTTTAATCCATTTTTCGATTCTTAATCTTTGAACTAATCGTTTGAAAGCGGTTGTAATAAAAATTCCACTTCCACAACTAACGTCAGCCAAACGAACATTATAATTCAAGTGTTCTTCTTTATCCGACAATGGTAAACATTCATCAATTAATAAATTTACTAAGTGACTCGGTGTGTAAACGGTTCCAGAATTTTCTTTGTCTTTTGGAATGAACTCTTCATAAAAATTGCTAATCAATTCAATTGGAATGTGTTTAAATGAATACATCTCCCACAAATATCCTGATTGATTACTTCCTAACCTACCTTCTAAACATGAAGCTAAACCAGATAAATTTAAGCTTTCTAAAATTTCTCTTTTATCCTTATCAATAAAAAAAACATTTCCATTAAAATGAAATTCTAGAGCATCTAACAATTGTATTAATTTTCCATATTCTAAAATTTCATTCAATGAATTTTGAGCAATATTGTTGTCTTTGTAAAATTGTTGTGCAAAGTCTAATCCGTTTTCTTCCAGATATTTTATCAGTATACATTTAAATAAAATTTCATCAGCAAAATCATTTGCTAATTTTAGATTATTTTCAAACTCTGAAAAAGATTGAAACACTTTGTGAAAGTCTTTTCTAATTATTGATAAGGCATTAACCAATTCTTCATAAACCGATTTATTGTTTTTAAAATGGTTAGATGCCTCATCAGATTCCCAAAAATCCCCGCTATTTAGTTTTTTTGCGTTGAAATATTTTGAGAGAATATTTAATTCTTCAAATAAATCCGACTCTTTAATTAGACAATGTTTGTTTGTAATTTGTTTTTCATCAATTACTTTAACAGGTATTCGGGTGTCAAAAAGGGAAATACTTTTTTTATCTAATACACAAATTAAAGGTACTTGACTACTGCTGTAAACGTTTCTATGAATCTCGGCAATTTTGTTATTATCGTAAATCCCATTTGAATTATCGTAAAAATAAACTTGAGGAACACAAAAACGATTGTCATCATAATATTTGAAGTAAACAGCATCAGCATCTAACGATTTAGCAAATTCTAAGTATAAATGGTGCTTTGCGTGTAGATTTTCCGGATAATTATTTAGAAAAATTATTTCAGGAAATTCAATATCAGCCTCTAGAGAAAAATATAATTTCTCTAAAACTTTATTTAACTCTGAATTATGTAATGAAAGTAGCATTTAGCAAAAGTAAATCATTACGTTAAGATAAATATATTCATTGGGAAAATTAATCAACAAATTTTATTAACTAAAAGTGAATTACCAACACGTTCAAGTAAAAGTCGTTGAACTACATAAAGATAGAAACACAATTCAACTAACACTGATATTGTAGAAATTTGCAACTTTGTTTCTAAGCAAAAAAAATTAACTTGTTTTTCTAAAGCCAACGCTCGTTTACAAACCCAAAAACTCTATTCTATCTATTTAAAAAGTTTACAAACATAAATTAGTGCAAGAAGTACTCAAACTGTACAAACAAAAAAATCCTCTAACTTCCTGAAAAGTTGAGGATTTTGTCTTTTTATACTAAAAAATCTATTCTTCCTTTTTAGAAGTAGCTGGATTTTCGTCTGCTTTAGAAGCATTTTTAAATTCCTTGATACCACTTCCTAGTCCCTTCATCAGTTCCGGAATCTTTTTACCTCCAAATAACAATAAAATAACTACTACAATCAAGATGATTTCTGTTGTACCGAGTCCTCCCATAATCTGATAATTTATGCTTGCGCAAATTTGTAAAATATACTGCAAAGATAAATAAAATTACAATGCTGATAAAAATCAACTGTTTTATTTACTTTTTCGAAGTGTTAAATATAAACCAAATTCCTTTTAATGAAGCTTTTCTATTAAAATTGACCCAATCCAGAAACTAAAAAAGCTTAAATTACTATATTTGTGATATAAATTGCAATTATGTCGCTCAAAAGATTCCGTAAAGACCGTCTCAAAAAACAATTGTTTACCAAAAACAGATTGGTCATTTTAAATGAAGAAACCTTTGAAGAGATCTTTTCACTCAAATTAAATTTGATGAATGTATTTCTTGTAGCTACTTTAGGAGCCTTTACCATCATTTTTGTTACCACCTACATCATTGCATTTACACCTTTAAAAGAATATATTCCGGGTTACTCATCTTCTAAACTCAAGCAAGAAGCAACCGCTTTGGCAATAAAATCTGATTCGTTAACCACAATTTTACACCAAAACGAACTGTATCTGGCCGCCGTAAGAAAAACATTAACCGGAAACGTAGACCACATCAAACTCAGCAAAGACTCTATAACCGAAGGAACAACCAACTCCAACCTCAGCAGTTTAAATCCGTCTGAAAAAGAACTCGAACTACGTCAAAAAGTAGCCATAGAAGACAAATACAACCTTTTTGAACAAGCCAAACCCAAGGTAGACATCGTTCTTTTTGCACCCGCCACCGGACCCATCACTCAAAAATTTAGCAGTAAAGAAAAACATTTTGCAGTAGATATTGCCTTACCCAAAAACACACCCATAAAAGCAGTGGCCAACGGAACCGTTATCTTTGCCGATTGGACACCAACCAACGGAAACGTTGTGATTCTCAGACATAATAACGAAATTTTATCGGTTTATAAACACTGCGAATCCTTGACCATCACACAAGGCGATGTGGTTAGAACAAGCGAAGTTATTGCTATCGGAGGCTCCACCGGCGAACAATCTACCGGAATTCACTTGCATTTCGAACTTTGGAAAAATGGGTATCCCATCGATCCAACTCAATTTATTGATTTTGATTAATCTTTTTATGAAGCTAATCCCGCTATCCATTTCAATCTTGCTCTTAAAAATGTTTTTTCCAAGACATAAAAGGAGCTTCCGTTGGTCGCTCTTTTCTGTCAGGAAAAATTACATTTTTCAAGAGCAAGGATTTCCATTTCTATCGGGGCTAGAACCCAACTTAAAGCACTAAAAATGAATCTAAAAAGCCTATTTGCCAAAATTTTCGCAAAAAAAATTTACTACGATACCCAAAAATGGGCTTCGCGTCCTGTTGAAACACAAAATCAAGTATTCGATAATTTAATCGCCTTCGCCACAAATACAAAGTTCGGCAAAGACCACCATTTTGAAAAAATAAAAACTCATGCTGATTTTATTCAAAACGTTCCCATTCGCGACTACGAAGACTTGAAACCTTATGTAGAACGCGTTGTAAAAGGCGAATCGGATATTTTATGGCCTGGAAAACCACTTTATTTTGCCAAAACTTCGGGCACCACTTCCGGTGCTAAATACATTCCGCTCACTAAAGAGTCGATGCCTTTTCACATCGAAGCCGCCAGAAACGCCATTTTGCATTACATTCACGAAACCAAAAACGCCGATTTTGTTTCCGGCAAAATGATTTTCCTGCAAGGAAGCCCCATTTTAGGAGAAAAAAACGGCATTAATTTCGGCCGACTTTCAGGAATCGTAGCCCATTTTGTACCCAAATATTTACAAAAAAACCGCATGCCTTCTTGGGAAACCAACTGTATCGAAGATTGGGAATCCAAAGTAAACGCTATAGTTGCGGAAACCATCAACCAAAACATGACCGTGATTTCTGGAATTCCATCGTGGGTCCAGATGTATTTTGAAAAACTAAAAGAAAAAGCAAATAAGCCAGTCGGCCAAATTTTTAAAAACTTCAATCTCTTTATTTACGGCGGCGTGAATTATGAACCCTATCGGGCAAAATTTGAAAACCTAATCGGCAGAAAAGTCGATTCTATTGAACTTTTTCCTGCCTCCGAAGGATTTTTTGCTTACCAAGATTTACAAAATCAAAAAGGAATGTTGCTGCTGTTGAAAGCCGGAATTTTCTATGAATTTATCAAATCAGACGAATTTTTTAACGAAAACCCTAAAAGTTACACCATTGGCGAGGTAGCGTTGGGTGTAAATTATGTGTTGATAATTTCAACAAATGCAGGACTTTGGCGGTATAATATTGGCGACACCGTTCAGTTTACGTCATTAAAACCTTACCGACTCATTGTTTCAGGCCGAATTAAACACTACATCTCAGCTTTTGGCGAACACGTGATTGGAAAAGAAGTAGAACACGCTTTGAAAGAAGCCATGGAAGGAACGAATGTTCGGGTAAACGAATTTACCGTTGCCCCACAAATCACACCCGAATCAGGATTGCCGTATCATGAATGGTTTATTGAATTCGATTCTGAAACATCGGGAGAACCGGAAAACTTGGAGCAATTCGCTTTAACAATCGACGCCGCCATGCGAAAACAAAACACCTATTATAACGATTTGATTGTAGGAAAGGTGTTGAGAACCTTAGTAATTACGCCTGTAAAGCCAAATGGTTTTAATGACTATATGAAATCAGAAGGAAAATTGGGCGGACAAAATAAAATTCCACGTTTATCAAATGATCGAAAAATAGCGGATTTTTTTAATGTAAAAATCGCTGAAAATGAGGAATAAAATTTGTTGTATACTATTGTTCTTTGCTGTTTTTCAGCTCAATGCCCAAACCAAAGGCATCATCGTTGACAGTCTCGGAACGCCCATTCCATACGTCAGTATTTTTGTCGAAAATGAAAATAGTACCGCTACTTCCGAGGAAAACGGTACCTTCTCGATAGACGTTTCGGCGAAAGCTAAATTAATTTTCTCCGCCTTGGGTTACGAAAAAAAAATTGTTTTGGCCTCCGAAGCTTCTCGAGTAGTGCTGAAAAGTATGATTTTTGAATTGGCAAACGTAGAAATCAAAAAAGCAAAAAAGCAAAAAACCCTTGAAATCGGCAAGGTTGAAAATGCCATCTTAGAAGCTTTTGACTCTGGACCAAAAATTGAAGCCAAGTTTTTTCCGTTTGAAAAACAGTACGAAAAAACGAAATGGATTAAGAAAATTATGCTTTTTACCGATAGTCCGATAGAAGGAGCAAGTATAAAACTACACCTTTATGCAGTTGATAAAAATGGATTTCCTGGGGAAGAATTACTCACACAAGATTTGATTGTGAACCTCAAGAGAGGCATTTTCCGACACCAATTTGACATTTACGATTTGAATATCGAAATGCCAGAAAGCGGCATTTTTGTAGCTTTTGAGAAAATGCGAATCGAAAAGAATAAAGTGGAAAAAACGATACGTGATTCACGAACAGGAATCGAGCGGACCGAAATTTCGTATGCACCAAAAGTATTGTGTTATATGGTAAAAAAGCAATTTTCCTTTTTTTACACCGGCGGAAAATGGATTAAGAAAGAAAATAACGAAGAAGAAGGCGAATCCTTGCAAGTTTATGAGCCATCGCTAACGTTGTTATTGTCGAACTAACACAGAAAGTTTAAAATTTCAATCCAAAATATACGCCAGATCTTGGTCAATGTCGCTTGGCAAATAGTTGACGTCAATAATCGTTTCGGCCAATTCTTTTTTCTTTTTTTGGAGCAAAAGTATTTTTTCTTCAACGCTGTCTTTGGCAATAAACCGTACCACCGTAATATTTTGCTTCTGCCCGATCCGATGTGCTCTGGCAATGGCTTGGTTTTCGGCAAACGGATTCCACCACGGATCCAAAAGTAATACATAAGAGGCGGCGGTTAAATTCAATCCCACGCCACCAGCCTTGAGCGAAATAAAAAACAATAATTTATCAGGATTGTTTTGAAAAACAGATACTTCTTGTTCTCTTGCAGCCGTTGCGGTTTCGCCCGTTAGCGTACAAAAACCAACCTTGTTGCTTCTACACCAATGGGTATACATTTCAATGTGTTGCACAAAACTACTAAAGAGTAACACCTTTTGTTTCGCTTTTATCAGCGTTTCTAAATATGCCACTACATCATCAAACTTGCCAGAATCATCTGTAAATGTGGGGTCAACCAATTTCGGATGATTGCTAATCTGGCGTAACCTCATCAAGGCATTTAAAACATTTAATTTGTTTACCGGCTCGTTATCAGACAGATGAAGCAACTCGTTTCGTGCTTTTGACTTTTCTTGTTCGTAAAACGCTTTCTGTTTACTATTCATTTCTGATAGAAAAATTTGTTCAGAAACCGGAGGTAAATCTTTAGCAACTTGCTCTTTGGTACGTCTTAAAATGTACGGACTGATGAGGTTTTTGAGTTCAGCAATAATCGTTTCGTCTTTATTTTTTTCGATGGGAATTTTAAAATATCGAGTAAAAAAAGCAAAACTTCCCAACAAATCCGGATTGATAAACTGCATTTGCGACCATAAATCGTCAAGCGAATTTTCGATCGGCGTGCCACTCAACGTAATTTTTTGCTCGGTTGGAATTTGATGGATAGCCGAAAAAATTTTAGAATTTTTATTCTTAATATATTGGCTTTCGTCTAAAATTAAATACCTGAACTTCAAACTTTTAAAAAGTTCAATATCTTTTAGAGCAATGGCGTAAGAAGTAAAAATCAAATCATACAATCCTAATTTGGTTTTTATCTTTTTTCGATCCGTACCCACATAAGAAATAGATTTTAAAAACGGGGCGAACTTTTTACCTTCATTTTTCCAATTAAAAATAAGCGATGATGGTGCAATAATCAGTGCTTTTAACGGCTCATCTGTTTTAGAAATTTCTGAAAATAAATCTACTATTTGGTTTTGATTTTCCACTTGCAAATTTTCTTTAACATGTGTCAAAACAGCCAGTGTTTGCAAGGTTTTTCCGAGTCCCATATCATCTGCAAGGCAAGCGCCAAGATGGTTGCTGTAATGATTCAGTAACCATTTTACGCCTTCTACTTGGTAGTTTCTCAACGTAGCTTTTAAGTTATGAGACGGGCTGTATGTTGTGTTTTTTCGGGTTGGCACTGCCTCGCTGGTATTATCTGAAAGTGCTTCAATTATAGGCAGTTGACTCTTTTTTAAGTGAATCGAATCACGAGAGACGGTTCCAAATTCAATCAAGGACTTAAATTTTGTAAACCATTCCTTAGGAATCAGAAAATAGGTGCCGTCTGGCAATTCATAAAAAGGATTTTTAGCCTTCAAATGCGAAATAATTTCTACGAATGGAAAAGAGAATGTGCCACAAATAATTTGCATTTTAACATCAAACCAATCTTGATTTTCATCGTATTTCGTTGAAACAGTGCCAAATTCGGTGGCAATATTTTTTCCATCTACAGCTGATAAATCAATTGCAAAACCATGCTGTTCTAAGAAATATTTATGTTCTATCAACTGCTGAATGTTTTCATATTTATGAAGAGCTTTTGAGCTAAAACTAAAAAATCCCGCATCATTCTGTTCTAATCCTGAGGCTTCCACTGTTCTCAATAAACGCGATTCTTCTTCAAAATTTCTTTTGGTTTGAATTACCTTAAAATCGTCTTCGAGCAGTAAACGAGAATGAAACTTTGCTTTGTTACTGTGGGAAAATGACACATCTTCGTATTGAAAATAAATTTCTAAATAATACACATCACGCAAAAAATAATAATTGGGTTTGATGAACCATCTTGTAATGCTCGTTTTCTGAATCATGGCAAAACCTTCGGCTTCAATTTCAACCTTTTTGACAATATCGTTTATAAAGGTTTCAAAGTAAAGACGACTATTTTTTTCCAGAATGATTACTTCTTTTTTGTTGAGAAAAGGCGAGAGTTTATTGGCGTTTATCTGCTCTAAATTATAAATCGAATCATCGACCAAAACCCAAGCGGGCTCGTTGAGTAAAATGCTAGTTCTCCTTTCTGATGGCGCAAAAAAAGTATCGTTTTCTCTAAGTGAAAGCTGGTACACAATCTGATTTTCTTGCTTTTTGAATTGCAATTTTGCAGCCAAATGGGCAGATGAGAAGGTTTTTTGCTGCTGATAAAGTGGATTCTTCCGGTAGACATTAATGGCAATTGGTAAGTTATTGTTTTTAATTTCTGAAAGAAAAACATTCAATTTGTAAGATACATATTGCCCAAAAAGTTTAAAAGTAGTTTGCTCTTTCAGTAGTTCAGCTAAGGGTTTTTTACTTTATTTTTGG
>Ga0209812_10000805_pt1 | contig 25301 bp, 18 predicted proteins | sample JI71714BDNA_FD_187502 | JGI IMG/M metagenome (GOLD analysis project Ga0209812, IMG submission 187502) | Wastewater effluent complex algal communities from Wisconsin, to seasonally profile nutrient transformation and Carbon sequestration -... | ecosystem: Engineered > WWTP > Effluent > Algae...
ACGATTATTACCCACGATATTATCGGTATACACCCAACGCCCCGCCGTGTTCGACGCAGCCGTATTCGCATCGTATCGCCAATAATCTCGGGTAGTCGTACTCCAATATACTAGGGTATTCAGTTTGGCATTGTTATCTAAAATGACTTCGTGATTAATATCTAAAGCAGTACGGTCGGTAAGGTACCAATCATCAGGCGCGGGATTATAGCGCTCGCCATTGAGGTAATCTGCTAGCAACAAGCCGCGATAAGAAATATTTGCCTCATTTTCATGATACGCAAACTTCACTCCCACCTTTTGCTTATCGCTAATAGCCATACCCGCTTTAACCATAACATCTGACATGTCATAGCCTTTATCCATAAAGCCATCGCTTTTGGCGGTAGTGGCAACTACACCAACGAAGGCATCTTCGGAGGGATTGGTGGCACCCGCTTCGACACTTAGCTCACGCATATTAAACGAACCAGCTCGGGCTGACAGCTGCACGCCATCATCCGGAGTTTTTGTAATGTAGTTAACTACACCCCCTATCGTGGAAGGGCCGTAGCGTAACGAGGCAGAGCCTTTTAGGACTTCAACAGATTCAACGCGCTGAATACGGGTATTAAAGTAACGATCATTACCAATAAATAAGCCTGGCGCAACAGGCACACCATCTTCCAACAGTAATGACTTAGATTCGCCCGCTGATAAACCACGGATACCAAAATTGGCGACAATCGACGTTTCTTCTTCACCTTTAATATTAATGCCTGGGACACGGCGTAACACATCTTCGGTGGATAACGGCTGCACCTGTTCAATTTGCTGACGATCAATCAATATGACCGCACCGGTTTCATCAAACCGATGGCTTTGTTGCTCGCCTTTTACCCGAATAACCTCTATCGATGGGGTAATAGTACTGGCTTTACCGTCAGGTGTTGTTGCCTCTTCAGCCATGCTGCCCAAGCTCACTACACCTAAAGATACTGCCACGGCGAATGCCACCGGATGCTGCTTACTCGTAAACATAATGCCTCGCTACAATAAAATCTTACTCACTGTCTTATTGTCGCGAATATTATCAATACGGAAGTTTAATAGCAATAATTATCATTTGAGTTGACAGTAGCTTTACTATCTGGCGGATACAGCTGTCACGGTTACTTTACTGCAGTGCCATACAACTGCTCTGCCCGGTTAAATAAAATCCAACTGGTTAAAATATATTTATCTGATGACACAGGCGTACAACCTCGGTGGGTATGCGTAAAAAACGCTGGGGCAATAACCATACGCCCTTGAACCGGTTTAATCGCTTTTTGTTGATAAAAAAACTCGGTTTGTCCGCCTTCGGCGACATCGTTTAAGTAAAACATAAATAATAAGGTGCGGTGCAAGGCCTCGTTATCGGGTAATTGCGGGTAAACCTCACAATGCCAGTAATTATAATTCCCTTTACCAGCAACATATTTTTGCGCTTGAATAGGCCCTAGTCGATACAATGTACGCATAAAATCAAAGGTTTTATCCGCATTAAACTGGCTAAAATTATCGTGGTTTACCGCAATAGCTTGCCCTGTTGCAGGATCTTGCGTAGTAATCGCCACAGGCGAAATGAGCGCGAAATGGTATTTTTGAAAATATTGATGAGCGTACTGCGAGGTCACATTTACAACGTGCTGTAGTAAATGCTGGTATTCAGCATGTTCATTTAAATACAGATCCGTACTTAACTTTTTGCTAGGATCAACGCCACCGCCCGTGCGACCCGGTTTTTTGTGCGGACTTTTTTCAAAGGCTCTGATCAGCTGTTGGCAAAGCGCAGGGCTTAACGCATTATCATATACCTCAATAAAATCGGTCATTAGGATGTCCTGACTATGTTTACAGAAAATGTTACGCCGCGTTTCTCAGAAACCGACGCACTAGGCCATATTAATAACACAGTGTTTGCAGTGTGGTTTGAAAGTGCCCGCCAAGGGATTTTTCGTATTTTCACACCCAATTTAGATGTTACACAGTGGGCGTTGATTATCGCTAGCATTCAAATAAATTACCATGCCCAAACGCACTATAATGCACCGGTCGAATTGCGTACTTGGGTCAGTCGTATAGGTAACCGTTCATTTGAAGTGTATCAAGAGGCATGGCAGTTGGGGAAAAAATGTGCCTCTGGTACTACTGCTCTTGTTAAGTTTGACTATGCACAGCAGCAAGCCGCGGTATTAACCTCGGCAGAGCACACTGCGCTAGGGCAACATTTACAGCCCTCCGCTGAGCGTTAACAACCTGCCATTGGTCGAAACACGCTGGTAAGCCGTAAAGTTAAGGTTTAGCGTGTAAAAAAACTCGGAGCATCAATCAATGAAAATAAAGCCCATGAAAGCAAAGCTAACATTACTGTGTCTAAGCCTTTTTATTGTTCTTCCTTTACAGGCTTACGACCGCATTACGGGTAAAGATTTTGCCAGTCGCTCTGAAGTCATTGCCACTGAGGCGATGGCAGCCACGAGCCATCCTTTAGCAACACAAATTGCGCTTGATGTGATGAAACAAGGTGGTAATGCCATTGATGCAGCCATTGCCGCCAACGCAGCCTTAGGATTAATGGAGCCAACGGGTAACGGCATTGGTGGCGATCTTTATGCCATTATTTGGGATGCTAAAACGGGTACTTTACATGGATTAAATGCCTCGGGCCGATCACCACTGGGCTTAAGTTACGACACGCTAAAAGCAGAATTAGATAAACTTGGCCGGCACGACTTACCACCACATGGCATGCTCCCCATCAGTGTACCGGGCACGGTGGATGGCTGGTTTGAAATGCATCAAAAATTTGGCAAGTTACCCATGCCAACCCTGCTACAACCCACTATTGATTATGCTGAAAAAGGCTTTCCAGTAACCGAGCTGATTGCCTATTACTGGAATCGTAGCGTGCCTGTTTTAAGCCCGCAGCCGGGTGATTTTAAAGGCGCTTTTACACTCAATGGTAAAGCGCCAGCTAAGGGCGAAATTTTCAAAAATCCGGCCCTAGCCAATACATTAAAAGCGATCGCTAAAGATGGCCGCGATGCGTTTTACCGTGGTGAGCTTACGCGGCAAATAGACAGTTTTATGCAGCAAAATGGCGGCTATTTGCGCTTTGCCGATTTTGCCAATCATCGTTCTGATTGGGTAGAACCGGTCAGTGCCGATTACAAAGGTTATACCTTGTGGGAGCTACCACCGAATGGTCAGGGTATTGCCGCCTTGCAAATGCTGCAAATCATCAAAAACTTTGATTTAGCCGCCATGGGTTTTAATAGCCCAGAAAGTATTCATATTATGGTCGAGGCCAAAAAACTCGCGTTTGAAGATCGGGCCAAGTTTTATGCAGATACCGATTTCAAAAAACAACCTATCGCCGGGCTTATCTCAGCTGAATACGGTAAAGAGCGCGCTAAACTGATAGGTGATCGTGCAGCACAACGCGTTGATGCGGGAAATCCTCATTTGTACGAGGGCGACACCATTTACATGACCACGGCTGATAAAGACGGCAATATGGTCTCACTCATTCAAAGCAATTATCGCGGGATGGGCTCTGGAGTGGTAGTTCCTGGGCTGGGCTTTGTTTTCCAAGATCGTGGCCAGCTGTTTTCTATGGATAAGAATCATGCTAATGCGTATGAACCCGGTAAACGTCCTTTTAATACGATTATCCCAGCCTTCGTGACTAAAGATGGCAAACCCTTAATCAGTTATGGGGTAATGGGGGGCGCTATGCAACCGCAAGGGCATGTGCAAATACTGGTGAATATGGTGGACTTTGGCATGAACTTGCAAGAAGCCGGAGATGCTGCGCGCTGGCAACATTTAGGCAGCACTGAACCCACAGACAGTCAGGATGCTTATCTTAAGAATGGTGGCTATATTGAAGTAGAACGCGGCATACCATTTGAAACAGTTCGCGAACTGCAAAAGCGGGGACATGAGGTGCGTTATGGTCTGGGTGGTTATGGTGGCTATCAAGCGATTATGAAAGATCATATTAATGGCGTGTGGATTGGCGCCTCAGAATCACGAAAAGATGGCCAAGCGGCAGGCTATTAAGCACTCTTAGCCTAACTACTGCCCTGCGAACATATTTAACCCCATGTGTGCGCAGGGAGAACACACTCTACAAATATATGCGTAATGACGAGTAACCATATAAGCGTAGGTACAAAAGTGAAAACCGAACAACCATCATCATGCCATAAGGGTAACTCTAGCATCATAATGCTGCTGTATATGGCATATCGCTTGCTCTAAACAGCCAGCAAAAGGTTCGGCTGAGGCAGGCCGCTGCTTACGTAAATTTATCCGCTCAGCAGCTTTCAAATATCGCATAACTTCTTCTTTGGTTTGTAACACTAAACGCGGAACGGCAACGGGTTTGCCGGTGTCCGTGTCTTTGGCAATCATCGTAAAATAAGAGGAATTACAATGCTTGATCTGTCCGGTTTGAATATTTTGCGCTTCTACCCGGATCCCGACCACCATAGAACTTTTACCCACATAGTTGACCGACGCATTTAACGTCACTAACTCACCGACTTCAATTGGGTTTAGAAAATCGACCCGATCTACCGAGGCCGTAACGCAGTACTTACCGCTAAATTTGGAGCCACAAGCAAAAGCAATTTGATCCATTAACGACAGCAGATAACCACCATGTATTTTGCCACTAAAATTAGAATGTGACGGCAACATTAATTGTGACAAAGTAATATGTGAGCACGAGACGGTTTTACTTTCTGCATCCATGGCATGACTCCTAATTAATTCAACTGTGTCGTCAAAGGTTTATCTTGAACCAATACCCATGGCGAAACCACTACGGCCCACAGTTCAGTTTTGGCCTGGTACCACGCTTGCGCGTGCCCATCAAAGGTGCGGCTAATCTGTTTACGCGTCAACCATTCGGCAACCTGTGATGTCTGATCTTGATGAAATGCAAACGCCACATCAATTAAATCCAGCGTGGCCTCAACATGGATGACCGTACCCGCGGCATAGAATTTTTGTAAATCTAACCAATTGATTCGGGCGGTTTCCGCAATAATTTTGGCGCGAATCAGCTCGGGGCTCTCTGCCTCTTCAGCAAAATGCGCATCCGCTGGAGTAATGCTATTCATCTTATCCTTATTACCTTACACACTAGGTTATTCAAGTTCATCACTTTGTTCAGCAACCTGTGCTGCACTTAGCTCATGTTTCTTTAAGAGCTTGTAAAAATCGGTTCTATTGCGGCCCGCTAACTCGGCTGCGCGCGTCACGTTGCCTTCTGTCATTTGCAATACGCGAATTAAGTACTGCCGCTCAAATTGATCGCGCGCTTCAGTTAAGGTTGGCCAATAGCTACTGTTTTGCGACAAGGCTTGCTCAACTAAGGATGCGGAAATAATTGGGCTCTGCGTTAGAGCGACACACTGCTCAACCACATTAACCAATTGCCGTACATTACCAGGCCATTTGGCCGTTGCCAGCATTTGCAGCGCATCATCAGAAAAACGCGTTACTTTCACATGGTGCCGATCAGCACTTTGCTGAAGCACATGCCGTGCCAGCAACGGAATATCTTCCGCGCGCTGTTCTAAACCGGGTAATTGTAAATTCACCACATTGAGTCGATAGTAAAGATCCTCGCGAAAGGTACCTTCGCTCATGGCAAGTTGTAAATCGCGATGTGTTGCTGACAACACTCTTACATTTATGGGAATACTTTTCGCACTGCCTACTGGACGAATTTGCCGCTCTTGCAGTGCACGTAATAATTTTACTTGTAGCGCAATTGGCATATCGCCAATCTCATCTAAGAAAAGCGTGCCGCCATCGGCTTCACGAAATAACCCGCCATGTTCCGTTACCGCGCCAGTAAAGGCGCCTTTACTGTGACCAAATAATTCTGACTCTAACAAATGCTCTGGCAATGCACCGCAGTTAATCGCCACAAAGGGTTTGCCACCACGCGGGCTCGCTTTATGAATTGCATTGGCTAACAACTCTTTACCCGTACCACTCGCCCCGGTTATCAACACACTCACATCACGCTGTGCCACTCGATAAGCTTGTTCAAGTAAATCTAACATCAACTTACTGCGGGTAATAATTGCTTCGCGCCATTCTGCTTGTTCCGGCAATGATTGATTTAGCGCCCGTTGCAGAACATCACGCAACTCCGCTGGGTTTAGAGGTTTCGTTAAAAACCCAAATACGCCACGCTGTGTGGCAGCAACTGCTTCGGGGATAGAGCCGTGTGCGGTCATTAATACCACTGGCAGTCCTTTATAGCGTTTGGCGATTTCATCGAATAAACTCATGCCATCTAACCCTGGCATGCGTAAATCGCTCAGCACCACATCGACACTGTGCTTGGTTAATAGGGCCAACGCCGTTTCTGCACTGTCGGCATTAATAACCTGATACCCCTCGCCTTCTAAACGTAACGTTAATAAACGCAATAAACTCGGATCATCATCGACTAACAGTAAACGCGGATTATCCCTGGCCATTGTTCACTCCAGTATTATTTTCCGTCGCTGCAGGCGTGTTTAGCTCGGCTTCAATTTGAGTAAGTGCATCAATCTTTTTCTGTAACTCACGATTAGTTTTTTGCATACGTTCTAGCGTATCTTGCTGTTGTGCATTTAATCGGGTTACCGCCGTCACTGCTGACTCAGCCTCAAGCAATTTTTGATTGTAGGTTAACGCCCAACTAAACATAGCGGCCAAACGCGGCGGAAAACCTGACACCATTTCAGCTAACTGTGTTTGGATCCGAAACCGTGTGACATAAGGCATATCGGGGTGCAAACTTAATAACGCTAACTGTAATTGCGCTACCTCATCAAACACAGTTAACGCCCGCAGCCGAGTACGCTCTGGTTCAGGATCAACCAAAATGTGTTGTTGATAATCCAGCCAAGCCGCTAAGGTATCAACCTCTTCGTTGATAGCTAATAACACCTCGGGCTCAGGCTCAACATCATCAACCAACAGAGGCGGTTCGACAATCGGTTCAACAATCGGCTCTGCCACCGGCGGTAGAGGCACTGGCGCCATCTGACAGCCCCATAACAAGGCCAGCGCAGCCAATAACACAACATTTTTCATACCGGTTTTTCTCCTAATAATGGCAATCGAACCCGGATGCAGACATCAGCATACACCACATCGACGATATCAGCGTGACCACCCAATAAACGCGCACAGTCGGCGACAATCGATAAACCTAAACCCGATCCTTGTACGGAATCAAAACGTGGTGTGGTGCCTCGTTGAAACGGTTCAAACAGTTTTTCCCGTAGCGATACTGGGATCGGTGTACCATTATTGGCAACCTCTAGCATAATAGCATCCTCTTGCCGATAAAGTTTCACCCATACCGGACTGCCTTCAGCCCCATAAGCCTGCGCATTATTGATTAAATTATCTAAAATGCGCCGAAATAAAGTGGCATCGGTATATAAGGCATTTAACTGACAATCTAGTTTTACTTGTTGCTGACGTTGTTGCAGCGACAAGGCATGATCACTAAAGCATTCTTGCATCAATTGCTGCGGTATTTGCTGACTCCACTCAGGCTGAGCTTGTTGCAACAAACGGTTATAATCTAAAAGTTGCTCGGTCAACACACTTAATCGATCTGCACTGCCATTTAACAAGGTTACCACTTCAAGCTGTTGCGGTGTTAAAGGCCCAACCAGTTGTTCAGTTAACAATGCACACCCTTCTCGAATACTGGATAATGGTGTTTTTAATTCATGCGATGCATGCCGGAGTAAAATCAAACGTAACGCTTCTAGCTGCTGTAAACGTGAACTGAGCCAGCGTAATTGCTCACCTAACTCCGTCAGTTCGCGCGGGCCTCGAAGTTTTTCGTCTGGGAATTGATGTTTCGGTTGGGCAATGGCTCGGATCATTCTATCCAGTTTTTGCACTGGTGCTGTGATACGGTTCGATGCCCATAGTACCAATAGTAAGGTTAACAAGACTAACCCAAAGGTCTGCCAAGCAAGTTGCTGTTTAGTCGTAGCAACCTGTTGTTGTTGGTTTTGTAATTGCTGCTCTAATAAATCCCATATTTGTTGGGTAATTTGCTGCTGTTGTGTACGAATTTGCTGTAATAACAACTCCGGCGTTTCTAACACGGGTTCATTAAAGCGTTGCTTTAGTGCCTCGAGCGCCGCGCGTTGCTCATCACACAAGGTTAGCTGCGGCAGCTCAATACACACTTGATTTAATAGATTGAGTTGATTATCCAAGTGAGTTCGGGCAACCCGTTGCAACGCATCTGTACGTACCACAACGTATTGTCGCACCGCACGTTCAATATCAATAACGACACTTTGCATACTCTCTGATTGTCGTACTGATGATACGGCTTGCTCTGCCGACGTAATAGCATAAGAGCTAACCCCACTTAACGATTTATTGCTTTGCCATAACAGCACAGCAACGGGGATCAATGCTAAAAAGAAGCTAAGTAATACTAATTGACGCAACGAAGCGGTTTGAATTGAGAAACGCATAGCTCACAGTGTATTGGAGTAAAATACTAGCTTATCAGTTTACGAAAAAAAACGCTGTTTGTATTCAGACAAAATTGCGGCTTGCGACTAGGGATGTACAACATGACAAGGTAAGACGTAACCGCCAGTAATAAAAAAGGCCAGTCTAAGCTGGCCAAGGCAGATTCAGTACAGGTGAACGTGCGTAACTGTACTGACTTAAAAAAGTTACTGAGCAAGCTCAGTATTTAAGCCTGGAACATACGCAGGTTGCGCCACGGTAACTTCAGTTGCCGCTTGTGCTTGTTCCCAAGCTTGCACGCTGGCATTGTTTAAGTCTATACGACGTAACAGCGTGAAAACGATAGCCATGTTGGCAACCAGAAACAGGGTAACTAAGCTTAAAAACATATCCATGGTACTTCTCCGGTTAAAGCTCCTGAAAGTGGAGCGGTCCGTGCTGTCTCAGGAGAATGTCGTAAAAGTAAGAGTCGTACTTTTGCGATATTCCCCTGCAGCCGTACCATAGATAATGCAGACTCTGTGCCAACTTTTTAAATGCGATTAATTTCAATAACTTATATAAATTTTAGGGGGGTATCTGTCGGAGGGATAGCAAGAAGTGTTGCAAATTAGAGACACATAACATTGCGATAAATAAATATTGATATATATCATAAGCTTAGCCTGTATGCCTTTTGCGACACACAGGCTATATCATTGTTTTAATTAAATAAAACCATATCTCTGAGCCACGCGATCAAAATATTCCAGACACTGTTTAGCATACTGACGTTTTTCCACGTAACTGCCGGGGAAAAAACTCTTCTTAAAACCATAGGCCACCATGTCTTTTAAGCGCTTTAGCGGGACATCAAAGTTATCCAGCGCCAACTGATATTCTTTGCTAACCGTGGTGTTAGACACTAACCGATTATCGGTGCAAATGACCGTAGCAATACGGTGATCTAACATCGCCTTAAACTTATGTTGGCGTATATCGGTAATAGCAGGATTGGTTTGTAGATTACTGGTGAGGCAAACTTCAATCGCAATTCGCTTGTCGGCAATATACGACGCCAAATTACTGATGTATTTTTCCTTATCAACGATTACCGGATCTTTGATCATTTCGGGCATAAACATGGAATAACCATGACCAATACGATCTGCATAGCACTCTGTTATCGCTTCGAACACACTCTCAGCGCCGTAAGCCTCGCCAGCATGCAGCGTTTTCAACAAAAAGTGTTGATGAGCATACTCGTATACTTCTTTAAATTTTCCAGCTGGGTAACCAGCTTCTTGCCCGGCTAAGTCTAAGCCAACAATAGGAATGCCTTCTTCATCTCGCAATCGAACACTGGCGCGAACCAATTCCATGGCGGCGAGTTTAATGACATCGATCGGGGCGAAATCGCGCATTAACTGAAATAAATTGGTGTAATAGGGCGAGAAACCTTTATTACCGAACATCCGCATAGCGCAGTTAATAATGCCATAATAAAACGGTGGTTTTTGGCCGCTTAATACTGCTTCCGTTGCATTATATTGTTGCATCGCCCGATGCAGTCCTTTATTAACGGCATGCATGATTTGATCAAAATCAATACCACGGGTCAAATCAATTAATAATTGGGGGGCAAAACGTACTTCAATATAATTAACACCTTCGGCCTGATTATCCAGTGCCAGTTCATAAGCCGCTTGCTCCAAGTTTTCCGGATCGCGCAACACCGCACAGGTATATTGAAAACAGTGCAAATACTCGCCTAGGTTTTGATAACGATCTTTAAAGACTAATTCCTTTAACCCTGACACGGTCTCGGAAGGGAGTTTCACCTCGCTGCGTTTGGCCATCTCAATTAAACTGTCGAGGCGCAGGCTGCCGTCTAAGTGCAAATGCAAATCGGATTTCGGCATATCTTTGATAAATTCGGCTGAATATTTGGGCATATTTTTTCCTTCTTTGACCTTGGCAAGAATAACATGAAAGCCAGCTAGGCTTAACCCCCAGCCTAGTAGCATAATCTCATTTTACCGCTTATGCTTAAGTTCACTGTGCGTAATTGTGCGACCATCCGTGTCGCCACATACGCTCAACCAGCCGCCGGTTCATTCTGTAGCGTCTATCCAATTTGTGATCGAGGTATATTATGCAGCTTAACAATATTTCCATTCGTAACCGGCTAATTCTGATGGCCACGGTGGCGGTAGTCGCTTTAAGTTTAATGTTATTGCTCATGCAATATCAGGCGCGAACCTTAGGACATTTGGCCACGGCCGATCACCTTGTGGCTGAACTCAATATCGATATGTTGATGTTAAGGCGTCAAGAAAAAGATTTTCTTTTACGCAAAGAGGTGCGGTATTTAACCCGACATCAAGATATTCAGCAGCAATTACAAGGTCACCTTGCACACTTGCAGACCACGATGAAAATCCTTGCCTTACCGGATCCTTTTACTGAACAGTTTGCCAGCTATGTTAACAACTATAGCCAAGAGTTTGCTGCGTTGGTTGCGCTACAACAACAAATCGGCCTAACTGAAACGGATGGCTTGCACGGTGCTTTACAACAAAGCGCGTTCCAATTGGAACAACAGCTCGAGAGTAATCTGGAACTCAAAGTGCTTTATCTTGAGCTACGGCGGCTAGAAAAAACGTTTTTATTACAACTGACGCCCGATTCCTTGGCACAGCAACGCCCTTTTATCACCGCGCTGGAGCGCCAACTTACGCCTGATCAAGCACCGTTTTTACAAGATTATTTGCGCTATCTCAGTACCTTTAGCAATACATTAATTGAACGTGGGTTAAATCAAGATCAAGGTATCGAAGGGCGTATGCGCGAGCAAATTCAAGCCACAGAAGCACTATTAAAAAATATGTCAGAACACTTAAATGACAATGTGCGTAGCGCTACAAAACACATTAATGTACTAAGCCTCAGTATATTTGCGCTGATCATCGTGCTTGTGATCTTAATGGTAAGCCTAATTGCTCGCAGTATTCACCGGCCGATCCAACAGGCCTCACAGGATTTAGCCAAAATCCGTGCCGATAAAGACTTTACCTTACGTTTGGTGCTAACGGGGAAAGACGAAATTACAGCATTAGGACACGATGTGAATGCGCTTCTAGGTGATGTGCAAACGCTAGTCAAGTCGGTGAATCATTCACTTGAAACCCTAGACAGCGTAACAGACGAGTTGGCACAAGCAGCAGCAGGTACGGCAAATGTTATGCGACAACAGCTATCTGAAACCGACATGGTGGCCACGGCAGTAACCGAAATGGGCGCAACCATTCAGGAAATAGCAACCAACACCGAAACCACAGCGCATACGGCCAATAATACCAACCTTAATGCGCAACAAGGCGAGCAACAGGTTACACAAAGCGTGAATATGATTAATGCTCTCGCGGTAAAACTGCAAGACGCCAGCAACGCAGCCGTAGAATTAGAACAAGACAGTATAACCATTGGCTCAGTGCTCGATGTGATTAGGGGAATAGCTGAACAAACCAATTTACTGGCCTTAAACGCCGCCATTGAAGCCGCGCGTGCCGGAGATCAGGGACGAGGATTTGCCGTTGTCGCTGACGAAGTTCGCACACTAGCACAGCGTACACAGCAATCAACACGGCAAATAGAAACGATTATTCACACATTACAACAACGCACTAAAGCCATTACGTTAACGGTGCAACAATGCCGAGATGATGGCACGCAAAGCGCTGAACAAGCCAATGTTGTTAAAACACTGCTACAACAAATTACCAGCAACGTGAGTAACATTATGGATATGACCACGCAAATAGCCGCTGCCATTGAACAACAAAGCCAAGTTGCTGCTGAAGTAAACCGCAATGTAGTGAAAATTAGTGATATCTCACAAAGCACATCAGCTACCGCACGACACACCAATCAACTGAGTGAGCAAGTCGCCGGACAAGCCCGTGAGCTAAGAGGCGAGGTAGAAAAATTTAGGGCATAATACTGATAAAATAGTACTGATAAAATAATACTGTTTAAATCATGCGCACAAATTAATACACCTATAACGTAGTAAACATAAAAACGCCGCGCGAGCCGCGGCGTTTTATCTGAAAGCGTATCCCGTTTCAACGATACACTATTCCTACGATTTTATACTTTAAAACGCTTAACCAATTCGTTTAATTCAATCGCTAATCGAGACAACTCAGAAGCACTGGCCGACGTTTGATGCGAGCCCGCCGAGGTTTGATTTGCTAAATCGCTAATGGTAATAATGTTACGATCAATCTCGCGCGCCACTTTCGATTGTTCTTCAGCGGCACTGGCAATCACATGGTTTTGATCGCTAATGCTAGTAATGTTATCGGCAATCCGTGTTAACGCGCCTGCAGCTTCTTCAGCAACACTTTGCGCATTATCAGCATTTTGGCTAATCAATCGCATAGCATTAACCGCTTCTTTTACCGAGCCTTGAACCTGGCTAATCATTTGTTCAATTTCGCCCGTAGAAGTTTGGGTACGATACGCTAAACTACGCACTTCATCCGCTACCACCGCGAATCCTCGGCCAGCATCACCAGCACGCGCGGCTTCAATCGCCGCATTCAAGGCCAGTAAATTGGTTTGTTCAGCTACATTACGAATGACTTCAAGTACTTGGTTAATCGACGATACCTTGTCAGCCAGTACGTTAATCACATTGGTACTTTGCTGCACATCAGCATTCATTTTGCCAATCACCGTACGGGTTTGAAGTACTTTTTGGCTACCATCTTTTGCTAACGCCGCGGATTGAACAGAGGCTTCCGACGTTTGCATGGCTGTTGAGGCCACTTCATCTACCGCAGAACTCATCTCGGTAATTGCCGTTGCCGCTTGCTGCACTTCGTCATTTTGTAGCTGAATAGCGCGAGCCGATTCATCGGTTACCGCATTCAATTCTTCTGCAGCAGAGGCAAGTTGACTGGCTGAACTGGCAATATGACTGATGGCATCACGTAATTTTTGTTGCATTTGCAACAACGCACCGGTGAGCAATGTCAATTCATCCTGCCCTTCACTTTCAATGCGCTGCGTAAGATCACCATTGGCTACAGTTTGCGCCGAGCGAACCGCCTGCGCCAACGGTTGGTTAATACTGGCTGAAATAAATAACGCAATTGCTATGGCAATAATTACGGCTACTATAATTAGAATAATCACCAGTAACCGTGCTTTTTCAAATCCGGCTATGGAATCTGCTCTAGCAGTTGCTGCGGCGGTTTCATTTATTTGAGTTAGTTTAAGCAAATTCGCCGTCATGGCGTCGGTTAAGGGATTAATTTGCTGCAATAAATCCAATGCTAAGCCGGTTTCATCTTGTTTCAAAAATTCAATAGATTGATTTTGTAGCTGTAAATATTGTTCAAGTTGATTTGCAAACTCATTAAAAATGGTTTGCTCTTCAGCAACACTAATTAAGGCTTTATAATCCTGCTCGGCATCTAGCGCCATCTGCCGAAGTTCCACAACACGTTGTAACGTGGCCGTCTCGCTGGTAATGTCTGTTGTTAACATTAAACGCAATGTTTGCACTCTGAGCCGCGTAACCGTGTTATTTAACTCAGCCAAACTCATTAACGAGGGGATTGTATTTGTTTCTAGCAAATTTGCCCGCGCACGAATATCAGACATCGTTGACAAATTATACAGGCCTAAAGCGGCCAGCATAAATGCCAAAAAACCAAAAGCAACGAGTAACCGTTTTTGAATACCTATTGTTCTTAACATAACCAGCCTCATCCTTAAATTGCCACCCAATTCTGACCATGTCGAGTATCAGGTGATCGCGTATTGTTAACCGTTCAACTTACTCAGGTTACTTTAGCAGTAATCTTCGGTGCTGACAGATTTTTGTTACACTTGCGAAGTAAAAATAAGGCTGATTAAACGCGTATATAACCAATAAGATAAATACGCTATAGACTGAATCTTACCCCCAAATATGCAGTACGCTCTGGCGCAGGCTCAATACCGTCCGTTCTCACGCGGCTATAATAGTTTTCATCTAACAGATTGTTAATACCGGCATACAATGCCCACTGTGAAGACAGCTCATATTCGCTACTTAAATCGATTACCTGATAAGAGGGGATCTTAGCATTAATCATCGCTGCACCTGTGCCACGAGGTAGATTAGAATCTTGCCAATACTGATCATCGACCATCGTTAAGCTAAGCGCAGCAGTCAACCCATTACTTGCATAATTTACCCCAGTACGGACTAGATAATCGGGCGCAAAAGATACGGTGTTACCCACCAAGCTACTCGTTACACTGCGGGTAATTTCCGCTTCTAACCAAGAGGCGTTTGCAAAGGCAGTTACATTATGACCTGGCGACAATTCAAACGCATATTCTAGGCTTAACTCAACACCTTGATGACGCGAATCGCCGCTATTTACCCGCTCAATATCCGTAATATTCACCTGAATTTGTTCAATTTTGTCTTTGAAATCGATACGGAATACACTGACATCAAAAGCAAACTGCTCTGTTACCTGACTGCGGTAACCCAACTCATAGTTCATCGCTTTGGATACTGAGGGATCGTTAGTACCCGCTAACTCTGAGGTGGGGTTAATTAAATCATCAAAGCGTTGTGGACGATAGGACTCTGACATATTGGCATAAACTTCAGCAGTATTAGAAAGCGTATAACCTGCGCCCAGACCAAAGAGTAACTCGTTGTACGTTCGGTCTAAATCAATCGCATCACGGCTCAAACCCGGGCTTTTCACTAACTCCACCATATCGTAATTGATACGCTCATAGCGCACAGCTGGCGCTAAACTTATGTTGCCAAAACGGAACAGATTTTCCGCAAATAGCGCAGTGTAGGTGGTTAGGCGGTCTTGCTCAAAACGTAAGTCAGCCGCATTTTGGGTATCAGACGTCAGATCGCTATTACGATGTTGAGTACGCGGGCTGTCACCAATATAACCAGAACTCCCTGTAGTAAGGATATGGTTATCCCCCCAAGCTAGGCTATAACGCAGATCATAACCTAGGTTACGAAATTGCTGCTCATCAATGGTTGTCGACGTTGGTGCAGCCGCAGGAGGCACAAAAGCGCCAGAACGACGGCTAAAACGATCCATCCCCAAATACCAGATTTTGCCATTTAGACTCGATGCGGCATCGAGCTGTTGTTCATAAGTTAAACTCGCTAGCGTTTGATCGATCTTAACGCGGTTAAACGGCGTTTTAACCAGATCACGATTGTTGGCAAACTCAGATGAGGTTAAGCGACCTGCTTCACCCGAGTCTGAGCTGTACACCTCCAGATTAGCGCCGATTTTGATGTCTTTAACGCCTTCGTAACTCAGCCCTAAATAGCCTGAACTGACATCAAAATCTTCATTGTTACGTGGGCCATCAGCACGACGATGATCAAATGAGGCCATAAAACCGGTATTGCCTTGTGACCAACGCGCTTCATTATAGGTACTGTACAGTGAGTTACTCCCCACAGCATGCTCAGTGACGATACGAGTTTCAGTTTGTGCAGAAGGACCACGGGTAACAAAATTGACCACAGGACCGATTTGCGGGCCGTAAAGCAGCCCTGAGCCACCACGCATAAACTCAACACGTTCGATGCGCTGACCACCCGGCATATAGTACATAGTGGCATACCCAAACATGTTAGCACCTAGCGGGACATTATCTTGATAAAAGGCGACAAATTCAGATTCATGCGGATCGCCTAAGCCACGATAATTCACATTGAAAATACTAGGAATTTTCTGTTCAGACACTAATAAGCCCGGTAAGGACGCAAACATTTTACGTAAATCGGGTTCAATCAACGTTGGCTGTTCGCTTAAATCGACTATTGATGTTTTTTTCCCAGCAAGCAACATGCCTTTTTGAACATCAGGCAGGGCGGAGGCCGATTTTTCTGCCGTACCGCGCACTTTTAACACTTCGATATTGTCGTTGTCTTGCGTGGACGTTGACGAGGATGAGGATGAAGGCACAGCGGTATGCGCTGGTGCCACCATAGAAAACAGCACTAAAGAGACCGTCATAGCAACATATTTTTTTTGCATAATAGAACCACCAACTAAGTGAATGTTTATGAGAATGATTCATATTAACATCCAATACTTGAGGTATAACGATCTCGCGCGGTTTTTAATGGTTCTTTAATCTGGTATTCATATTAAGCTTGCTAAGTTTTGCATAACGGCTAGCACCTTATAAAAGGATGGTTTTGCAATGTGCAGTGCCGTTAATACCCGGTCATCTCCAAATAGCCTTTGCCTGAGTGGCTGCCTGTAAAGTTAATTGGTCCTTCCCAGTAAGCAATGCCAGTACCCATCCAAGCATTGGGATTAAGCGCCTGCGCTTGAATGGCAATACCGAGATCCGCTACCGTTAACTGCCATGCTACGGGTAACTGTTTCCCCGCGACACTATGCTGTTGTATTGGCTGCATAGTAATTTGCTGTGATTGTAATGGCTGGGTACGGCCATTAGCACTAATGTAAGTACCCGAAAAATAATGTTCAGCATCTGCGTGGCGCAACCGAAATAACATCAATTTATCGCCATTCGCTAAATGCAGGGAAAACCAATCCCATCCCAGCTGATTGGCCGCTAATGGCTGGCTACTCCATTCCCGATCCAGCCAAGCATTACCGGTTACGGCTACCTGCTCATCCCCTATTTTTATCTCTCCCGACACCGCTAGAAAAGGCACACTTAGGTAATAAGAGGCTTGGCCTGCAGACGATTTTACGCTGACACCCTGCTCACCATGCAAAATAGCGGGTCCCTGCTTTTTTAACGTTAACGCATAGCTAAAGTCGGCAGTGTCGGCATGCAAGGTAAAATGGGTTGCACCCGTGTCGCTAGCAACAAAAGACCAATTATCGATCCAAGCGTTAAATGGCTCTGGGCTGACCCCCGCTTGGTTAATGCCGCCGCGCGCATAGGTATCCGCATAAAAATGTTGATTGGCGCGGGTTAGCCCCACATGCCCAAGCCAGCGCTGTTGACTTGCCCACCCTTCGCGCTGCGGTGCCGGCGCATCCGCATATCGAAACAGCGTCCACTGAATTCCCAGCTGTTCGCCAAACTCTGTCTCCAGATTAGCCGTCACATACCACCATTCAATACGATACTCAGGATGCTGATCCAGCGCCGTGGGATACTCGATGATATTGCCTGGCACAACCTGAGCGAATTCATCGGCTGTCGCGCCCAGCCCCGCGAAACCTTCACTGGGCGGAACCGGCTTACAACCAAGCAGCGCAAGCTGCACAAGCAAAAGCAGAATTAAGATGACTTTATTGCTCATCACGAAACCCTTTTAACAGCGAGCTAGGCGAGGTGAACTGCAGTGTTAACACCGGAATAATGGCCGCTAAGAACGCACTTACCAGCGCAGCCATGGTTAACAGCAACCATTGCGACGGAAAAAACTGCCAAGGCAGCGCCCAACCAAAAGAACGTACATTGATCACCGCCACTAAGCAGTAACTGATCAGTAATCCCAGAGGTATGGCTAATAGTGCAGTAAGCAAGGCTAACGACAGTAACTTAAGCAACTCAGTGCCCACCAGATAACGTCTGGACAGGCCACAAGCCCAAACAGGGGCAAGGTGTCGTAAACGCATGGTCGATAATGTGAGTAAACTGCTAAATAGCGCAATCGCGGCAATCAGTAACACCAACACATTCAAGGCTTGTGTCGCGGCAAAGGTGCGCTCAAATAACTGTAACGAGTAACGTTTAACCGCATGTTGATCGATAACTTGTGTCTCGCTTAGCGAAAATTGCGCTGTTAACGCCGAGATCAGCTCAGCCACAGCCGTAGGTTCAACCCGCAGTGCCGTACTGCCACGCTCGGTATCTGCCCAATTGCGTTGTAGCGTTGCCAACGACAGCAACACCTGTCCTTTCGGATTACCATAATCACTGAATATGGCACTGATTTTAAAGTCAGTGTGCTGCATTCCCGACAACGGCAGTGTATCCCCTAACTTCAGGTTAAGTTGCCGAGCCAATTGTTCGTTGATCATCACAGCAGCATTGTCGGCCATCGCTTGCCACGCATCAGGGGTGCTGCTAAGCAGCGGCCAATGCTCACTATAAGTACTGTGCAGTTGTATGCCACGTAATTCGACTGGGATACCCGCTACCTGACTGTCGATAACCGCAGAGGGCAGCAACGCAGAAACAGCAGGGTGTTGTTTTAGCCAAGCATCCACCTGCTGCGCTTGCACTTCGTCATCAATCCGCAGATACACCTCTGCCGCCAGGCGCTGATCAAGCCAGCCGGTAAAGGTGTTACGAAATCCTTCCACCATACCGCCAACCCCAATGCTGGTGGATAATGCCAGCAACAACGCCACTAATGCCACACTGAGGTGAGACACCTGCATACGTGCATCGGCCCATAGCCATTGCACCACAGCAGAGCGTGAGCAACGCTGCCCCAGCCGCAAACAGGCGTTTAACGTGGCGGGCATTAACAAGGCCGCACTGATAAACATCAAGGCCAGCAATAAAAAGCCACTGAATAAGGATTCGCCAAACCAGGCACTACCCAGGGCAAGCAAAACGCAGATGCTACCCGCGCCCGTCAACAGCACAGGATGCTCTACCCCCTGTGCATTGCTGCGAGCTTGGCTCAGGCTAGTATGCCCCCTAATAAGCTTAACCATTGGCACTATGGCCGCCAGCAATACGCCTCCCCAGGCAATCACTAAACCCTGTAGCCACCACTGCCAAGATAGCGTCAACTCGCCCAGCGCACTTGCCCCATACAAGCCGGTTAAACTGGCTGAAAAATCCGGTAACAGCAGCACGGCAATCCAATAGCCTAGCGTTAACCCCGGCAGGGTGATTAGCCCGCTTAGCAGTAATAATTCTATTAGCAGCCAAAACGTTAATGCGCGTTGACTTACGCCACAACTGAATAAAATCCGCCGCAGCACAGCGCGTTGTGCCATGGCCAAATGGATAGCGGAATACACCATTAAGAGCCCAACTAAAAACGCCAACATACTCAGTGCGGTAAGATTTAAATGAAAACTGGCGGTGAGCCGCGAAATGTCATAATCACTCTGTGGGATAACGACGCGCAGATGTGCAGATAACGCTGCCGGTAGTGTCTTGGACGTGTTGGTATAAAGCAGCAACAGCCGGGATAGCTGATCGGGTTGTTGTAGCCAATATTGCGCGAGATAAATATCCGTGATGATCTCGTTATCAGCAATGCTGGAACTCACCCTAAGGTTAACCAGGTTGCCGTCTGGATTATACGGAAAACCGGTTTGTACTGCCGCATCAAACAAGGGTTTAATCTGCTCTGCCGTGGTCGGCGATACCCAGATCTCCCAAGGCGGCGTTAAAAAACGCGTTAACGAAAACGTACTGGGCAAGCCAGTGTCTGCAGCAGTAGATACCCCGCCATGTTGCAGTGTCATCGGCTCAATACCAATAATATTAAGCGTGTCGCCTGCGCTTAAACTGACTAGCGTGCCCTCAACCACCGGTGTTAGCTGCCAGCCTAAGCGCCGCAACATAATATAGTCTGACTCGGTAAGCGGCTGTTGGTTGACCGGCACAATTTGCGCTTGGTTAATGCTGCTAAAACGGCTAGCGGCTTGATCGTAACTGGCGCGTGCGTGTTGATTTAAAGCTTGCACACCACTCCAAAGTGCAGTGGCGGCCAATAATCCCAACATAAAGGTACCAAGCTGAACCGGATGCCGCAGCCAATGGCTGAGTAACGCATGCAATACCCACATCGTGGAGTAACGCCTTGGCACTAACTTAACCGCCCTTGTTTTAAGATCATGGTGCGATCCAGTTGGGTCGAGAGTAAGGCACTGTGCGTGACCATCAGCAAGCTGCTTCCGGTTTCTTTAATCAAGGTTAGCATCAGCGCCATCACCTGCTCAGCATTGGCTTCGTCCAGGCTGCCGGTGGGTTCATCCGCCAGTAACAATGGTGTTTTTGCCAGTAAGGCACGGCCAATGGCCACACGTTGCTGCTGCCCGCCTGACAGCTGTGCAGGATACCGCTGCAACAAGGGTGCCAGCCCCAAGGTTGATACTAGGTGTTGTAGCCAGTCAGCGTCTAGGTTGCCAGCCAGACGGGCTTGAAAGGCTAAGTTATCCTGAATGCTTAAACTGGGGATTAAATTTAATTGCTGAAAAATCACACCAATATAATGACGCCGCAGCTGCGCGCGCTGCCGATCCGGTAATTGCGTCAGATCTTGCTGATTAATCAAGACTTGGCCATGATCGGCTTGCTCAAGCCCGGCCAAAATATGCAGTAAGGTCGATTTTCCACAGCCCGATTCGCCCATCAAGGCCACACTTTCGCCTGGGTGGATGTCAAAACTGACATCACTAAACAGCGGCAGTGGGCCTTGTGAGGTAAAGTAGGTTTTCGCTAAACCAGCAACGTGCAGCATAACTTTCCTAACAGCATAAAACGCAGTCTCTATTCTACGTGCCAGTATGCTGTTTGGGTTTAAGCAATCCGATGCCCAGTGCCGCCATAGCTACCGCAATAACCGCATTTACATAATTAAAAAAAGCATAAGGCGCAAAATCCAAAACCTCTACGCCAAGGGTCGCCGTATAAAACGCGCCAGCCGTCGTCCATGGGATCAGGCCAGTAGTCATAGTAGTGCCTTCCTCCACCGTACGCGATAACACAGCAGGATCAAGCTGTTGTTGCTGGTACTTAGGTTTAAACAATTGGCAATTTAAAATAATTGAAATATAGGCCTCGCCCATCGCCACATTGCCTAAAAAGCCTGAGACGATGGTGGTAGCGACCAGAGAGGCCGTGCGCTGCACCCGTTTGATAATCCCAGCCAATAAAGCAGTTAAAAATCCCGCGCCATGCAAAATGCCCCCGAGTGCGATCGCCATTAAAGCTAAAAGCAAGGTCCAGCTCATACTGCTGATCCCGCCACGCCCTAATAGGGCATCGAGACTGGCAATACCGGTATTTTGCGGGCTGTTCTGCCAGAGCGCGTTAAGCACGCTGATGATACTGCTGTCTTGATAAAAAATGGCAATCAGCACCGCCAGCACAATGCTGCATGACATAGTGACTTCAGCAGGGACTTTTTTGATACTCATTACGGCCAGAAGAACTAACGGCAATAAGGTGATAACAGGTGTCAAACTAAAATGATCGGCGAGTGCCGTTTGGATTGTACTCACCTCGGCCAAATTAATAGGCTGTTCGCCATAACTAAAACCTATGCCAAGAAAAATCAAAAAGGTCAGGATAAAGGTCGGCAGCGTGGTAAATAGCATGCCATAAATATGCCGATACAGATCGGTGCCTGCACTCATCGCAGCTAGGTTGGTGGTATCAGAAATAGGCGACATTTTATCACCAAAGGTGGCACCACATACCACCATGCCCGCAATTAAGGGCAAAGGAATATTCATGGTTGCACCAACACCCATCAGCACCACGCCCAAGGTGCCCACGGTACCCCAGGAGGTGCCGGTTGCTACCGACATCAACGCACACAGCAATAATCCCACAGCTAAGAAAATAGTGGGATTTAACCAACTCAGTCCGTAATAAATTAAGGTGGCAATAGTACCGCTATGCATAAAGCTGGCGATAACCATCCCAATCAAAATAAAAATATAAATGGCCGGCATCGCACGGGTTAAGGCGCTAGTCATCAGTTCGCGGATCTGCGCATACCCATACCCCAAGCTAAAGGCATTTAGCCCAACCCAGAGCAGGCAGAAAAACATTAACGTGTGCAAACTGATCCCCAACCCAAACAAACCACCGGCGATCAAAACCACAACAACGCTAAAACATAATAGGGACTGCAAAAAACTAGGACTACGCACAGCGCTAGGCGATGTTAAAGACAAGAGTGCACCACGAGGTAAAAGGGAAGGTAATCATGAGTATATCAGCAGAGTATGCCGGCGCGTAGATTATTTATACAATATAGCGCCTCAAGAAACGTCTATTACACCTGACAACACGCCCTAAAATAAAACGTCTGATGTTGCGTTAACACTGTATTAGTTAACAGCCACAGTGGGCCACATCGATACGATGCAATACCAAGCAGTAAACGTATTTAGCCGCTGCTTTTTGCTGCGATATTGAGCACCCCCCTGCCGCCTTTCAACCTATCTAGTCATGTCGATGGCTAAGGAACTATTATGCAAAGTAACACAGCGCAACAGATCCGAGCGGCAACCGCATTAAAAACCAGCTTTATTGCGGATGCCTTAGCAATGCCGGTGCATTGGTTTTATCAGCCCATGGAAATAACCCGCGCCTTCGCCGGAGGTATTCAAGGCTTTGCAGCCGCACCAGCTTTTCATCCCTCGTCTATTATGTCTTTACACTCGAAACAGACTGGCGGCAGGCAGTCTGCGGTAAAAAACCCTAAAGGCCAAAACGCGAACGCTGCCACGACACAAATTGTTGGCGACGTTATTTTAAAAGGCAAGGCGCAGTTTTGGGACAAACCGAATGTGCATTATCATCACGGTATGCAAGCAGGTGAAAACACCCTTAATGCCCATTGTGCGCGCGTACTGATCCGCACCTTGGCTAGCTTACATGGCCGCTATAATGCAAAAGCCTTTATTACCGCCTATATCGACTTTATGACGATGAGCCCAGCTGCACACCCTGATACCTATGCGGAGTCTTATCATCGGGGCTTTTTTGCCAATTGGGCGCAAGGACGCGATCCTGAAGCCTGCGCCATGCTGACCCATGATACCGCTTCGATTGGCGCTCTGGTGACCCTAGCCCCCTTAGTGTTTGCAGAACGCCTGAGTGGTGCCAGTGAAACCGAGATAAAAGCCGCGTGTAGAGCGCATTTAGCCCTAACACATCCGGATGAAGCCTTGATGCGCGTGGCTGATCACTATGTACAACTGTTATGTGCACTCTTAGCGGGTCCAGACAAAACGCAGGTTAAAGCTCTCTTGCTTGCCGCCAGCAAAGCGGTGCCGGGGGTAGATTTAGCGTCTGTAATGCAACGTAACATGCCCGATAATCAGGTGATTGGTCAGGTATTTTCCAGAGCCTGCTATATTAGCGACTCGTGGCCAATCGTGCTGTATTTGGCCTGCAAATATCAAGATGATCCTTGGCAAGCACTGCTGGTGAATACCAATTTAGGCGGCGATAACGTGCATCGCGGTATCATTTTAGGCACCCTGCTGGGCTTACAAAGTGACCTTGTGGCAACCCATTGGTTTGAACAATTAGTCGACCACAAGGCAATTGCACAAGAAATTGCTGCGCTGTTTACTCTGGCAAACGCTCCCAAATAGTCAGCTCAGAGAGCGTGTGCTGAAACTTGTGCTGCGTTTCGCGGATCACAAAGGGCACTTTCCGCGGCTCACCGACTAACCTAAAGTGGCGCGATAGATGCGCCTTTAGGCCATCCAAGGTGCTGTAACTTTCGCCATCCTTTTTAAAGCCACCAAGCCATTCATGCTTAGGCGTATGCGCTTCCAGCCAAGTATAGGGAGACGCAATCATGAGCAAGCCGCCCGCATTGATGCGCGGTGCCATCTCAGCTAAAAAACGGCTCGGCTGGTATAAGCGATCAATCAGATTCGCCGCCAGCACAAGATCGTACCCAGTAAATTGCGGTTTTAAATTACAGGCATCACCTTGATAAAAGGCCACACGATCTGCATAGGCAGCTAACCCTAAGGCATTTAGGGTGCGGGTATGGTAACTGACCAAATCCCCTTCCTCGACACGGGCATAATGCACTTCGCCTTGCTCAGCCATTTTTGCGGCAAGCCCGATAAAGTTCGCAGAGAAATCCACACCTTCTACAGTGTCGAATTGTCGGGCTAATTCAAAGCTGGCACGACCACAAGCACAGCCTAGATCCAGGGCTTTGCCTGTGACCTTACCCTGCATTGCCTCAATCGCAATATCAGCCAGGGCTTTTGGAAAACTCTCTACGCCATACCAGGTGTCGCCAAAATGAAACTCGGCATATTCTGATAATAGCTTATCGCTTTCATAGTATGCGGTTGACGACGATGCCTCGGTATTAGCAGCCACATAACGAAAACCGGCATGCTGAAAAAAGTGGCGACGAAACGCATAACGCGCGCTGAGTCGGGCCTCATTACCGGCAGAGATCCATGAGCCACCCTTAATCAGATTGTGCTTACCATCAAAGGTAGGGGTAGTGAAATCATCATAAAGCGGATGTACTTTAAAATGGTTAAAAGGATAGATCGCGGTTTCAGTCCACTGCCAGACATTGCCAACCACATCGAACCAACGGCCATGTTGAAAGCGCGTCACGGGGCAAGACGAGGCAAAATGATCAAGATGCAGGTTCGCGGCAGCAGGTGCCTCGCCCACTTCATTAACGCCTGCTTCGGCACATAATCGGTACCATTCATCTTCGGTAGGCATGCGAATTTTTTGCCCACTCTCGGCCGTTTTCCATGCGCAAAAGGCTTTGGCCTCATGGTAATTTACTTCCACAGGCCAATCCCATGGCATAGCAATTTCTTCGGTCATTAAGCGCAAACGCCAACCATTGTGCCAGCGCCAAAACGTCGGATGTTTGGCCTCGGTATACTGGCGCCAAGCAAGCCCCTCCTCAGTCCAAACATGATCTTGGGTATAGCCGCCGTCTTCAACAAATTCTAAAAACTCTTGGTTACTTACCAGGTATTGACTGGCTTTAAACTCTGCCACCTCTGCCTGAT
>Ga0209812_10000807_pt1 | contig 25270 bp, 15 predicted proteins | sample JI71714BDNA_FD_187502 | JGI IMG/M metagenome (GOLD analysis project Ga0209812, IMG submission 187502) | Wastewater effluent complex algal communities from Wisconsin, to seasonally profile nutrient transformation and Carbon sequestration -... | ecosystem: Engineered > WWTP > Effluent > Algae...
CTTTCCTACAAGTGGATATCGCCTACAGGACAAGATGGAGGATCGTTATCTAAAGTCCAAGCTAAAGAAAGTGGTTTGTGGACTGTAAACGTCAGTTATCAAGCTAATGGAGTGATCTGCTCAATGAGTAAAAAAATATTAGTTGCAAATTTAAAAGATAACCTACAAATAAAGCAATATTTCGAAGGAGCTGGCTTTTGGGGTTTAAAAATTTATAAGAATGTAAGCCCTGGACCAGCTTGCAGAAATTGTTCTTGTGACGCTATGCTAGAAGATGTAAGCTTCATAAGTGCTGGAACAAAAATTCAATTGAGTAGTGATTTTGAAAATTTTAGTAATTTTCAACCTCTGAAGGGTATGCATTACAACAAAAATATTACAAATAATCAATGTTTATGTAATGAAGATGGCACAAATAATATCGAACAATTAGAAGAATCGCTTTCTAATTCCGATCTTGGACTTTGGGGACATCAATTTTTTGAAAGTGATGTTACTGAAGATGGTACTTTATATGTAAAGGCAAAGATGTCATGGCAAGAAAAGAGTCCAGTAGATCAACATAGGTCAAGATTAAATAGTATTAAACACTTGATTCTGAGCCAAAATGCAGAAACTTCAAAACAAGCAAGGATATTTTTTAAAAATCTTTTTATGACAAATGTTATAGGAGGATATAATATTTCGCAATCATGTTCAGATCCTACTGGGTGTTATGCAACAGGCAATTATCTTACACCATCTGGTATTGCGGTAAAACTTCCAGATGATGCAACTAATTTTATATTTGCATCATCTGACAATCCTGATGGAGTCTTTGAAGGCGCACTAATTGGTATGACAGATGCAAGCGGACCACTACGAGCCTACCATTACAACTCAGGTTCTTTTGCTGGTTATTATAATGATCTAAATGGTGAATTGAAAAGTGGGTTTGAAACTATTTTGACTCCTACTCACGTAAATAATATAAAATCAAACTTTCCTGTTGAAAATAATGGTGATTGTAAAGTTATCATAAAGGAAACTGAACTTATTACGACAGAGGAAATAAATTTTGGGGGTATAGGTGAAAAAAATGCTGAGATTGACCCCATATATGTAGTTGTTTCTTCACAGTTTAGAAATGCAGATAATAAAACAGTTTCATTCTTATCTGGAAATGCAAAAATAATTTCTTTACCATTCAAACAGCTGCAGGATATAAAATATGTATATGATGCAGGCATAGGCGATGTAGAAAATGTATCTTCTGGACTCTTATGGTCATTTGAGTTGGTAGATGAATTATGTAACGTAGAAAATTATATTTTTGATAACGTTTCTTCATACAAATATAAAACTAAAGTTTATCTTGACAATACAAATGAGATATCAGTAGATAAATTTGTATATTTAATGAACTGCAATGGTGAATACCTTCATTATCCTATAAAAAAAGGTTCCCTTCAGAGACATGATAATTTAGGGATTAATTATACAAATGACTTTGATGCATTGACAGGATTTTTTATACCTTTTTCTAGCCAAAATCCTTTAAATACATGGACATATAGTACTGGAAAGATAAGTGACAATTGTACCTTTTGTCCTAATGATGAATTTTCACAAATAATTATAAAAGAAAATTACTGTGAAGAACCAGAGCATATTTTTGTAGAGAAGATAGCGCAGATTGCTACAGCTTATCCAAGTAATTTTAGAGATCCAATTAATGATAATGAAAATTGTAATTATGCATTTGCTCAAAAACGTAATTGGGAATTATCTGATGATTACCAAATCCAATCCCCATCTGGAAATTCTACTTTTACTGTTCCTGGTACACTTTGGCCATGGCATAACTATTTAAAAAACAATCAAGATATTAGGAGTAAATTCGAAACGGATAATGTAATGTTCTTTCAGAGAATGATTGCAGTTTTAAAATCGGTTAAAACTTTACAAAAGGACTGGTGGATTGACATTTCTAATAAAACACCCCAGGAAATTATATGCCATTTAAGGAATGAAGACCAATCAATTACATCATCCGTTACATGGGACAACAAAAAGACAGCATTAAACACTCTTTTTGTTGATAATAGCTTAAGTTCAGATGAAATGCAATGTGTCATACATCTTTTTGCATCATCCTTACATGAGCCAACTAAACCAATAGAATATCTTCAGGAAAAAGGAATTACTATCGAAGAGTTAGATGAAATGTTTTCACAACCTCCACTTTTTGCTGAAGATGAAAAATCAAGATTGTTTTTTACTTTGTCAGCTTTAGCAAAGGCAATTGGCGTAATTGAATATCCTCAAATTATTAATAATTATCTTGAAGGAGAAAATTATAAAAATATAATTAGAATTGAAAGTGACATCCTCAATAACAATAACGTTGTGGTGGATTTATGGGGTGATGTAATATATTTAACGCCAGGTCAAAATCTCAATGCTACTACTTATTGGGCTTATAATGAGTTAGTTCCAGTAATAATGGAAGCAACAATAACCATAGATGGTGAACAATTTGTTCAAGATAAAAATACGCCTTTGTTATTACCTGCGATACAGGTTGTCGCTTTAGCAAAAACTGCCAAAAAAGCCGAGTTTCAAAAGAAGGCATGGGCTGCATTAGATCTTGGACTTATGTTTGTGGGTGTGGGTGAGTGGAGAGCAGCATGGGCCATCGCTAATGGATGGAAGAAAGCATATATCTTTGGTGAAATTGTAGGGGGTGGATTAGGATTAACTGCTCAATTAATAAATTCAACTTATATATCAGATGAGATGAGAATGAAAATGCAGTTGGCTGGCTTAATTTTATCTGCTCCTAACATTGTTTCTAATCTTGCTAATTTGTTTAAAACTACTGATGAAATGGTTGAAGCCCGAAGAGCTCTCCCTCCTGGGCAAGGCGCTATTGCTAGTCAACTAGATAATGTCACAGATAATTATCTTAAGAAGTTAATTACACAGCATCTGGATAATGGCAGTTCGTTTTCTCAATATAGTGATGAAATATTAGATATAGTGTCAGATGGATGCAATTTACAATGTAAAGTTGGTAAATATGGATGTTTCGCAGGTGATACTAAAGTTAGTACTCTCCACGGTTCAAAAAAAATATCTACTCTAGATGTGGATGACGATGTATTAGTCTATGACACTAAATCCAAAACAAATATTACAGAAAAAGTCAAAAGTCTTAAAAAATACTTAGTAAGTGGTTTATTAGGATTGGTGTTATCTTCAGGAGATACTATCATGACTACAGAAAACCATCCATTATGGTCTGATGGTGAAATGAAACCAGCCATAATGTTGCAAAAAGGAGACAATCTCACTGCTGCAGATGGTACAACACTAAGTGTATCTGAAACTTTCTACAAATCAGGTGAAACCGAAGTGTATGACCTTGAGCTTAACAAAGGATCCAATTATTATGTAAGCTCAGCTGCAATAATGACTACGCCAAGTGATTTTTGTGTCTACTTAAATTCTAGACCAGCATTAGTTGCTAGAATTGATGCTTTACCTCCTGGACTAAAAGGAAAATTAATGCAGGATCTTGGGGATATGACAGACCCTGCAGTTAGAAATTCTTTGATGGATTTCTTAGATAGTAATCCTAATGGGGTTGATGCTTGGAAAATTTTGGCGTCGTTACCTAATAATAAAAGATGGGTAAGAATTAATCAGGAATTATTAGAAAAAATGACAATGCTTGACATTATAGATCAAAATAAAGTTAATTTGTTTTATACAACATTTCGTCCTGAAATATTTAACCCGATTCCACCAGGTTGGATTGATGGAGTTTATTTTAATAAGTTTGGATTTCCTGATTTTACTGCTCATGCCCCTCATATGCCTGATGGTAGTAGAAGTACTTTTACAAACACAGATCATCCAGATGGGTTTTTAAGTGGTAGTTCTACTGACATGACTGCTGCAAATACATGGGCAGCAAATAGATATGGTATTAATAATTTTGAAAAGCTTTCAAATGGTCAATGTAAAATCAAAATAGGTAATAATTGGGTTTTACACACTTGGCATCACCACGAAGATGGTTTGACTATGTTCCCTGTCCCACATTCTATCCATAGTAGCGTTCAACATACTGGAGGAGCTTCCGTAATAGACAAAATTTTGGAAGGATTTTTTAATGGTCCAATTTTTTAAATATGATATTGAATTTAATTAATCTAAGAGACAAAGTAGATTTCGAAGAAATAACGAAATTAGAAGTAGAACATTCAATATTATTACCTAGTAAGTTTAAGTCCTTTGCTGGAATGTTTAGGATAGGTGAAAGCCTGTTTAAAAAGGATTTTTATTTTATTGAAAAATATGATAAAATATTTGAATGTAGCTATGTTTCTTTTCCTAACAATTTAGATTTCGAATTATCAGAATTTTTAGATTTACATAGTATATTTTCTCACTATAAATTAGGCAAAGGATATGGTAATGAAGACCATAAAAACAATCTATTAAAGATTGGTACAATTAATAGAGGCGGAGCAATTTTTGTAGGAATTGGAACATCAAACTATGATAAAATTTTTGTGAATATCTGGGATTATGACCCCCCACATTACGAAATTGCATCAGACATTTTCGACTTTGTTGCGAAATGTGATTTTAAACTATATAAAGAGTCAGATTTAAGCGACAATATAAAGTATAGCCAATTTTATAAGAATTGGAATGATAAACACTGGTTTATTAAAAGCACCTAAAAATACAGATATTATCATTACAATAAGATTTTTTTAAATTTTCTTAAAATTATAATAAAATGAAATATATATTTCAAATACCGATTTTTATACTGATGCTTTTTGCATCGGCATACTCTTTTGCATCTTCTACATCATGTGCTATGCTTAGTGATGGGGAAATAGAGGCATTTGTAACTAACGCATGTTCTGGAAGCTCGGCTACTGGAAAAATAGATTTGCGAATTAACACTAACACTGGACCATGGGAAGTCACATATTTGGATAATAATAATATTGTATTGTCAACCAAAGCACACATTGTAGATGGTAATGGAGGTGAAGAAGACAAGTTAAACTTACTTCCAGGTACTTATCGGGTGGAAGTAGTGGATAACAGGTGTGCTAAGGCGGTTCTTCAAGTTTCGGTAGGCGTTAAAACACCATTCAATATTGAAGCTGAAATAATAAATAATACCTATTGTGCTTACCCTTGGAATGGTTATGTGACTATAACACCTAAAGGTGGAACACCGCCTTACACTTATTTTTGGAATGTAGCACCATCAAATGGGAATACAGCTGGGCCATTAAACCCTAAATCAGGATGGGTTATTATAACAGATGCTGACAACTGTGAAGTAACATACAATTTTGAGATTAAGCATGAAGTTTCATTACTTGATCTGGATGTGAAATTGCCATCGTGTGAAGCTGATCTTGTTGAATTTACCTTAAACCCAAGTCAAACGGTAAATTCTAATGTTAAAATCAATATTTTTAAAAAGGAAAACGGTGTGTATGCACTATATAAAAACCAAGTACTTTTACAACCAGTGCTAAAATATAGTCTTGATTTGCCAGATGGGCAATATAAAATAAAAGTGATTAAAGAAGGTTTATTATGTGCAGAAGTCGAAAGAGAATTTGAGATTAATAAATTGGAAGTATTAAAAGACTGGGTTAATGTAGTTGATCAAAGTATGGTAACAGGTTGTGGAGCTACAAATGGGGCATTAGCAGTAAACTATGTCGGCCCTTCTGAATATTCAATTGAATATGAATGGAGCACAGGAGAAACAACTCCAAATATTTCGAACCTTGATGAAGGTGAATATACATTAAACTATTGGATAAATGGTTGCAAAGGCGCCCCATATATCTTTACAATTTGTGATTGTTGGGGTTGTGAAAATACTAATCAAGATGGTACCACAAGTGGTACCGGTCCTTCATGCCCTATAGATCCAAATTTAAATCTTAGGGATGAAGTTCATCCAACATCAGGTCCTGGACTTAGTGACGGATCAATAGATTTATTTTACCAATTTGATAGTCCAAACTATTATGTCTATCCTACATTTAGCTGGACAGGACCAAATGGATTCACATCAACTGATCCAAATATATTCAACCTTAGCGAAGGAATTTATAAAGTTACTGTAATAATGGGTTGCACAGCATTCACAAGGACTTACACTATGATTCCATGTACTGACCCGGTATATACATTATTCAAAACAAACTCTTGTTTTACAGAAAATAATGGGAGTATTACTGTCGGTAGAGAAATAGGAGATGAAATTGTCTGGGATCATACGAATCAAAAAGATAAGTTTGCCCTAACCAATTTAAGTCCAGGTACATATTGCTTTGAGTATACTGATTTCCCTTCTCGTTGTTCAAAGAGAGAATGTGTGGAAATAATTGAAATTCAAGATGATTTAAAACTAGAATTTAGCGAAATAATACCAATTTGTCCTGGGCAAAAAAATGGTGTATTATCTGTCTTGCTCTTACCTGGTGTTGAAAAAGCTAATATTTACTTAGATGGAGTTAACGTCACATTAACACCTAATGGGACAAATTATCATACTTTTTTAAATTTACGGTCAGGTAATCATACATTGGAAGCAATTTCAAACTGCGATAAAATGACTTATCAATTTAAAATAGAAGAAAAAAGTGTAACACATTGGGTAGAAGGTACTGTCACAAATGGGGAAGAGGGGGAATTTGTTACTCCAACAGGGAAGATTGAAGTAAATGGCTTTGGTGGTTCCGGTAATTTTGCATTTGAATGGAAAGGGCCTAGGGGTTTCCAAAGTTCTTCACAAAATATATTCAATCTTTGGTCAGGATCATATACCCTTTATGTGACTGATACCAACACAGGTTGCTCAGTAAAAAAGATATTCAATGTTGAAAACGATAAATGTCCTGTAGCAAATTTATCTTTTTTTGTGTCTAATGGGGGATTACGAGGTAATTGTACTACGTTTTCATGTCATGAGGATTGTAGAATGTCAATATTGATTGTATATCCAAGTATAAATAAGGCCAAAGTTTCTTTTCCTGTGACGTTTAATATCAAAAACAGCTATTTTTTTAATGTTACTCATACAATTTATAATCAACAAGAATTAAATAAGTTACAATCAAACTTTCCTCATGAAGGAACGTACGGACTTGAAGTAACTGGTATTCGACCTAATAATTCTCCATACGAAATTACAATTACTGATGCCTGTGGTTATGTTCAGAAACTTGAATATAGATCATGTCCTGATTGTGAGATCACACAAAGTGCGGAGGATATTGTATTAGGTGGTGGTTTAAAGCTAAAATTAAATGGAACCTGTGATGAATTTGAATGGGATTTTTGGGGTGCTGATCAATGGATAGATGTTTATAATAGTACCATATATGGAGGTTTAGAATATGAAATTTATTGGCCAGATAATAGTAGAAGTACAGTAACAAAGAATTCTAATACAAAAGAAAGATACAGAATTGCTGAAAATGAATATGGAAAATTCCTTCGATTACAGATTTTTAGAAGAGATGGTTGCCATTGGGATTTCAAAGTATTTTTTGGAGTTAAAGAAAATGTACAATTTTTCTTAACCAAAGAAAAGGTAATAAACTCATTAACATTGAATGGACCATGTATTGGCTGTTCAGATGGAGGAAAACCACAGTACACCCATGGTAATGAAGGGGACGAGTGTGATGGCTGGTTTAAAAAAGGATATCAAGTGTTTAGTTTTACTCCAACAAATAGCCAAGCACCTAAACCTATTGATGTTTGTAATTCAGGAGGTGTCTTTTCAGGATATGTTTTAGTTAATGATGTCCCCACACTTTCTAATCAAATAATTGTTCCTAAAAACAAATGTGTTGGGATTGCTCCTGATAATGGCGGACATGGTATAGTTGCTGGTTATCCATATCAAGCTTGTGAGACTGGGGGGGGATGCTTATTTAAAGCAAATGACTTATTCCCTAGCTTTAAAACAAGTGAATTGGTGGAATTAGTCTGGTGTTCCAAAACCTTTGAAGTTGTTATTAACTTTCCAGATGTGGATTTTGAAGACGATGACGATGACCCAGATCCTGACTCAGACAGCAATTGTATTTCTGCGATTAGTACAGTTTCAAATGAAAATGGATTGAATTTAAGAATATACGCCAAAGAAGATATAACTGATGTAAAAATAAATTTTTCAAATGGGACAAATCAAACAATAGATTTAGAAAAAGGACCCAATTTTATTTCATTGGTTGGCTTCAAAGAGGGAAGTCACAGTGCTACTATAACAATAGATGGCTGTCCAGTCAAAACCTTGTCCTTTCAAATATCAGGAGGCTGTCCAACAAATATGACATTAAATCCTATTCAATCAAAAACAAGTACCACACTGTCGATTACAAGCACTCAGGTAATAAATGGAAGCAGAGTATTGATTTACAAAGGGACTAGCCTAGTAAAGGAAATACCATGGGACATCGCTGTAGGTGCTAATACTAAGGTAGTTAATTTTGAAGGACTTGGGGATGGCTTTTTTAATATCAAACTTGATTTAAGCAATAATTGTTCTGATATTTCTAGAACGTTCGTCAAGCAGCCAAACTGTCCTACTTACGGAGAATTGGACAAAACCATAGAATCAACTCGACATCGTTTCTGGGCTCATATCATTTCTCAAGATAACATGGATGCTACAATCTCTATATCTCAAGGTGGTTCAAACCCTGTGATCGCATCGCAATCAATAAAAATAACAAAAGGTAGCAATAGATATGAGTTTAATGTATCCAAACCATTGCCAGTAGGTCACTATTTTGTAACTGTCATACTTACTAATAGTAACTGTCCACCCAATACATGGAATTATACGGTTTATGAGAATTTAACATCTTGCGATGATATAGCGAGTGCCATAATATTTGACAATGATGAAGATGAATATAAATTATTTACTTTCAATCCTAATGATACCGAAAATACAGCATTAGTTACAAACTATACAAATACAAATTTAAATAAGGATCAATCCAAACTAGAAAATGTAAATATAAATTCATCATCAATAATCAGAAATGATAAATATGGAAATATATTTGTGTTGAATAATTTAGGTGCCAATGATGTTGTTATTTCAAAATATAATAAGGCAGGATCAAAAGTTTGGGATAATATTGTAGATGGTCTAAGCTTAGTTGATTTTACTGTAGATAGTTTGTTAAATATGGAGCTGTTATGTTATGACCCAGTAAATCAGAAATATAAAATAGCTAATCTGGATGAAAATGGTGATTTGAATGGCATAAAAGAGTTAACTCTTCAGCCTTCAAATTATGATAAATTACATCAGAATGGATCAACAACAATTGCTGTAAAACCAGAACTATCTGGCAATAAGGTACTATTTGCTTCTGAGTCAACTTTATTGACAAAAGACCTTACATCTAAAATTAAAGTAAAAGATATAAAAACGTTAGCAAATGGTAATGTCTTGGTTGCAGGCGAATACAAGGGAGAGATAAATATCAATGGTACACTTCATAACTCTCAAGGATATAAAAATGCCATATTTATTACTTATGATGTTACGGGGAATTTATTGAGCAGTCATTCGGTTCAAAATTATCGCGATGAATTCGTTCAAGGCATAGCAATAAATAAAAGTGAAGAGGTGGCATATCATGGGAATTATAAAGAAATAATTAGATATAACATTGATACTACTCTTAATGAAATAGATTCTTGTATTTTCGTATTTGTGGTACCATTAATTAAAATAGGATGTGATTTAAGTAACCCTATTTTGACTATGGATGAGGTCGATTGTAGTTTGTCATGGAGCAATCCAAGTCAAGACAGTGTGGTTGTAAATCTCCAGCAAATGGTGGATAGTGTGTGGACAAATGTTCCAAATGCATCTTCTCCATTTACACCTACTAATGATGGTTCTTATCGTTTAGTTTTGAGTAAAGCTGGTTGTAGTGACTTTATTTCAGATGTTGTAGAAGTTGAATGTTCTGAAGATGAAGCATGTAATGAAGACCCAATAGACATCACTTACAGTGAGACTGAAAATAAGTTTTTATATTTCTACAAAACTGATGGTGGTGGTCAATTGATTAAATCAGAGTGGATATCTCCTGTGACTTATATGATGGTGGACTCATTTATCACATGGTCATGTGAGAATATAACGATTAAGGATATCTTCGTAGATGAAAATCTGAATGTGTATGTCATAGGTTGTGATCCTACCATTACAAATAAAACAAGAATTATCAAGTACAACTGGACGACCAAACAAATAATATGGAGCCAATGGCGGGAGAAGTTTGTGTACTACTCTACTGTACCATATGCTACAAATGGAGTTACAAGTTTGAATATAGCTGGATATGATACTTATCTGCAAAGGTGGTATATTTATGGCTATAATAGATCGAATGGTTCGAGTACGACTTCTCAGCAAGTCAATTACAACTTCTCAAAAGGAACTTATGAAGGCATGAGGTACTATAAGGAGAATGTATTTACTTACTATTCGTTTGGCTCTACAGGTACAACGATTAGTTTCAAAGGGATAACGGGTACCTGGCAAAAAACGTTAGCTTCTTTAGTCACGGTGAGAGAAGTTACGATTTTGCATAATGAACATACGGTAGTGGGTGGAGATTTTACTGGTACAATTACTTTGGATGGTGTGGTGTATGAAGCATACCCTTATCGATCGATTATATTTATTGAATATGACAAACTTGGAAATGTGATAAATGTCAAGATCATTAAAGGTACTAAGCATTTTGTGCTCAAGTCATTTACTACTGATGGATATTACAAATTTGCATACACTGGATATACCACTGAAAACCTTAATATTGGTGAGAATGTATTGTTAGACTTAGAGTTACTAGAAGATCATCCCGATGCATGTGCGCTTGTAGGTGGAGGATCTCTGTCTGAAACTCAACTGAGAAACGCAATACAAGTACATCCTGAAAGCGTGGTCAAGTTTTATCCGAATCCGTTTACTAAAGGTATTAACCTTGATATTGATTCTCCTCAAAAAGATGTGGTTAGCATCGTGGTCATCAATTCTATAGGATCTGTTATTTTTACCACTAAGGTAGACGTAGAAGCTGGTCAGAATGTCAAATATCTGAATGAATTTGAACAACTGCCTTCTGGCGTTTATACCGTAAAACTGAAATCAGACTTGATGGATCATACTACTCGTGTGATCAGGATAGAGTGATTTAAATAAAGGAAGGATAGATAGGCAGCTGGAAGCTGCCACCACATTGGGGAAGTTGGTACTTTGGTATTGGCTTCCCCAATTTTTTGATATTAAATGAGAATAGATTACACAAACTTTATTTTATGATTGATACTGTCGGATACCATCACTACTTATGATAGGTAATAGAAACATATCCATGCCAAAATTCAATGTATACATTTGAGAAATCTCATCTATCCAGTTTTGGTCAAGTGGGCCTTTTACTAAATTGATTGTGCAACCACCGAATCCGCCTCCCATCATTCTTGCACCAAGTATGTTTTCATTTTCTGAAGCCATAGTAACTAGCCAATCCAACTCATGACAACTTACTTCATAATCTTGAGATAATCCTTCATGTGATGCTGACAATAACTTGCCCAAAGTTATTAAATCATCGTCCAAGAGTGCTTGTTTTGCATCCATTACGCGCTGATTTTCTTTGATAACAAAACTAGCTCTACGGAATAGTTTCTCATCTAAGACATTCTTAATTTGAGCAATATCAGAAATGTCTAGGTCACGTAATGAAGATATAGGTCGATATGATTTAGCAATTTTCTCCACTGCTTTTTCACATTCAGCCCTTCTATTGTTATAATCAGTGTGTAATAAATTGTGTTTTACATTGGTATTAAAAAGATAAAAGCTGTGATTGCTAAGATGTAAAGGAATTTGTAAATATGAATTGTCCCTACAATCTAGTAAAATAGCATAGTCTTTTATGGCATTTACGATCGTAAATTGGTCCATAATACCACCTCTGACACCATAACCACGTTCAGCTTCTATTGACTTCCGAACGATATCATCTTTAGTTAAACCAAGATCATATAAATCATTCATTAAAGATACAAGGCCACATGTAAGGGCTGAAGAAGAAGATATACCGCCACCAATAGGTAAATCACCGCCAAAAACTAAATTAAAACCTGAAATCTTCTCTTTTCCTAATGCTTCAATTACTTGAAAAACAAACTTTTCCCAACCATATTTTGGAAGGTGATCTTCTTTCAAATCAAAAGTTGAAGTCTCTTGAATGTCTGCTGCAATGATTTTTACAGTTGAATTTTGTGCCTTTGATGCATAAAAATATATACCTTGGCCAATGGCAAAAGGAAGGACAAAGCCTTCGTTATAATCTGTGTGTTCACCAATGATGTTTGCTCTTCCAGGGGCAAATAACAAAACATCTGCTGCCCCAAAATTAATTATAAATTCTTGTTCAATATTGTATTTCAAAATCGAAGATGATTCCATACTATTAAGCAAATGATTGCATTTCTACAAACTTTTTGTAAGCTCCATCAGATTCTAGAAGTTCGGTGTGTGTGCCAGATTGGATGATTCGACCGTTTTCAAGGACTAAAATGAGATCTGCATTTTGAATAGTACTCAGTCTATGTGCTACTATAACAGAAGTTCTGTTTTGCATAACTTTATGAAGTGCTTCCTGAACTAATTTTTCAGACTCAGAATCCAAAGCAGAAGTCGCTTCATCCAATATTAAAATGGGTGGATTTCTCAATATTGCTCTTGCAATTGTCAACCGTTGTCTTTGTCCACCACTCAATTTTAGACCTCTGTCTCCAATATTGGTAGCATATCCATCAGGTAAAGCAGAAATGAAATCATGAGCATTGGCAATGATGGCAGCTTTTTTTACATCGTCATCTGTGTAAGTCTCCGCGCCAAATCTTATATTGTTTCCAATGGTATCATTAAATAAAATGGCGTCTTGACTCACAATACCATACATACTTCGTAGAGATGTTAAGTCAAGGTCTCGCAAGTCTAAACCATCTATTGTGATACTACCTGATGTGACATCATAAAATCTCGGCAGCAAATCTACAAAAGTGGATTTACCAGCGCCAGATGATCCAACTAATGCGACTATTTGACCTTTTGCTACTTCCACGGTTACGTGGTCTAATGCTTGTAGCTCCGTATCTTTATATTGAAACGATACATCATTAAAAATGATCTTATCATCAAAACCTCTCTTTATTAATGCATTTGGTTTGGTCAATATTTCATTGTGCGTCATCATGATACGGTCTATCCGATCCATAGCAGCGAGACCTTTCTGAATGTTAAAATAGGCATTAGAAAATGATTTTGCAGGCTCAATTACTTGGTAAAATGCAAAAACAAAAGCAAAAAATGTTTCAGGATCTAGTTCATTTTTAAAAACCAAACTCGATCCATACCACATGAGAATGGTGACGACGGTCACTCCCAAAAATTCAGAAACAGGCGAAGCTAGGTCCCTTCTATTTATTACTTTAATCAAAGTGTTTCTAAAAAAATTATTTTCTTTATCAAATTTTGTGACGTTGTATTTTTCCGCATTAAAGCCTTTGATAATGCGCATACCTCCCAGTGTTTCGTCTACTTGAGCCGTAAGGTTGGCTATTGAGTCCTGCACATTGACAGACTCTTGTTTGAGTTGAGATACTACCCTTCCTATTATGGCGCCAGCTACTACCACCAGCACAAATACAAAAAGTGTTAAGGAAGGACTAATGTAAAACATAAAAAAAATACTTCCCAACATGATGATCGGCGCTTTAAACACAGCTTCAACTACATTTAATATCGACCATTCTATCTCTTGAACATCCGAAGTCATACTAGAGAGAAGTACACCTTTTCTTTCATTAGAATAAAATGAAAGTGGAAGTTCTAAAAATTTTTGGTAAAGCTGCTTGCGCAGGTCATAGATAATCCCATATCTCAGTGGAGCAATAAAGTATAGTGCACCATACCTGAAAATATTCTTACAAAAAAAGACAAATATAAGGGTAATACAAACCCACAACAAAGCTGTCTCTCTGCCTTGTGTATTAATTAAGGTGGAGATATAATACTTAATCCAATCATTATTAAGGGCAAATTCTGTCGGCTTGACAGGTATATCGTCTACCCTATCAAACAACATCGAAAAAAAGGGAATCAATAACGGGATGCTGATGACCGTAAATATGGACAGTAGAATATTAGAAATGATGCTTAGTATGAAGCTTCGTTTATATTCCTTGATCCGGGACAGCAATCGCCATAATCCCTTCATTTAATTTGTTTTTAGTGGATCATTATTCATTACAATCATTCATATCGAACGTATTCATGAAGCCAGTGTTAAAATCACCTGCTCTGAATGCTTCGTTTTTCATCAATGCCTTGTGGAAAGGAACTGTTGTTTTAATACCTTCAATGATGAATTCGTCTAATGCGCGCTGCATTTTTTTAATACAATCTTCTCTTGTCTGCGCTCTACAGATCAATTTTGCAATCATAGAGTCGTAATATGGTGGTACAGAGTAACCTGCATATACGTGTGTGTCTACACGTACACCATGACCTTTGGGACTGTGGAAAGAAGTTATCTTACCTGGGCTAGGTCTAAAATTATTCATGACATCTTCTGCATTAATACGACATTCCATCGCATGCATGGTCGGATAATAATTTTTGCCAGTAATAGCGATACCCGCTGCTACTTTGATTTGTTCTTTGATAAGATCGTGGTCTATAACTTCTTCTGTCACTGGATGTTCTACCTGAATTCTAGTATTCATCTCCATGAAATAGAAGTTTCTATGCTTGTCTACCAGAAATTCTATGGTACCTACACCTTCATAATTAATGGATTTACCCGCTTTTACAGCAGCATTACCCATTTCTTCTCTGAGTTCAGATGTCATAAATGGAGAAGGACTCTCTTCTACCAGTTTCTGATGTCTTCTTTGGATAGAGCAATCTCTTTCTGAAAGATGTATGACATTTCCGTGTTGGTCACCAATGATTTGGAACTCAATATGACGTGGTTCTTCCACATATTTTTCTACGTAGATACCATCATTTGTAAAAGATGCTTTGGCTTCTTTTCTTGCACTATGCCATGCATCTTCGAACTCATCGTCTTTTGTAACAATACGCATACCCTTACCTCCACCACCAGCTGTTGCTTTAAGGATAACGGGGTAACCAATAGAGTTTGCTATTTTTATTCCTTGTTTTACATCTTTGAGTAGTCCATCTGAACCAGGTACAACAGGTACGCCTGCTTTGATCATGGTTTCTTTTGCCGTAACCTTATCACCCATTTTATTAATCATCTCGGGTGTAGGCCCTATAAATTTCACACCTGACTGTCTGCAAATCTCCGCAAATCCTGCATTCTCAGCCAAAAACCCATATCCCGGGTGGATGGCATCAGAGTTTGTGATTTCGACAGCTGCCATAATCCGTGGAATATTGAGATATGACTCAGAAGATGCAGCAGGCCCGATACAAACTGCCTCATCTGCAAACCTTACGTGAAGACTCTCAGCATCAGCTTTAGAATAAATAGCTACTGTTTTTATCCCCATTTCCTTACAGGTACGGATGATTCTGAGTGCTATCTCGCCTCTATTGGCTATTAATATCTTATTAAACATTAAGCATTCGATTATACAAAATTAAATAATGGCCATATAAACTATGCGCAATATATAGCAAATGTAAATTAAAGGTGAAAACGCCCTAGACTTCTACCAAGAATAAAACTTGGTCATACTCTACAGGAGATGCATCTTCAACGAGTACTTTTACTATTGTACCAGTGACATCACTCTCTATTTCATTAAACAACTTCATTGCTTCAATGATACAAACAACATCTCCTTGTTTTACAGCATCACCCACTTTAGTAAATACTGGTTTGTCAGGACCTGGAGATCGATAGAATGTACCCACGATAGGTGACTTAATTTCTAGGATGTTTTTGCCTTTAGTAGATTCTGCTGCTGGAGCTGCTGCTGATGTCGGTGCTGGAGCACTACTCACAGGTGCTTGAGGAGCTGCAGGAGCTGGGGCAGAAACTGTATAAGCTTGTGGTGCTGTCACGACTGTTTGGTGAGCACCTTTATAGAATTTTTTAGTCCTAATCTGAATCTCAAAATCTTTATCTTTGAGTTTGAAATCCGTTAGATTAGACTTATTCACCAACTTGATGAGTTCCTGTATTTCGTTGAAATTCATATGGCTTTGTTTTTAATTGGTTACGCTTTAACTCTTTCTAAATAACCACCTGTTTTGGTGTCTATTTTGATTTTATCCCCTTGATTGATAAATATTGGAACTTTCACTTCCGCGCCAGTCTCAACTGTAGCCGGCTTAGTGACGTTGGTAGCAGTATCTCCTCTTACCCCTGGTTCTGTATATGTCACCTCCAATACGATACTTGCCGGCATATCTGCTGTCAAAGGTATATTTTTTTCTGCATGAAACAAAATTTCTATTTCACTTCCTTCTTTCAAGAAATCAGGTCTTTCGAGCATGTTTTCATTTAAAGATACCTGATCGTAGGTTTCGTTATCCATAAAGTTGTATCCACTCTCATCACTATATAAGAATTGGAATTTTCTTCTTTCCACTCTTACATCATCGATTTTATGTCCTGAAGGGAAGGTATGTTCTACCACTTTACCAGTAGTAAGACTTTTTAATTTAGTTCTAACGAATGCGTTTCCTTTTCCTGGTTTTACGTGTAAAAATTCTACTACAGAAAAAATATCACCATTGTGAGTCATACACAAACCATTTCGGATATCTGATGTACTTGCCATAAACAAAAATTATATTGTATTTTTAAAATTTTGTGCAAAGATAAGAAGACTTTCTCAGACTCAATAATGCCAAATGATGTAAGTGCTTCCCCAAGTGAAGCCGCCGCCAAAAGCTGTGAGCATTAATTTATCTCCTTTTTTGAGTTTTGACTCATATTCCCAAAGGCAAAGTGGTAAAGTACCTGCTGTGGTATTACCATATTTGTGGATATTGACCATTACTTTTTCTTTAGGGAAATCGAGCATGTCTCCTACTGAGTTTATGATTCTCATATTAGCTTGGTGTGGTACGAGCCAATCGATATCATCTATTTCTAGTTCGTTTCGCTCCAAGACTTGTTTTACTGTATTGACCATACCGTTGACTGCAGCTTTGAATACTGGTTTTCCATCTTGAAATACGTAGTGTTCTTTATTCATTACCGTTTCGGCACTAGCTGGCTTCAATGATCCACCCGCTTTCATATGCAGAAATTCTCTACCAGACCCATCTGAACGAAGGACTGAATCAATAACACCAGATTTTTCTTCTGTCGGTTCTAGCATAACACCACCAGCTCCATCTCCAAAAATAATACAAGTTGTACGATCAGTATAATCTACTATGGATGACATTTTATCAGCACCTATAATGATGACTTTTTTGTACATACCTGATTCAATAAATTTTGCACCTGTGGTTAGAGCATATAGAAATCCTGAACAAGCTGCATTAATATCATACCCGAAAGCATTTTTAGCACCAACTTTGTCCAAAATGGTATTGGCGGTATCAGGAAATGTCATGTCAGGAGTAACTGTGGCACAGATCAAAAGTTCTATTTCATCTGCCGATGTATTGGTCTTGGCCAATAATTGTTTCACTACTTCTACAGCCATATCTGAGGTAGCCTTACCTGGGGTACGTAGGATCCTTCTTTCTTTGATGCCTGTCCTAGTGGTAATCCATTCATCTGTAGTGTCTACCATTTTTTCGAGGTCGGCATTGGATAAAATATCTTCGGGAACATATCCGGCTACACCTGTTATTGCTGCAAAGGTTTTTGCCATGGCAAATTGGTTTTGAACTGTTTTAAGAAAAAGTGGCACAAGATACATTAATTTTCATTTTTCATAGAAATGAATTGTAAATATAAAAAAATATTACAATACTTTATCTTTATTTATAACGCGTATTTAATTATAATTCAATATATTACAAATATAGAAAATTAAAAAATTAAAAAAATCGACACGTTTCAATTTATTTTTGGTATCAAAATTGATATATACTAAGCATCAGTCATACAGTCAATTATAGTTAAGAATTTTATGTAATGCAAAAGGTTCGAGATTATAAAACCTGATAATATCTAAACACAGAAATTTTTATATCATTTTCAAATTTAAAAATCATGAGAAGATTAATGAATTATCTTCCACTGGTCTTACTATTGATCATAGGAAGCAACCTAGAAGCATCGGACATTAGGATCAATTTCAGCAATGAAAGTATCTCTAGTGCTCGTAAAAAAGCAGGGGAAGAAGGGAAATTGCTTTTTGTAGGTTTTCATGCAAAATGGTGTACACCTTGTACTTGGATGGATCAGACAACATTTAAGGATGCTAATGTTACAAACATGCTAAATTCCGATTTTGTCGCATTGAAAGTAGATATCGATGATGTCCAAGGTTTTGAGCTAAAATCAATTTATGAGGTGAAGTACTTGCCTACCATGTTGATTTTTAATTCACAAGGGCAGCTGGTGGAGAGAATAGAAGAGACGATGACTCCTCGATTGCTTATGAATGTGCTGAACAAACACAATGCACCTGAAAATAAAATTGTTATCAAACACGATCTTAATACTTCACCTTCATTGAATAATGTGTCGCTTCAACTTGATAACAATAATGATTTTAATCAGTCAGCTGAAGAATACGAAAAATATTATCAGCAACCGCAAACCGAAACAGTCTATAGGGTTCAAGTTGGCGTTTTTACAAAATATAAAGGAGCGAACAATCTTATAAAGTCGTTAAGAGAAAATTTCTTGGAGCCTATCACTGTCACTACAGAATATAAAGATAATGTCTCCTACTTTAAGGTATGTATAGGGCAATTCAGTAAGCTGGAAGATGCAGAAAACTTTAGAAAAACGCTCAAAGATGAATACAAAATAGAAGGGATCGTCCAATAGAGACCTTTCTGTATGATATAAAGTAAAGGCGAAAAAGTCATTGGTCAAGCTGATGGTTTTTTCGCCTTTTTTATTTACTTTTAAACAAGCCCACTCTGAAATATTCAAATTTAAAACAAAACATCAATTCAGTATTCTGAGTGTCTAACTGAAAATTTCATTTATAATTTCACTACACACTTCTATCAAACCTACAAATAGTCACCTTTCAATCTTCATCTCCAAATGCCTTGGGCTCAATTCCTTAAAACACTTATGGAATATCGACTTTAGATAGCCTTTACTTTACTACAAAATGTTCTTATGGGGATTCCTTCTATCGTGACAATGCTAATTCTTTCCAAAGTTCTTTATTTACATTTCATTTTTAAAATACACCTCTTTATAGTTTTTGGGCTTTCTAACAAGTTTATTTTCTACCTTAATCGGCACCTTTAAATTAATAAAAGGACTTACTTCAGATTTTTTCTTCGTATTTGGCCCAAGTCATAAGCTAGAAACAACAACTGACGTATGCTTATTAAATACCATTTTTTTTATTTTATAAAAATATTAACTATTTGGGAACTAAATAAATGTCGATTTGGTTTACTATTATAATATCATTTTAATATCACTTTAAATCAAAACCAAAAAATGAAAACAGAAAAAACAATCCAACCTTTTTCAGGATATCTTATCCTCATTGTCAGTTTAGCCATCCTTATATTCTCCATTTTGAATTTTAAGTTTCATTGGGTACATATTGGAATTGGTATAGTCGGCGCCATAGTCGGTTTCTTCCTTTTACTAGGTTTTATGGCTATCCAACCGAATAGCGCTAGAGTTCTTACCATGTTTGGGGATTATGTGGGTACTGTCAAAGAATCAGGATTTTTTTGGGCAAATCCATTTTTCCTAAAGAAAAACATCTCACTCAGAGCGCACAACTTAGAAACTACGCAACTAAAAGTCAATGACAAACAAGGTAATCCTATCATGATTGCTGCTGTGGTGGTGTGGAAGGTAAGAGACACATTCCGAGCAGCGTTTGATGTTGAGAATTACCAACAATTTGTTACCATTCAAAGTGAATCGGCTTTGCGTAAAATGGCGATGGCTTATTCTTACGACAATTTTGAAGACGAAACAGCGGAGATCACACTTAGGTCTAGTTCTACTGAGATAAATGAAATGCTAGAAAACGAAATATCAGAAAGACTAGACTTAGCAGGAATAGAAGTGATAGAAGCGAGAATCAGTCACCTAGCTTACGCACAAGAAATAGCAAGTGCCATGTTGCAACGTCAGCAAGCAACAGCTGTAATAGCAGCAAGGAGCAAAATCGTAGAAGGAGCAGTTGGTATGGTAGAAATGGCACTAGAAGCTTTAAGTAGAAAAGAAATCGTACATTTGGATGAAGAAAGGAAAGCAGCCATGGTGAGCAATTTATTAGTAGTTCTTTGTTCAGATAAAGCAGCTTCGCCTATTGTCAATGCAGGCACTTTACATCATTAAGATATGAGCGAAAAAAAATCATTTGTCCTAAGGCTCAACGCCAAAACATACGAAGCACTCGAAAAGTGGGCGTCGGATGAATTTCGTAGTGTCAATGGGCAATTGGAATTTATCATCGACAAAGCACTCAAAGATGCCAAAAGGATGAAGCCACCTAAGGATGATGGTGCCAAGCCATAGAAATTTAATACAAGAACGACTCCATTTTGGGGTCGTTTTTTTTATTTATACTAACATCTCAAACAACATCGGATTATTATTCAGATGTTCGTAGTTAATACCTGCTTTTGTCATTCTGTCTACTAAAGACAAATAATCATCAGAAGATTTTAATTCTATGCCAACGAGCGCAGGACCTGTATCTCTATTTGTTTTTTTGGTGTATTCAAAATGTGCGATATCGTCTTCTGGTCCCAATAAATTTAGAAAATCTCTTAATGCACCTGCACGTTGTGGAAACCGAATGATGAAGTAATGTTTTCTACCTTCCCACAACAAAGCTCTTTCACGAATGTCTTCTGTACGAGTGATATCGTTATTTCCACCACAAACAATGATGACAATGTTTTTGCCTTTGATCTCATCTTTATAATAATCCAAAGCTGCAAAACTTATTGCTCCTGCAGGTTCTACCACGATAGCTTCGTCATTATACAAACCAAGTATGGAAGAACAAATTTTGCCTTCTGGGACCAATCTAACTTCATCAATCACCTTTTTACAAATCTCAAAGGTCTTATCGCCGATCATTTTGACAGCTATACCATCAGCAAAAGAATCTATTTTTTCTAGACGGACTAGTTCATTTTGTGCCATTGATTTTGCCAATGCTGGTGCACCTTCCGCTTCTATGGCAATGATTCGGGTATTTGGACTTTTTTGTTTGAAATATGAACCTACACCAGATATCAATCCGCCACCACCTACAGCCACAAAAAGCACATCTACACTTTCGGTCATGATGTCTAGAATTTCTTTTCCGATAGTACCTTGACCTGCGATGACATCTTCGTCATTAAAAGGATGAATGTATGGGATTTGGTCAACGGCTGCATGTTGTAGTGCAATTTTATTGGCATCATCAAATGTATCTCCTACCAATCTCACTTCGATCCAAGACCCACCAAAATGTTTGACCTTGCTTATTTTTTGGTTTGGTGTGGTAGTTGGCATGTAAATGATACCACGCGTTTTGAGCGACGAACAAGCAAAAGCTACACCTTGGGCATGATTGCCTGCACTTGCGCATATTACGCCACCTGCACGCGCTGCTTCGCCCATCATTTTCATTTTGTTGTAAGCTCCTCTGATCTTAAAAGAACGTACCACCTGCATATCTTCTCTTTTCAGAAAAACATTACAACCATATTTTTTTGACAGGTTATAATTTCGCATCAATGGCGTATTGGTCACGATGGATTGGATGTTAAGACTTGCTTCCTCTATTTTTTCGACAGATATCATGATGTGATTTTTTTCAGTATTAAAAGAAGATTTTGCCATTCCACCAGTTTTTTTCTATGATGGCGTTATTTTTATGGTAAAAATTTAGACCCGTTTCGTTCCAGTCGAGGACTTGCCATTTGGTCATATTTGCTCCTTGTGCTTTTGCTTCTGCAATGTAAGCATCAAATAATTGTTGGCCGATTTTATCCCTCCTGAATGCTGGCTGGACATAAAAATCTTCTAGGTATAAGCATTTACCTTTCCAAGTCGAAAATGTCATATAAAACACGGCTATTCCTACGACTTTATGATCAATAGTAGCCACAATACCTTGCAATAATCCTTCGGAAAATGCTTTTTCATATTCATCTATACTAACAGTTAACGCTTCAGGTTCCTTTTCGAATACGGCAAGTTCATATACAAGCGCATATATTTCTGGAATATCTTCGATCTTTGCTTTACGAATGATCACATCAGCCATTTGTTGGAATTTTGTTTGGGTCAAATGTATGAATTCTTAAGCATTTAGGTTTACTTTTTCAATAAACTCATCTTCTGTCATAATCTGCACAGTGCCTAGTTCCTGTGCTTTTTTGAGTTTCGAACCAGCTTTTTCGCCTACTACTAGAATATTTAGATTGCTACTTACAGCTGAGATATTTCTTGCGCCTGCTTTTGCCGCTAGTTCCTCAGCTTGTTTTCGTCCAAGTGTTTGTAATGTACCCGTAAATAAAATGGTTTTACCATAAAACACACCATCTTTAGACACTTGGAGTGGTTTGTCATCCTCTGTTTGGGTAAGATTAACGCCATAAGATTCCATCTTTTGAAGCATTAGAATATTGTCTTCATTGGCAAACCACTGACTTACATTTTCGGCTACGACTGGTCCAATGTCTTTAATTTCTAGAAACCGATCTACGCTCCATTCACGGAGATCAAATACATGATTGATTTGTTCAGCGACTAGTTTGCTTGCTTTTTTTCCAAAATGATGAATACACAATGAATACATCAATCGTTGGATTGGGTTATTTTTTGCTTTATCGATTGCCTTCTTAATATTCTCTGCCGATCGCTTACCAAAACCTTCTAAACTAGCTATTTTATCATAGTCTAATTGGTAAATGTCACTCATATCTTTGATCCAACCCAATTCGTAAAATCGCTCTACATAAGACTTTCCAAATCCATCGATATCCATTGCATCTTTGGAGACGTGGAAGATCATTTTCTGAAGATTCTGAGCACCACAAATACAGTTTGGACATCGCCAAGCGGCTTCTCCTTCTTCTTTAATAAGATTGACTTCTACGGTTGTGTCTCTATTAAATGGGCAAACTTCAGGAAAATCAATAACTGTTTCCATACCTGTACGCAACTCTGGAAATGACTTTACAATGTAAGGAATCACATCTCCTGCCCGCTCTACAAGCACAGAATCACCGATACGTAGATCCTTGCTTTTGATAAAATCTTCATTATGAAGTGAGATAGACGACACCGTGACTCCCGCAAGATAAACAGGCTCAATTTTTGCCACAGGCGTGATAGATCCTATTTTTCCTACCTGATATTCTACAGAAAGGAGTTTGCTAGTAGCTTGTTTGGCTTTAAATTTGAATGCGATGGCCCAACGTGGATGATGTGATGTGTAGCCGCATTTTGCTTGAAGTTCTAGACTATTGACCTTGATGACCATTCCATCTATTTCATATGGATAATCATCTCTTTTGATTTCCCAAGATCTGATGAACTGACCTACTTCAATGATGTTTTGACAAACTTTTTTTTCAGACTGTGGTATTTTAAAACCCAACTCTCCAAGTAGGTTTATACCCGCTATATGTGTCTCAAAGGCATTTAGAACAGAATTTTCGTTAACATCTACTGCATATGCAATTTGATACACAAAAGCTTCCAAACCACGTTTGCGTGTTTCGTTTGCATCTTTAGTACGAAGTCCACCTGTGGCTGCATTCCTCGGATTGGCAAATAGTGTGAGTCCTTCCTTTTCTCTTTCTTTATTTATACGTTCAAAATTATCTTTTCGAATGAGTGCTTCGCCACGGAGCTCCACCTTTGAGATACCTTGAGATGAAAAAGCTGCTCTAAGTGGAATACTGGAAAGTGACTTCGCATTTTGAGTCATTTCTTCTCCAAATGTTCCATTACCACGTGTAGCCGCTCTGACTAAAATATCATTCTCATATATTAAAGCGATACTACCTCCATCAAATTTAGGTTCTACACAATATTCAATTTCGGTTTCTGATGGAAGTCCACAAAGTTTTTTGATGGTGTTGTCGAAATCTTGAAGATCATCTTCATTGTATGAATTATCAAGAGATAACATAGGTACCGTATGCTGTACAGGTGGTAAATCCCCTGAAAGATCATTGCTTACCCTTTGTGTAGGTGAGTCGGGCGTGATCAAGTGTGGATGCTCATCTTCTAAATCAACCAATTGTTTATAGAGCTGATCGTACTCAAAGTCTGAAATCAGGGGATCATCTTCGATGTAATATTTTCGTTCATGAAAGACCAAGACATCTCTAAGCAATGAAATTTCATCAACGGTAGCTTGCGTATTTAAGAATGCTCTTGTTTGATCGGTAAAATATGTTTGAGAATCAGAAGAATGCATAGAACCCATTTATTATTTACCAACAAAAGTAATAGAATTTACAAATCGAGACGAATTTTTATCTTGATTTGTATGTAGTAATAGCTTGGCCAAAGATTTCTTTTTAATAAAAAAAACATTCATATCGAGTTTTTCACCCAAGTAATCAAAGGTAAAAATTGCATTAAAAACATTTGAATATATTGTGACTGAAATCATAAATTGTAATCCGAGTTTAGGCCCTATTACTTGACCAGAAAAAGTGTTATTATTTATTGTCCCAAAGACATCGTACTTATTTTGAATATCCTGAATGTTTCCAACTTTATTATTTGCTCCATTTGATGTAAGTCATAACGAAATACTATCTCCATTAAAGATAACAAACACATTTTGAGCAATCATTACTAGAGTAAAAATCGGAAAAAAAGGACAGTAAAAGCCTTTCATTATCAAACGTTTTCAGACAAAAAAACTAACATTATCCAAAAATAAAGCTAAAAATAATATGAGTGTGTATCAGATAGAGCTTTTACTTTATTTTAATCAAATTGCTCCTAAAAATACAAAAAAGCCACAACGAAAAAATATCATTGTGGCT
>Ga0209812_10000808_pt1 | contig 25251 bp, 20 predicted proteins | sample JI71714BDNA_FD_187502 | JGI IMG/M metagenome (GOLD analysis project Ga0209812, IMG submission 187502) | Wastewater effluent complex algal communities from Wisconsin, to seasonally profile nutrient transformation and Carbon sequestration -... | ecosystem: Engineered > WWTP > Effluent > Algae...
CCAGCATCAAGGATCGATAAACAGGGATTGACGTTTCTTGCTTCGCTTATGGATGGCAGCAAGTAGGGATACAACACTTAGCATGATGCTAAGAGCAAGGATATCTGGCTAGGATAGCCCACATAACTGGATGTTATGTTTAACGGATAGCTGCTATGGATGGCAAATGCAATGGATGATGCATTCTTATGATGGCCGCGTAGTTTGCGGCCAACACTTTCTTCCCGCCAAAGCTTTTACAAACCTTACTTTTCCTCTCTTTTGGTATCATAAAGACGAATTGAAAATGCGTTTACCCGCTACTCCAAATAGACACTCCAACATTAGCCATGTGCGCTTCTTGCACCCTGTAGCGTATAAAACAGCTAAAGAGTATCCCCGGCCCTCATCCTTGCTCTACCCTTATTTAGGGCTGCACCACTACGCAGTAAGCGCCTCAGAACGCAACGCCAACATACCGAAACCTAAAATAGCTGCCAAAAAAAAGCCCCAAAGCATAAAGCTATGGGGCGTCAGAATAAGACAAAGGACAAGGATAGACGTTTGGTGGTACCTGTTTAGTATTGGCTAGCGGTTATCGGAGAAACACTAGCCGCCAATACTGGCTCCCGGAGAGCGCCACCGACACTCTCCAGGCTGCTTACTTTACCGAGGCAACGAACTCAGGATAGGCTTCAATGCCACACTCAGAGCTGTCTACACCTTCGTATTCTGCTTCTTCACTTACGCGAATACCCATCACTAGCTTCAGCACATACCACACAATAAAGCTTGTCACGAATACCCAAGTAAAGATTGTTGCTGCACCAATAATTTGCCCTACAAAGGTACTATCGCTATTGGTTAACGGCACAAGTAATAAGCCGAATAAGCCAACGACACCGTGTACCGAAATAGCCCCTACAGGATCATCAATTTTTACTTTATCCAGCGCTAAAATTGATGCCACGACAATCACGCCAGCAATAGCACCAAACAAGGTGGCTTGTAATGGCGTTGGCGTAGACGGCTCAGCCGTGATCGCCACTAAACCTGCTAAAGCACCGTTTAATGCCATGGTTAAGTCGGCTTTACGGAACAACACTACCGACATAATTAACGCCGCAACCGCACCTGCAGCTGCCGCCGCATTAGTATTTAAGAACACCACTGCTACACTGTGCGCGTTGGCAATGTCGCCTAATTTCAATACAGAGCCGCCGTTAAAACCAAACCAACCCATCCACAAAATTAAGGTACCTAAGGCTGCTAATGGCATATTGGCGCCTGGTATAGCATTGACTTTACCGTCTTTGGTGTATTTGCCTTTACGGGCACCTAACAAAATAACACCTGCTAACGCCGCTGCTGCACCCGCCATGTGTACAATGCCTGAGCCAGCAAAGTCAGAGAAACCTAAATCGCCAAGGCTGTATAAGCCAAATACGTCTTTACCGCCCCACGTCCATGAACCTTCCATCGGGTAAATAAAACCGGTCATTACTACAGCGAAGGCCAAAAACGCCCATAACTTCATACGCTCTGCAACCGCACCAGACACAATCGACATGGCAGTAGCGACGAACACCACTTGGAAGAAGAAGTCTGATGCACCCGAGTACACTGAATCACCCGTGAAATCATTTTGTTCAGCAAACGAGGCTAAAGTGGCATCAACATCAATGTCAGTAATACCTTGCAGGAAGAGACCACCGTCGTACATAAAATAGTAACCACACACTAAATACATAATGCAGGCAATTGAATACAACGCGACGTTTTTGGTCAGAATTTCTGTGGTATTTTTGGCACGCACTAAACCGGCTTCTAACATAGAGAAACCCGCGGCCATCCACATTACTAACACCCCACACATTAAAAAGTAGAAGGTGTCCATGGCAAACTGTAAGTGATAAATTTGTTCTTGCATAATCAAGGCTCCTTAAATCGCTTCTGCGTCGGTTTCGCCGGTACGGATCCGGACGGCCTGTTCGAGGTCGTAAACAAAAATTTTGCCATCGCCAATCCGGCCGGTATACGCCGCTTTTTGGATCGCTTCTAGCAAACGTTCAACCTGATCATCTTGCGTAGCAATTTCCAGTTTCACTTTTGGAAGGAAATCGACCTGATACTCTGCTCCACGATATAATTCGGTGTGGCCTTTTTGCCGGCCAAAGCCTTTTACTTCTGTTACCGTTAAACCTTCTACCCCAATGTCCGCGATGGCTTCACGAACATCATCCAGTTTGAACGGCTTGATGATGGCACAAACAAGCTTCATGATGGTTTTCCTTATCGAGTAATTTTTGTGATCGCCAATTTATATAAGAAAACCTTGTGCCAACATTTATAATCAATAAAAATCAATAAGTTAAATAAAAACACAAATAACTGACGAAAAAAAACGCACTAAAATAGTGCGTTTTTCACTTAGTCAGTGCAGCTTATTTCGCTAAAAAATCCTGCCAGGCTTGCACTAATAGCAGTAAATCAGCTAGACCACATTCGCTCTCAAGCACATGTTCGTCTAGCTGTAAATCGGCATCCGCGAGTTGTTCAGGTAATTCAAAGTGCTCAGTCGACAACAATGTATTGTGGCATATCCTTACTTCTTGCTGCTGCACCAGTAAACTGTACTCACGCCCCAGATATTGCCAATCCTCAAAAGGTGTCATGGCACTTAGCTTAGCGATCAGTGGCTGATAACTCGCTTTATTGTGCTCGAATTCATCCATCAGAAAATGCTGCAGTGCCGCTTGTTCAGAAGCTAATGCCAGCCGATAACGGCGATTATCTCGATCATATAGAAATTCGTACTCCATACGCTGCCTCCTCATCCATTGTGTTTAGCCATCTGCTTGGGCGCACGAGATCGCTTAAGCACTTCGGCATTGCCTAAAACAAAAACGCCTGCACAAGGCAGGCGTTTTACCAGTAACGCGCGTTTACACCGCTTGTTGAATAATCACATTATCCGCTTTTTTGGTGTATTGCGGCATTTTGTGGAAATTCAAATAACGATAGGTATCTGCGGCTGTCGCATCAATTTGCTTAGCAAATTCCATGTACTCTGCAACCGTTGGTAACTTACCGATAATAGAAGCCACTGCTGCTAATTCAGCTGACGCCAGATAAACATCGGCACCCTGACCTAAACGGTTAGGGAAGTTACGGGTTGAGGTAGAAACAACCGTTGAATTCTCAGCAACCCGCGCTTGGTTACCCATACAAAGTGAACAGCCAGGCATCTCAGTGCGCGCACCCACTTTACCGAAAATACTGTAGTAGCCTTCTTCGGTTAACTGTGCTTGATCCATCTTCGTTGGTGGTGCGATCCACAAACGCGTTGGCAACTGGCCTTTGTATTTATCTAACAGTTTACCGGCAGCACGGAAGTGGCCGATATTTGTCATACAAGAACCAATGAAGACTTCATCGATTTTGTCGCCAGCAACTTGAGACAGTAAACGGGCGTCATCTGGATCATTAGGTGCACACAACACAGGCTCTTTAATGTCAGCCAGATCGATTTCGATAACCTCGGTGTACTCGGCATCCGCATCGGCTTCCATTAATTGAGGATCTTTTAACCACGCCTGCATGGCGTTGATACGACGCTCAATGGTACGTACATCGCCGTAACCTTCAGCGATCATCCACTTCAGCATAACGATATTCGATTCTAAGTACTCGGCAATAGAGGCTTCAGACAACTTGATAGTACAGCCTGCCGCAGAACGTTCTGCCGAGGCATCTGATAACTCAAACGCTTGCTCAACCGTTAAGTTTGGTAAACCTTCAATTTCCAGAATACGGCCAGAGAAAATGTTCTTCTTGCCTTTCTTATCAACGGTTAACAAGCCTTTTTGAATGGCAACATAAGGGATCGCATGCACTAAATCACGTAGCGTGATACCAGGCTGCATCTCGCCTTTAAAGCGAACTAATACCGATTCTGGCATATCCAGTGGCATAACGCCCGTTGCAGCAGCAAACGCCACTAAACCTGAACCCGCTGGGAACGAAATACCAATGGGGAAACGGGTGTGCGAGTCACCACCGGTACCTACGGTATCAGGCAGCAACATACGGTTTAACCAGCTATGGATAATACCATCGCCTGGACGCAACGAGACACCGCCACGGTTCATAATAAAGTCAGGTAGCGTATGGTGGGTATCTACGTCTACTGGCTTAGGATAAGCCGCCGTGTGACAGAAAGATTGCATGGTTAAATCGGCAGAGAACCCTAAACAGGCTAAATCTTTTAACTCATCACGCGTCATTGGGCCCGTAGTATCTTGTGAACCTACGGTGGTCATGCGTGGCTCACAGTAAGTACCTGGACGCACACCTTTAACGCCACAGGCCTTACCAACCATTTTCTGCGCCAGCGTAAAGCCTTTGCCTGAGTCTGCTTTGGCTTGCGGGCGACGGAACTTGTCTGAGTGCCCTAAACCTAAAAACTCACGGGCGCGATCGGTTAAACCACGGCCGATAATTAATGGAATACGGCCACCCGCGCGAACTTCATCAATTAACACATCCGTTGCTAAGGTAAATTCGGCTAACACTTCACCCGTACCATGACGCACGATTTTGCCTTGGAACGGCAGAATGTCGATCACATCGCCCATTTCCAGCTTGCTAACGTCGACTTCAATCGGCAGTGCACCTGAATCTTCCATGGTGTTGAAGAAGATAGGCGCAATTTTACCGCCTAACACAAAACCACCGCCGCGCTTGTTTGGTACGAAAGGAATATCATCGCCCATAAACCATAACACAGAGTTAGTGGCTGATTTACGTGATGAACCCGTACCCACTACGTCACCCACATAAGCCAGTGGGAAACCTTTTTCTTTAAGGGCTTCTAGCTGCTTAATTGGACCAACAGTACCAGGCTGATCTGGGTTGATGCCTTCACGGCTGTTTTTCAGCATGGCTAAGGCATGCAGTGGAATATCTGGGCGTGACCAGGCATCAGGAGCTGGTGATAAATCATCGGTATTGGTTTCACCCGATACTTTGAATACCGTCACCGTGATTTTTTCCGCTAACGCAGGTTTGGTTTCAAACCACTCTGCATCGGCCCAGCTTTGCACAACTTGCTTGGCAAACACATTACCGGCATCAGCTTTTTCGGTTACATCATGGAAAGCATCGAAAATTAATAATGTATGAGACAGTGCCTTGGCAGCAATAGGCGCTAATTTCTGATTGTCTAATAAACTGATTAATGGCTGGATATTGTAGCCACCCATCATAGTGCCTAACAGCTCAGTGGCATATTCAGCGCTGATCAGTGGGCTAGACGCTTCGCCATTAGCGAGCGCCGTTAAAAAGCCCGCTTTAACATAAGCGGCTTCATCAACACCTGGTGGCACACGATTAACCAATAAATCTAAAACAAATTCTTCTTCACCTTTAGGTGGGTTTTTCAGCAGCTCAACTAAGGCAGCAACTTGCTCAGCATTTAAGGGTTTTGCTGGGATACCCTGGGTGGCGCGTTCTGCCACGTGTTCACGATATTCTTGTAGCACAGTAATGTCCTCTAGGTCGTTGCTTGCAGTCTGGTCACTGCAACGTCATTCTGGTGAATGAATGTAGGTAATTATAAGAAAGTTCAAGTGAAAAGCCTATTAGCGTTATACCTGACCTACTTATACTGGTTATAAGTTTGCTGAATACAAAGAGCCAGACATGATATTTTTATTTATAGTGGTCTGACCAACGCAAATAAAAAAGCTGCCGCGTCATCGGGCCAAATACACAGATCCCGTTTAACGCTGCAGCCGCAGTGTAGCAGAAATAGGCTAACTTTGCCTGCTCTGCTTAGCTTACCAAATTTTTACACGCTGTTCCGGCGGTAAATACATGGCATCACCCTCTTTAATATCAAAAGCGGTGTAAAACTCGGGGATATTCGGTAACACCCCAATCACTCGGTAGTGTGCCGGAGAGTGTGGACCCGTGCTTAACTGGCGACGTAAAGCTTCTTCGCGGAATTTTGTACGCCAAATTTGTGCCCAGCTGATAAAGAAACGTTGCTCACCGGTGAAACCATCTAATACTGGCGCTGGTTGGCCGGCCAGTGACAATTGATAGGCGTTAAGCGCAACGGTCATACCGCCTAAGTCGCCAATATTTTCGCCCAATGCCACGGCACCATTAACGTTAACACCTGGAAGTGGCTCAAAACGATTATACTGACCAATTAACTTAGCCCCACGCGCCTGGAATTGCGCTTTATCTTGTTCTGTCCACCAATTACGCAAATTACCATTACCATCGTATTTAGCGCCTTGATCATCAAAACCATGACCAATCTCATGACCAATAACCGCACCAATACCGCCGTAGTTTACCGCATCATCCGCTGCCATATTAAAGAACGGCGGTTGTAAAATCGCTGCAGGGAACACGATTTCGTTGTTTACCGGATTGTAGTAGGCGTTCACCGTTTGCGGTGTCATAAACCACTCGCCTTTATCGATGGGTTTGCCTAACTTGCTAACCATTTCATCGTAACCCCAATGACTGGCACGAATAAAATTACCTACTAAATCATCGGCTTTAATCTCTAATGTTGAGTAGTCCTTCCACTTATCAGGATACCCAATTTTAGGGGTAAACTTGCTCAGTTTTTCTTGTGCTGCAATTTTCGTCTCAGCACTCATCCATTCCAGCTCGTTGATAGACACTTCGTAGGCTTTAATTAAATTCGCCACTAACACTTCCATCCGCGCTTTTGCTTCTGGCGAGAAATGACGTTCAACATATAATTTGCCCGTTAATTCGCCTAATACTTGATCTGAAGCATCTACCGCACGCTTCCAACGTGGCTGCTGTTCTTGAATACCACTTAAGGTAGTGCCGTAGAAAGCAAAACGGCGATCGGCAAAATTACTGCTCAGTTTATCGGCGTAACTGTTGATGGTTTTGCTGGTTAAATAATCCTGCCACGCCACCAGATCCGTTGCCGCAACCACTTTTGCCAAGCCTTCAAAATAACTGGGTTGACGCACGATGACATCAGCTAAGTTGTCTAATTTAACGCCCGAGGCAAAAGCGGTCCAATCAAAATCCCCTATCAGCGTGTTGAGCTCGGCTGTGGTCATTTTGTTATAGGTTTTATCTGCGTTACGGCTATCTAAACGCGTCCAGTGATGCTCTGCTAAGGCTTTTTCCAGGTTGTATACCCGTTCAGCTGCCGCGGCTGGCTCAGCGTGTCCGGCTAGCGTAAACATATCGGTTAAATAGGTTTTATAGGCGTTGATAATGGCAATCGACGCGTCGTCTTCGTTAAAATAATAATCTCTGTCTGGTAAACCCAAGCCACCTTGACTTAAATAAACGGCATACTCAGTAGAATTTTTAGCATCGTTATTAACAAACCAACCAAAAGGTATCGCAATACCATCACGCTGCAAGCTTGCAAATAAAGCAGGTAACTGTGCTTTATCGGTAAGGGCAACAATTGCATTTAACTGCGCCGCTAATGGCGACAAGCCCTTTTGCTCAATAGTTGCTTCATCCATAAAGCTGTTATAAAAACTACCCAGCTTTTGCTCATCAGAGCCTGCAACTAAATCCGTACGGGCGGCTACTTCATCAATAATATCTTTAACCGCTTGCTGTGAGCGATCGGCTAACAAGTGGAAAGAACCATAGGTTGCTTTATCAGCTGGAATTTCAGTGTCGGCAAGCCACTTACCGTTAATGGCTAAGAAAAAATCCTGACCAAAGGCGACGCTTTGATCAAAATACTGCGTATCAACACCCGAAACTAGTGCGACTTGCTGTGTAGGGGCGGCTTGCTCTGCCACCGTGTTCGTTGTAGAAGTAGATTCAGGCTTACTGCATGCCGCAAGACTGAGCGCAACAGCAACGGCTGTCGCCACTAAGGTCATTTTTTTCATTATACTTTTCCTGTTAAAGGTGTTGTCTGTTCGACAATCTTACGCACTTGCCTAGATATTGCCAAATCTGCCTTAAGACAAAGTTGTAACAAAGTATTTAGTCTCTATCCAGCCGATTTTGCGTTCGCTATTTTTTTGTCTCAGGACAGTGATAACAACGCGGCGATCTGGGGCAGCTGCCGCCGCGAGCACAAATTAATTGCGCGGGCTTGGTCATACTACGACTCACCCAATTAATATTTAATATATTCGCGACCCGCTTTAACGTCCCCTGAATACTTTGCGGCACGCTGGCTGCCCCGCCAAATTGGATACAACGCGCTTTCATCTCTGCCGCAAGGCTGGCGGCATCGATGCCTTGGGCCGCTATAGCCGGATTTAAATCGATACCCGCGCATAATACATGGTTATTCCCCGCTAAATCTTTGACCTTGGTCGACTCGCAGCAATAAATTCTGGGTTCACCATTAACATCCAGCAACGAAAGTTGTGCAGAACTGCCGCTATCTTTGATCTCAAACATCCGAAACACCGCCCAGTGCTGACAGGGATCGGTGACTTGTCGCATATTGCCCCATGGCAGCGGTATGCCATTGCCGCGATAAACCGCTTTTAATTTTCCCGGACTGTAAGCATCAAAATAATGCCAATGCGGATAAGGCGAAACCGCTGTCATACGGCGCATTGCTACCGAGGCAGACACTTCGGCCTGCAAATGGCTGGCAATTTCATAACCGCGCCGCTCCAATAATTGCCGAAACGGTTGTTTGGGACACAACAAGGCGCCAGCAAAGAAACTCGATTCAAAATCACGCCAGGCATGTAAGATATCTTGTGGTGCCATATGCCCGGAATCGGCAAAAACATCGTCATGGGCGCCCCCCACCGCCATAGAGCTTTTTACCCCATCTTTGTTATGCAGTACTGCATGACCAATATGCACCGCCAACTCATATTTAAGACGCGTAGGCCACTGCTTTAAAATATGATTTAAATACAATGTTTTGGGTGGGGTAAAATAGGAGGTACCAATATTTTGAGAGATGACGCCTAACTCATCGAGAATTTCCCGTGGCGCTTCTTCATACCAGCAAATGGTTAACCCCAGTTGCTTAGCGATGTGCAGTAAATCCTCTACCGATAAGGGCAAACGCTTTAAGCCAATCTCCTCAGCGGCACGCTCTAATTCTGGAAAATGATTTTGATGATGCTCTTGGTGTGCACGAATCAACAACTGTGCAAATTGTCTGCCGCTTGTGCCGGTTTGCGCTAACAATTCAGGAATGGCAATTTGCAGGATATCGGTATTAAATAAAAAGCTGGGCTCAAGCGGCATCCCATTCAAGCCACCCTTGCTATTTTTAGGTAAGACTAAATCTTGCTGTTCCGCTTCAGCATCCAAAAACCAATCCAGTTCTTTTTGAAACACTTGGGCAATCACTTCGAGCATGTCAACGCTGGGAACCCTTTTACCGCGCTCAATCATCGACAAATAGGAGACTGAAGGTGCGGCTTCCGGATTTAACCTAACGCAACGGGTAGAGAGATCCTCTATGGTTAAGTTATTGCGTTTTCTTAGGTTTCTTATCTTAGTACCAAGAAAATGTGATTTGCGAAGCAGGCTTTTGTTTATTTTCATTTTGTAAAATTCACACTGTAAAATTTTTATTGTGAAATTATGCTGAAATTTAATCTAGACTAGTTTTTAAGCAATAGCAAAAGCTATCGCCGAAAACCTGACAAAGGAAATGTACACAAACATTTTTTATGCCCAATGGATTTGAAAAACCAAGGGCATAGAGGAAGAAGCCTTATCAGAGGCCATTAATTACCCTACCCGATGAGGAAGCATGAAATGACGACATTAGCACACCCACAGCAACTGCAGATTCAGCATGAAATTAATATGGTTAATCAGCTGAACGAAAGCCATGTAAAGCAAATTATGGATTACTCCAAAGGCTTTCTGGATAAAACCTTTCCGCTGGCGCGGGGTTCACATCAGGCGGTAGCAAGTTATGTCGTTTACTATCAGCAACTGTTAGCCTTTTTTGCCGATGGCAGTACCAGTGGTCTGGCCGATCCCAGCCAATTTATTGGTTTAACCGGGCATCGCGAAGCGCCTGAAGCCTTGCTATTACAGAATCAAGGCCGGCATGTTGAGCTTATTTTAAACCGTGGCGGCGAGCAAGGTAGCAGAGATGCCGCAGGGATTGATGATATTCAATTACAAACGACCGAGCCTCAATGCAGCTGGTTTAGTTTAGTAACAGGTCGTCAGGTGAGCTGTCGTAGCCGTGGCGACAAACATTTTACTGCTAAGGATGGCAGCGCGTTTTACTTATAACGCCAGCATCGTGAGATCATTACCACATATTGGCCGATGGCTTAAGCTTATCGGCCTTATTTTTTACATGCCATTCCGCTCTCCTCCAGCCTAAACGCACCTTGCAGCCATTTTGGGCATTTTGGGCACGCCCAATATCCCCAAAATGCCTTTAACACTCTCATTGGCTATTAAACACAGAATCTATTGTGTTGGCGCTGGGCCAACTAGTCTGGAGCAGATCACAGCGTGCTTACCCTCACCTGTTGATACCAAAATTCAGCCCTCAAGAGGCTGTTATAAAACCAAAATGCTCCGACAAGGAATAAACAATGAAACAGGTAACAACATCTCTGGTTGGTATTGCCAGTACCCTTTACTGCTTGCTCCCCATGGCCTACGCCGCTACTTCAGAATCGCAAACGGATTTAGCAGCACAATTGGCGGAATTGACTGCCAAAGTTAACGAATTACAACAACGCCCCAAAGCCCCCTCCTTAGAATTTGATGGCCGCATTCAATTAGACTACAACGCCTTTAATGGCGCTTATAATGCGAATGAAAACGGTGCCAGTGGCAGCGACTTATTTCCACGACGCGTGCGTTTTGCCGTCGACTCAACACTGGGGGATTGGGATCACACGTTGCTACTCGAATTTGCCGAGGGCACGGCCGAAATTGTGATGGCTCGTATTCGCTATGCGGGGTTTGCTAATGGCCTCAGGGTACAATTTGGTAAGCTACGTGAAGACATTTCATTAAATGCACTCACCAGCAGTAATAACCTTAGTTTGGTTGAACGCAGTAGTTTAGCAGATACCTTTTCACCGTATTTCCGTTGGGGCGCTTCTGCCTATCAATACCATAAAGATACCGGCTTACGCTGGGCCTTAGGGGTCCATAAAAATGATGCCTTTGGTGCCAATGGTGAAAATGAAAACGGCCGCTTAGCCTTAGCGTACACAGGCAGATTAACCTGGTCTACCCTAACAGAAAACCACGTGCTGCACCTAGGTGCTTGGCACTCTGAGCGCGATATGGGAGGCAATGCCTTAAGCCCCGCCTTAGCCAGAGGTGAAGTAAGAGAAACCGCAGTACGTTTAATCAACTACAGTGCTGGCGGTAATACTGCCGCCTTGGATAGCTTGTCACAAAGTGGTGTAGAGTTCGCTTATCAGCGGCAAAATCTCACCTTAGAAGCCGAATACGCCCGGCGTGAACTCAATACGGTTAACCATACCGATCCGTTAAATAATGCCACTATTGATGGCTATCACGTCAGCTTAAGTTACTTCCCTTCTGGGGCTGTGCGGCCTTATAGCGCCGGCATGGCCACGTTTGGCCAACCAAAAGATATCGCCCATAGCTGGGAGTGGGTTGCCCGTGTAAGCCAATTAAATGCCAGTAACCAGAATCAGGGAACCGACGTCACAAGTTACACCTTAGGTGCCAATTACTACATCAATCCCCGCATTCGGCTAATGGCTAACCTGATTTACAGCGACGTAGCGGGTCCAGGAAAACAAGCCCTGGTTGGAAATGAAGACAACGGCACAGCGATTACAGGTCGCCTGCAATATTTATTTTAATTCCGGTGTAAGCCGCACTCTTTTGCAACGCTTTTAGGAGCATTAGCTATGACTACTTTACGAAAAATCAAATTACTTGCTGCCTCTGCTTTACTGGCTACCGCCAGCTGTAGCGCCTTAGCCGACATTCACTTTTTAATTCCTGGTGGACCTGGCGGTGGTTGGGATACCACGGCTCGAAGCGTTGGCGAAGCCATGATGAAATCAGGCATTGATAACCGTGCCTCGTTCCAGAATATGTCGGGGGGCGGAGGTGGCCGCGCCATTGCTTACTTGTTAGAAATTGGCAATAAGCGCGGTGATATGCTGATGATCAACTCCACGCCTATCGTGATCAGGGCGCTGTCCGGCTCGATCCCCAACAGCCACCATGATCTCGCCCCTGTGGCCAATCTGATTGCCGACTTTGGTGCTTTTGCTGTGCGACACGACTCTCCCCTCACCAGTTGGCAGCAGGTTATTGAACAACTTAAGCAAAACCCTAATAGCTTACGTGTGGCGGGTGGTTCAGCCCGAGGCAGTATGGATCACTTGGTTGCCGCGCAAGCTATTGCCGCCGCAGGGTTAGATGGTCGTCGCTTGCGTTATATTCCTTACGATGCCGGAGGCGAAGCTAAAGCGGGTTTATTGTCGGGCGAAGTTGAAATTCTCTCAACCGGTTTAAGTGAAGCCCTAGAGTTAGCTAACGCTGGGCAAGCGCGGATTTTAGCCATGACCGCCGAAGACCCTATTGCGGAATACCCTGAACTCCCCACGTTAAAGTCGCTTGGTTATGACATGAGCTTTATCAATTGGCGCGGCTTTTTTGCCTCACCCGATACCAGTGCTGAAAAAATTGCTCACTTTAACGAACAATTTATCAAGCTGTTAGCCACGCCAGAATGGGAAGAAGTGAGAAAACGTAATGGCTGGATCAACATGTATCTGCCTGCTGACGAATTTAAAACCATGCTAGACGAGCAAGAAGCCGAGCTGAAACGCGTCATGCTGGATCTTGGGTTTATCCGTAAATAAGGCGACATATCATGATCAATCGCGACAGCTTAGGTGCGCTTATTTTTTTACTGTTCTTCACCGGTTACGCTATTTTTGCCTGGCAAATTCCGGTGCTGCCGTTTGAAGAATTAGATGCTGTTAATTCGTCCTCCATTCCAAAGGTTTATGCGTGTGCTGGGATCCTATTTAGTTTACTGGGCGTTATCAGCCCGCTGCTAAAAAGTGTAGGTAAAGAGGCCATTTTAAGCGGCCTAAGCTGGCGCTCAGCCGGGCAAACCTTAGTACTACTGGTATTAATGTGGCTCTATACCTCAGCCTTGGAGCCACTCGGTTTTATGCTATCCACTATGGCATTTTTAGCGAGCGGTTTTTTAATTATGGGCGAGCGGCGCTGGCGCATCGTGTTATTGGCGTCAGTGCCGGTAACATTGGTGTTCTGGTTTATTATGACGCAATTACTGGGTATCTATTTAGTACCCGGCGAGCTTTGGAGCTAACGTATGTCTGAAGGAATCTTATTAGGTTTATCCACTGCCTTACAGTGGCAAAATTTGCTCTATGTTATTGCTGGCTGCTTTATTGGTACTTTTATCGGTATGCTACCGGGATTAGGGCCTATTACCGCTATTGCACTGATGATCCCGATCACTTATAGCATTGATCCTAGCTCAGGGATGATTTTAATGGCGGGGGTGTATTACGGGGCTATCTTTGGCGGTTCTACCTCGTCTATTCTGATTAACGCACCGGGTGTCGCGGGCACTGTTGCCTCCTCTTTTGATGGCTATCCCTTAGCGCAACAAGGCATGGCCGGTAAAGCCTTAGCAATTGCGGCTTGGGCGTCGTTTACGGGGGGGACTATTGGTGCCATTTTGTTGATGGTAGCCGCACCGGCATTGGCTAAAGTATCGCTGAGTTTCCAATCGGCCGATTATGTCGCCTTAATGTGCTTAGGTTTAACCGCAATTGCCGCCTTCTCCAGTAAAGGGGCCTTTTTAAAAGCCATGATGATGACGGTGTTTGGTTTAACCTTGGCGACGGTGGGTATCGATCCTTCCTCGGGCGCTGAACGCTTTACCTTTAACAATGCCGATCTCTTGGATGGGGTGTCCTTTTTATTAATTGCGATGGCCACGTTCGCCCTGGCAGAAGCACTGATGAATGTGGTAAAACCTGAAACACAAAAAACTTTAGGCAGCAGCAGTGAAATTGGCAGCATTCGTCTTTCTAAAGCTGAAGTAAAGGAAATCGCGCCTACTATCGGTCGGTCTTCAATATTGGGCTTTATTATTGGTGTATTACCGGGCGCAGGGGCTACTATCGCCAGCTTTATGGCCTACGCTGCAGAACGCAATTTGGCGCCTAAATGGTTGCAAGAAAAGTTTGGTAAAGGCTCACTGCGTGGGTTAGCTGCGCCAGAATCAGCCAATAATGCGGCCTGTACTGGCTCTTTTGTGCCACTCCTTACCTTGGGTATTCCTGGCTCAGGCACCACAGCCATTATGCTTGGCGCACTGATAGCCTATGGCATACAACCTGGGCCTATGCTTATGCAAGAGAACCCTGCGGTGTTTTGGTCAGTCATTATCAGTATGTATTTAGGCAATATCGTACTACTGATTTTAAACTTGCCGTTAATTCCTTATCTGGCAAAAGTACTGATAATGCCCAAGGCAGTATTAACCCTGATGATCCTATTTTTTAGTTTAATCGGCGTGTATCTGGTGTCATTTAACACTTTCGATTTATACATGATGATTGGTTTTGCCTTATTAGCGGTTATATTACGTTTGCTGGCTTTCCCAATGGCCCCCTTATTATTGGGCTTTATACTTGGCGATATGATTGAAACTAACTTCCGTCGTGCCATGATGACGTCGGATGGTAATCTGAGCGTCTTTTGGGATAAACCCTTAACCTTGGTTATATTTGCCTTGGCAGTATTGGTTTTATTTGCACCTCTGCTCGGTTTTATGCGTGAACGTAGACAGAAAAAACAGCAACAGGGATTAGAAACAAGCAAGTAATCGCCGCGTTGATAAAATACGGCATAACATTGATGCGGATGACAGATGGCACGTACCGTAAAACTTGAAACACGCCTTATTATTTGGGTAACCAGTTTATGCTTAATGCAGTTACTGGTGTTTGGTGGCGCGGTATATGCCCTGTTAAGTGAAAATGTGCATGCACAAACCGGGCAAAAAGCGCTGGCCCTAGCAAACAGCCTTGCTAGCCGCCCGTCGTTACGTCAGCAAGTTGCCGCGGGTGTGATAAATAATGCCTTAGCGCAAGAGCTCGATGAACTTATCCAGTTAACCGGTGCCACCTTTATTGTGATTGGTGATACCCAACAAATTCGCTTATATCATCCACTTCGCGAGCGTATTGGTTTGCGAATGACCGGTGAAGACAGTGAGCCCGCGTTGTTTGGCGAGCGTTACATTTCCACCGCCTTGGGCAGTTTGGGTCTGTCGATCCGTGGTAAAGCCCCCATTTATAATGAACAACACGATATTGTTGGCTTAGTGTCTGTTGGCTTTTTAAAAGTATCGCTAGAGCCGTTGATCAATGATCATGGCATACAGCTGTTATTGCTTGGCATGCTCTTAGTGGCTGTTAGCGTACTTAGCGCAGTTTGGATTAGTCACCGGGTAAGAAATGCGATATTTGGCTTACAACCTGATCAAATTGGCCGTTTATTTGCTGAACAAGAAGCCATTTTCAATACGGTGCTCTCTGGTGTCATTGCTATAGATAAAGAGGGCACAGTACGAAAATTTAATCAGCGCGCCGCAGAGATTTTAGCCATTCCAAGCACAGACAAACCGGCCGAATTAACGATTCAAACCTTACTCCCTGAACATAGCCAATATTTATTAGCCAACCAGCAAGTGCCCATTCGTGGTTTTGAATTATTCGCCGCCGGTAAACGTATTGTAATGTCGCGCCAAGTATTACAAGTTAAAGGACAGAGCGATGGCGTGCTGCTCAGTATGCGGCCAGTGGATGAAGTGGAGTATCTGAGTCAGCAGCTTACAAAGTTGCAAGCCTTTGCCGAACTATTACGCGTACAAACTCACGATTATGCTAATAAACTCAATACCCTAGGTGCACTGATACAAATGCAGGCCTACGACAAAGCCATTGAATTAATTGGCCAAGAATCACAAGGCTTTCAAGCACAAATTCATCAACTCTTGGCTTGCATTAGCGAGCCCGTCATTGCAGGATTATTACTGGGTAAACATCACAAAGCCCGCGAAATGAATATCCATTTTGAAGTTACCACCGACAGCCAACTTAATGGTTTGGTTCGAAAAGACATTTTAGAACCGCTGGTGTCTATACTGGGTAATTTAATTGATAATGCGCTGGAAGCATCACGTAATGCCGTACGCTATCGTCAACCCATGGTACAAGTAACCATTGATGATGTGGGTAACAATCTTATTTTTGATGTAGAAGACAGCGGCCTAGGATTACCTACAGATCTTGAAACCATCTTTACGCCGCAGTATTCATCAAAGCAAGGCGCACAGCATGGTGTTGGCATGTATTTGGTAAAAACGCATCTGGATGTCTGTGGTGGCAGTTTAGAAGTAGGCATTTCTGAACTTGGCGGCGCCAGACTCAGCGTGTATATTCCTAAGCACGTGTAATGCTAATGTTCAGTACGCTGAGGTTTAAGCCTTATCAAAGCAAAGGGCTGTAAATACCCCCTTAGCCAACGCCGTGGCAAACCACTAAAAAAGAGAGAATAATAATGCCCTATACCGTGGTTATTGTGGAAGATGAGGCCGAGGTAGCGCAACTTATCTCCCAATATCTGTTAAGTGCCAGAGCCGCACCGAATCAACTAAGCCCCTATCAAGTATTAGGTATAGCAGGCAACCTACAAACCGCTAGGTTGATCCTGCAAGCCCTGCAACCAGATCTGATTTTATTAGATGTTTACTTACCTGATGGCAGCGGCCTGACGCTGTTATCAGAGCTACGAGCACGAGACACCCGCAGCGAAATTATGCTGCTTACCGCCGCAAAAGAAGTGCAAGTATTAGAAAAAGCCATGCAACACGGCGTATGTGATTTTTTAGTAAAACCCATCATGCTCAATCGGCTTGATCAAGCCTTACTGCGCTTTGAAGAACGACAACAACGCTTGTCAGGCGCGCGCGAAGTCACACAATCTATGGTGGACGCATTCTTTTTGACCAGTGCAGAGCAACCCCGTGAACTTGAGCGTCTGCCCAAAGGCGTGGATCCCCTTACCTTACAAAAAGTACGACACGCGTTTGAAGAGGCCGCCCAACACAGCTATACCGCTCAACGTATTGGTGAACAACTCGGCATTAATCGCTCGACGGCGAGGCGCTATTTAGAATATTTGCTGGAACAGCAGGTGCTGATTGTAGACCAAAGCTATGGTGCCATCGGCAGGCCCGAGCGCAGCTATCGCCTAAGAAAAAGCCCAGCATAACGCTGGGCTTGAACGCACATTCCTATGCTATTACTCTGCAGCTTGCAGGGCAATTTCCTGAATATCATTACCGTTGATGCTTACGGTTAAACGCTCAAGATTTGCCAAGGTAAGATCTGAGTTATCTAAGCGTACTGCTTGCATAAAATCTTGTAGCGCCGCCACTTTGTCGCCTGCAACTAGGCTCATTACGCCCCGGTTGTTTAGGGCTAACGCGCGCATTTCACGTTTTGTTGAACGCGGCACAGCTTGTAAGGTTGCCGCTAATTGTACGGCGTCGTTACAAGCGGTTTCAGCCAGCTCAAACTGCCCAGTACGGCTGTATGACACACATAAGCTTACTTGACGATAAAAAGGCTCGGTGTTAGCTAAACGCGTACTTTGCGCCAATTCAATAGCTTGCGCAAACTGACCGGCCTTAATAAATTCAGCCCCAGGCGCATCTTCAATTAGCGCCATTTTATAGCCATTTCCCGCGGCAGAAGCGAGCAATGGACTTGACGACAACAGTACCACCGCCAGGCTGGTAATTAATTTACGAGTTGAAATAGTCATGTCTGGTCTCTCCTGCAAAAAAGTATGTTGTGTGCACCACTACTGCTGGCCACGTAATAAATTTACAAGATGCGTTACAAACTGACAAACGAGAAGAAATAATCAAACAGATTAATAATATTCACTTATTCTGAGCTTAGGGGTTTCTGGCAAAATCAGCCAGAATACCCAAGCCAAAACATTGATATAAATACTAAAAATAACTGTGACTCTTTAAAAGGCTTATATAATCGAAAGCATCAACAAGAAAACCTGAAGTGTAAAAGCTCTATCAAAATGTAATTAAATTACAAAAGTAGACCAACACATCACGCATAACATTTGCGCTTTGACCTGAAAAAGATACCTCTGCAACACCTATTCTCATAAAAAGTTGATAATCGATGTGTCTGAAAAAATAGTTGAATCGCGTTTAAACCTTTTATCCAATCGTTACGACTAACTCGGCATACTTTCGATAAGGTTACTTCATGCAGCAAGACGCCGACCTTTTACAGCTTGTCATTGCCGGTGACAAAACTGCCTTTGAACGGTTATACCGGCGCCATATTGGCAAGGTGTATGCCGTAACATTGCGCCTATTAGCTAATCGGGCAAGGGCAGAAGACGCCGTGCAGGAGATATTTATTCGTGTATGGCAACAATTACCCAGTTTTCGCGGCGACAGTCAATTTAGCACCTGGCTACACCAGATTGCGGTGAGAACAGCCGTAGATGTATGGCGGCAAGATAAAGTAACCCGACTCGTTGATGACAGCGATGTTGATATTCCTAGTGACGTAAACGGCGCTGAGTCCCATCAACTTGATAAGCTGATCTTCCGCTTGCCGGCGCAAGCACGTGCAGTTTTTGTGCTGTATGCTATTGAAGGTTATCAGCATCTAGAAATCGCCGCGCTACTGCATATTGCCGAAGGGAGCAGCAAAGCACAGTATCATCGAGCCAGGCAATTATTACAGGAGTGGTTAGATGCAGAACACTAAGCTAGATAATTTATTAGCCACACTACCGCAAGAAATCGAGCCTCCAGCAGATTTATGGCCACAACTTGCACAACAATTACACGCGCGCCCTAAAAAGCGTGCCGTTTTTTGGCTACCCACGAGTATTGCCGCGGCTGTTGCCTTGCTACTCGTTACGTGGTGGCAACCTGTTAATCTCGCGCCCGAAACAGCAAACTTGGCACAGCTGCAGCAATCTTATCAACAGCAACTAAGTCACCAGCTCGCCTCACTGGAATATATCGATCCCGCGTTTGGTGATTGGCAATGGCAATTGGCGCTCTGGGAGCAGGCTATAAACCACGTTCACGTCGCGCTCGGTTTCTACCCCGACGATGCTAACTTGCAACATCAATTGCTCGACTTGTATCAACAACAACTGGATTACGTCAGCATGATAGCTGTCGTGTCATCTCATACTTACCAACCCTGAGGAAAAATCGATGAAGTCATCTTTATGTAAAACAGCATTTTATAGTACCAGTATCGCAATGTTATTGATGAGTACACTGGCATTTGCAAACCAGCAAAATATCAATGAGGTACGTGATGTAAATGGCAATGAGCGTATTACACTGGATGTACAGCGGGGAGATGTGCAAATTCGCCCTGCAACAACTAACCAGTTTAGCGTTTCTGGTCAGTTGGATGAACGCGCGGAGGGCTTTGAATTGGAGTCTGCTGGAGGTTTTACGCGTTTTGTCGTGAAAATGCCACGGCAAATGCAAGATTATGGTAACGAACAAACCAAAGGTTCAAACTTAATCATCAATGTGCCCGCTGGCAGTGAAGTAGAGTTTAAAGGCGTTAATGTCGATGTTGATGTTGCGGGTATTAATGGTGGCAGTCAGTTCACCACGGTTAACGGTGATATCAAGGCCAAACAGCTTGCCAATAATGTCGAACTAACAACAGTGAATGGCCAAATAGACAGTGAGTCGTTACAAGGTCAGCTACGTTTAAAAACCGTAAATGGTAAAATAGAGGATAAAGCATCAAGCGGCCGTATGTCTGTAGAATCAGTAAATGGCACCATTGAGGTCAACAGTAACCCTGAGGAACTGATGGTGACCGTAGTAAATGGCGAAGTAGATCTTAAACTAGACAGTACCGCTCAGTTGGCCGTGTCTAGCGTAAATGGCAGTATAGAGATCGAATTAAAGAATCAAAACGCGCCAAGAATTAAAGGCAGCTCTGTGAGTGGTAAGTTTGAATTAACCTTGGCGAGCAATTTAGATGCCCGCGTGAGCATGAAAACCTCTGCTGGCGGCAGCATCAATAATACCTTAACCGCCGATAAAGCCAGCCGAGATAAATATGGCCCAGCATCGTCTTTACAATTTACCACCGGCAATGGCACTGGCAGTATTGATATCACCACAGTAAGTGGCAGGTTGACGCTGAAAAAAGACTAAACCTTTTTGTATACCTAAGCGTGTTTTAGATTGGGATGATTATTTTAGTTGAGCTAGCTGTATCGGGTTTATTCGCGTCTTGCAGTTCCGAAGCGCGAATAAACTCAATAGCGTTGTGTTTGGGATGACTAAAACGCGACACTTAGCCGCATACCAACACCTAACGGCGAAAAACGATCATATTCTTCTCTTGATTGCCAGCGATCGTTTTCATAGCGATCCACTAAGCGTCCAGTCTGATACTTAACACTGTACCACGTTCCATAAAAATCCAGTGTCACTGGCGATAACGGTGAAAAACTTACACCTAACTGTGCATTGATGTTACAACAGGAGTCACCATACTGTTCAAACATCGATTTAACTGCATGGGCAACATCAACCCCAACCTGTACATAAGGGCTGACAGTGCCCGATAAGCCCACTCTGCCGGCTACAAAAAAGGGAGAAAACGCATCACGACGATACTCAGCGGGTGTATCACGCAGTTGCAATCGCTGGTAACTTAATATCACATCAACATAATAGGGCGACGTGTCATCCGTGCGCAAACCTAGGGTAATACCCTGACTACGCAAATCACCACTACTTTCTGTAAAAACACCAACACCATAAAGAGGCGTCGCGGCGAGAGAGGAACAGCTTGCAAACAAGACTAAAAAAGAGACAACACCTGAAGACAATGTGGTAAAAGCCATCTATAATCCTTAAATATAAAAGTGCATTACGCCAAAATACAATGTCATTTTTAACATAAAAAACGCTTTTTACACACTTAAATTTAGCGTTTTGTTTTAAAGAGTTTAGCGACTTTTTCTAACGCGAAAACAAACCGTTGTCGTTCAAAAATATAATCCGCCGACAAACTGATTAAAAGTGTCACGAATTTTTACAGATTTGATCATGCATTTGCTTAAATCATTGAAAATTATGATTTTAAATTTAGGCACATATGTTGCATAACAATAGTATATTAGTATTATTCTTTATTGAGAGTTACCGCCTATGTTCGCTTCTCTAAAAACCGCTACGGTTAGTTTGTTTTGTTCGTTAGTGCTGCTATCCGGCTCGGTAACTGCTGCAACAGTTACCACCACGGAAACGTGGAGTTTTAAAACGGGTCAGACAGCCACAGGAAGTCAACAACTAAATTTATTATCTAACCTTGGTACTCAAGCTATTATTTCTGCATGGTCGTCAAGTAAAAGCGAATCAAATTCTATTGTTACGGCTGCCAGAAGCATGCGTCTGGACAGTAACTTTGGCGTTCAAGTTTGGAATAATTCAGATTCTTCTAGCCCAGGACATGCCGTTGACAACATAAATGGCTTTGACTTTATTCTTTTGGAATTTCCTAATCCAACAGAGTTATTGAGTTTAACTAATACTTGGGTTGCAGACAAAAACTATGATTGGGTATCAGTAGGCGCTTTCAATACAAATCCCTTCGCCAATACCAACGTTAATTGGTCTCAAGTGGCGAGTTCAGCTATTGCTACTGCAAGCTATAAAGGTACTGGCGTAAATACGCCTTACATATTTGCTAATAACAACTCCATTGTTGAAAGCAAAAACATTAACAATGTTAACAGCAAATTTTGGTTAATTGGCGCATACAATCCTACTTTTAATGGTGGTCATTATGGTCTAGGTGACGCATTAAAGTTTGGTTCCGTTACAACAAAAACGTCATTAACCACACCACCGCCATCAGTTCAAGTGCCTACGCCGGGTACATTATCACTGTTTGCACTTGCTCTACTTGGTTTAATGCTGAGTAAACGCCGCAAAATCTGATTAGTTGAGAAATATCTGTGAAGGGGCGAAAGCCCCTTTTTCTTTAATAGCATTAACTGCTATCTTTGCAATACCATTGTTTATCTTCAGCAAACAGCAATTAAGAGGCTTCTATGTTTCGCCGGGTTATTTTCTGCATGTTACTTTGCATGCCTACTCTCAGCCATGCTAATACAAAATACACCTATGATAATGCGTTACAGTTATACCAACAGGGTGATATCGCCACGGCAACTGTTTATTTACGTAATATTTTGAGCGAAACACCAGATAATTTAGCCGCGCAAATTCTGTATGGTCAAATATTGCTCCAACAACAACAATTTCTTCAAGCTTCAGATGTTTTTGAAGGCGCATTAACGGATGGCACAGATGTTAATCTTGTAAGTGATGAATTAAGTTATATCTATTTACTCACTAGAGAAACGTTAAAACTGCAGGCTTTAAATCGCTATGGAACAATGCGTCCAGATAAACGATTTAACTGGTTACTCGTTTCAGCTGCACTCGCCTTGCAAGAGAATAATGTTGATTCTGCTCGCCAGTTGATAAAACAAGCCGAAGAAATCAAAACCGACCCAGTTTTATTACTCAACGCACAGGCAGAACTAGCGATCGTAGAAAAAAATCTCACTGCTGCGGCAAAATTACTAGCCGACAGCCTAGCATTAGCACCAAATAATACATCTACTTTATTGCAACTGGGTAATCTTGCTTTTAAAGAACGTCGTTATGCTGAAGCTATCGTATTTTATCAACGAGGTTTGCAACAGGAACCGATAAATCCTCAGCTTCTACGAGCTATCAGTACAACCTATTTCTTAACAGGGAATTTAGCGGCATCAAAGTCTGCATTGCAACAGCTATCTGATATGGAATTATCAGATCCCTATCTAAGATTTGCTTTACCCTTAGTCACCGCTCTACTTGATGAAACAAAGATTGATGAATCAATCTTGAGTTTACATGCTGATCTGATTGGTATGCCAATAGAGTATTTCCGAGCAGAACCAGCACAGTTATTTCTGAGAGGTGCGCTACATTATTTACAAAATGCAGAAGAATTAGCAATTAACGACTTTGAAGAATATTTGAAGCTTAGGCCAGATGATCTTAATGCGATGACTATTATAGCCGATTACTACAGTCGAACCCGACCATTAGGGACAGCCGTCAAGTTTTTAGATGATAGAAAATCTTTTTTCCAAAATCATGAACCGTTATTAATGCAATATGTTTTACTAACGTTAAAACAAGGGCGTTCGGCTACCGCACAAGAAATGTTGACAGCACTTAGGGCGCGTTTTCCTGATAATCCTGAGATGGCAACATTAGATGCTGAATTAAAGCGTCAAATAGCAGGACCAGTCGCTGCTTTAGCGTATTTAAAAGAAACGAAAGTCAACGAAACACCCGCTATTTTGCTATCAAAAGCGCTTCTTGCCAAAGATATAGGCGATACCGCATCAGCAATAGGTTACGCTAAACAGCTTTTAGCACTTGACGAAAATAATAGTGATTTTCAAAATTTGTATGCTGGCTTGCTGTTACAAACAGGCGATATTGCAGCTGCTGAGAAACAACTATCTCGGTTACTTGAAAAACACCCAAACTATGTGCCTGGACAAATAACACAAGCCAATCTGTTTATTATACAGCAAAACTATATGGCAGCGACGCAGCTGTTAAACACGTTATTACCACAACAGCCTCAGAATGATCTACTCAACGTCTTACTCGCCCGAGTGGAATTTAATACAAACGAAGCAGAAAAAGCAGAGGATAGATTATTAAAAATTTTAAATAGAACCACTTATCGTCCTGCTTTGGCCCTACTTTTAAATTATTACAATAATGTTAACAAACAAAAAGAAGCCTTAACACTTGTACAGCGAGGATTGAGAAGAGAGTTTATGGCTAAAGATCTGTTATTTATGCAAGCTGATATATTAATCAATCTTGCACAAACTGATGAAGCAGCAGAAAATCTCAGGACCTTATCACTGTTAACTGATTTAGACAGTAGTAACCACTATGCAATTAGTCGACTCCAAATACGCCTTGGAATGACCGACGCAGCAATACAAAGTTTAGTTAATGCCCTAAAACTTGATTCAGAAAACCTACTTTATGAATATGAAATAATAAGCTTATTACTAGACACAGCACAGCTTAAAGCTGCCGAACAACATTTACAGCAATTATCTAATCGTAAAATCAACTCGGCAGATTATTATTTTTTACAAGCAGTACTAGCAGAAAAGCGACAGCAATTCTCACAAGCATTTGATTTATACAATAAAAGCCTAGAGCGAGATCCTGGTTTTCAGCGCGCTTGGGGGAGTGTATATGAATTATCAAGACAAGCTGATTTACAACAGCCATTTATCGCACTAGTCCAAAAACACCTTGTTAACCGACCTGGTGATTATTGGTTAAAACGATTGTTAGCAGAACATTTTATAAATCATCAGTTATTTGTCCAAGCAGCAGCAACCTATATGTCATTACTCCAAGCAGGGCAATATGATGACGATGCGTTGTTACATAATAATTTAGCAAATGCTTTATTAGAAACAGATCCTGTTACTGCGCTTAAACACGCTGAACAGGCAAATGCGTTACAACGAAATGAACCGTTATTACTTACCACATTAGCTAAGACGCTAATGGCCCAACAACTGTACGAACGTGCGTTAAGCGCTTTACGTCAGGCCTATTCACAACAAAGCGCGAATATTGAAGTAAATTTATTATTAGCAGAAAGTCTTATCCAACTTAAACGTCAAAACGAAGCAAAACCTTATTTAACTACTGTAACGCAACAAACAAATGACAAACTACTCTTAGATCGAGCTGAAACGCTACTAAGAGGATTGTGACTGCTTAAACAATAAAAGCGTATAGTTATTTAGAACCTGACTTGTCACAATTTTTGTTGTGGCAAGTCTCACAAGCAATACCTCCAAATAGTTTATTCATTTTTCTAAGCCTCGCACGCTTACCGCGATACTAAGATTAATCCGCAAAACTGATTTTCCCCATAGTCACTGCCGGGATCCCCTCTCTCACATTGCTGAAGGGTTGTTTACCCCCCACCAAACATTCATTGGCGAGCAGTGCAAAAAGCACCGCTTCTTTCGCATCGGGATTGATGGCCAACGCCTCAGTTGTTTTAATATCATGCCGAG
>Ga0209812_10000809_pt1 | contig 25242 bp, 22 predicted proteins | sample JI71714BDNA_FD_187502 | JGI IMG/M metagenome (GOLD analysis project Ga0209812, IMG submission 187502) | Wastewater effluent complex algal communities from Wisconsin, to seasonally profile nutrient transformation and Carbon sequestration -... | ecosystem: Engineered > WWTP > Effluent > Algae...
ACAACTCCGGTACCAAAGTCCCACACAACGTAGTTAAACGGCGTTGTGTGGGTGATCTGATTCAGGCAGTTACCAGCCCAAATAACCCTATTTGGGGTTTAATGATGATGACCGCCTTCGCCATGTGCATGGCCATGTGCAATTTCATCTGCCGACGCTTCGCGGATTTGCATTACTTCAATATCAAATGTAACAGTTTTTCCTGCAAGTGGATGATTAGTATCCACTTCCGCTTTGAACATGCCCACTTTGACAATAGTAACTTGTTGCTCACCTTGAGCTGTACGCAGCCACGCGATCATACCCGGTTTCCACTTTTTGGCACCCGATAAGTTTTTTACCTGCACGCTTTCAACGGCATCACTTTTTATTTCGCCATAAGCATCAACTGGCGCCAATGTAATGCTGAGTTTATCGCCGACGGATTTCCCTGTTAACTCGGCTTCTACTTTAGCGAACATTTGATTATGGCCATGTAAATATAACAAAGGCGAACCCTGGCGAGAACTCTCTAACTCAGTACCATTTTCACTAAGGGTGTAATGAAATTGCACAACGCTATTTTCTTGAATTTGCATATCAGACATCTTTTTGAGTTTATCGTGGCGCTATTATAGCGAATCGTCGGGCAGAAGGGGTTCAGATATCACAGATATTTTCAGAAGATGCTCAAAGCCTAGCAAGGCTGCAAAGCATATATGTTAATACTTTTATGTTGTATAAAAGCCCAACTGTGAAAAAAAGCGTTATCTTCGCTAATTTAAGCACATCGTTTTGGAGTGATATTGTGAGCTAAAAAGCCACTAGCGTTGTTGATAAGCAGAGAAAAGTTATCATTGGTACCGGAGTCGTGTGGATAACTTTGCAGAATTGTTGTTGGTACCGGAGTCGTGTGGATAAGTGGTACCGGAGTTGTGTGGATAAATTAAAACAGGTACCGTTTGACGGGTACCTGTAAGAATGCGCTGCGCGAGGAGCGTATTAGGTGGCGGCTTTCATGGCGCTGGCAAATTGTTGCAGAGCCGGTAATAACACTGCGGGCTCATGATAATGTTGCTCAATCAGTTTCACAATAGCTGAGCCACTGATGGCACCCGCGGCACCATTAGCAATAGCATCACGAACTTGATCGGGGCTGGAGATACCAAAACCCAGCAATGGCGGTGCCGGATTATACTGCCGGATACGATTGATAAGTTCGGCTGTTGGCATGGCCGCCTTTGTTTCAGCACCTGTTACGCCCGAGCGGCTAAGTAAATAGGTATAGCCACGGCCATACGAGGCAATAGCGCGTAAATCATCATCATCTACATTTGGTGGCACAATATAGATTGGCGCAATATTCTGTGCCATGGCAGCTTGTCGGAACATTTTGCTTTCATGCAAAGGCACATCTGCAATTAATACCGAATCAACCCCCGCTGCGGCGGCAACAGCATAAAACGCCTCGACACCCTTTGCCATCACAATATTAGAGTACAACAATAACCCAATAGGAATGGCATCGTTATATTCGCGGATACGTTTAATCAGCTCAAAGCTCATCGTCGGCGTTACACCAGCGGCTAATGCCCGGATGTTAGCATTTTGAATAGTTGGCCCATCTGCGATCGGATCGGAGAAGGGGATCCCCAATTCTAAAGCATCGGCACCGCCGTCAATTAACGCTTTAATAATATCAAAAGACAATGCTGGATTAGGATCGCCCAAGGTCACAAAGGGCACAAAGGCGCCGCGCCCTTCAGTGGCTAAGCGGCTAAACATCTGTTGATAACGTTGCATTACACGACTCCCTCGTTTGCTTGCTGTGCGTGCTGTTGTGCCTGCGCCGCTAATACACTGTGCACATGGCTCAGGTCCTTGTCGCCTCGGCCTGATAAGTTAATTAATAATACTTGCGGTGTTGTGGCGGCAGCGGCCAGTTTCAACGCATAAGCTACTGCGTGTGAGCTCTCAAGGGCGGGAATAATTCCCTCCGCTTTTGCCAACAATTGAAAGGCGGCTAAGGCTTCATCATCGTTAATAGCCACATATTCAGCCCGGCCACTTTGTTGTAAATGGGTATGCTGTGGTCCTACTGCAGGATAATCTAAGCCAGCTGAAATAGAATACGATTCTTCAATTTGGCCATCGGTCGTTTGCATGATTGCAGTGTAGGCACCGTGTAAAATACCGTAACTGCCGGTGCTTAAAGCCGCGCCATGTTGATGAGTATTAATGCCCATACCACCAGGTTCTACACCAATTAAACGCACATTGGGTTCTTCAATAAAATCAGCAAACATTCCAATTGCGTTAGAGCCACCGCCAACACAAGCGATAACGGCGTCAGGTAGCTTACCTTCGGCTTTCAATATTTGCGCTTTGGACTCTTCGCCAATCATCCGCTGAAAATCGCGCACAATTGTTGGGAAAGGATGGGGGCCAGCAGCCGTACCAAGCATATAGTGGGTTGTCTCATAGGTTGCAGACCAATCCCGCATCGCTTCGTTAACTGCATCTTTTAAGGTACCTGAACCGGCCGTTACTGGGATCACCGTTGCGCCCATCAGTTTCATCCGAAACACATTGGGTTGCTGGCGTTCAATATCTTTCGCGCCCATATAAATACGGCATTTTAAACCCAGCAAGGCACACGCTAGAGCAGTAGCCACACCATGTTGACCGGCACCCGTCTCAGCAATCACTTCTTTTTTGCCCATGCGCTGCGTTAACAGTGCCTGACCCAATACCTGATTGGTTTTGTGCGCGCCGCCATGCAGTAAATCTTCGCGCTTTAAGTAAATTTTTACTAAAGGATTCGGGGATAAATTACGCGTTAAGGTTAATGGCGTAGGGCGACCGGCATACTCGGTTAATAGCTGTTGAAACTCAGCTAAAAAAGCAGGATCTTGCTGGGCATCCACAAATGCCGACTCTAATTGTTTTAGGGCGGGCACTAAGAGTTGCGGTACGAACATACCACCGTACTGACCAAAATACGGATTTAATTTAAGCTCACTCATCTGCGATTCTCTTTAATTAAGTAATACTGCATCAATTGAAAACGGTTAATTCGAATGCGTGCTACTAAGCACATTATGCTTACTTAGCACATCAAATTGGCGAATTCGCGTAAACGCCAGAGCCACTTTTTCAGCATCCTTACACCCTGGCGCTTGCTCTAGCCCTGAATTTAAATCAAGCCCCGCCACCGCAAAACTCAACGCTTGGCTAAGGTTATCGGGTGTTAATCCCCCGGCCAGCATAATAGGTTGCTGGCCTTTGTGATCTTGTAAAATCTGCCAATCAAAGCTCAGGCCACTGCCACCGTGTTGAGTGGGATGAAAGCTGTCGAGTAAGATGCGATCCGCCAAAGGGGTAAACGTAGGCAATTCTGCCTTAACCCGATAGGCTTTCCATATTTCACAGCCCGCAGGCAAAAGCGCTCTAAGCTGCTGTAAATAAGCATCATCTTCATCACCGTGCAATTGAACTGCGTGCAGCGCCAAGGATGAAGCAAGCGCTGCAACCGTGGTAAGAGGGCTATTAACAAATACCCCCACAAAGCGCAGAGGCGCTACCTGCACCAATTGTGCAGCACGTTCGGGGCTAACATAGCGCGGCGATGTTTCGGCAAAAATTAACCCGCCAAAGTACGCGCCCGCAGCATAGACAGCGTTTACGTCTTCTTCACGTGTTAGGCCACACACTTTATGTTCGCCGACGATTAATTTGCGACAGGCGCCGGCTAAGTCCGGCTCGGCCATTAACGAGCTACCCACCAAAAAGGCATCGGCAACGGGCAACAGTTGTCGTACTTGTTGTGACGTATAAATACCGGATTCTGATACCACGGTGCGATCGGCTGGTATCAAGTCGCGTAGGCGAACGCTAGTCGTTAAATCGGTACTCAGATCGCGCAAATTGCGATTATTGATGCCAATCAGTTCGGCCCCCAATGCCACGGCGCGCTCAGTTTCTTGCACATTACTCACTTCGGTTAATACCGTTAAGTCTAAATCTTTAGCAATGGCGGCCAACAAGCGATATTGCCGATCAGATAAAATAGAAAGCATTAATAGCACGGCATCTGCGCCGGCATCACGCCCGGCATATACCTGATAAGGCTCAATAATAAAATCTTTATGCAACAATGGTTTGCCAGACAGCTGGCGCATTTCTCTTAAATAATCGTAATGGCCTTGGAAAAACTGGTGATCCGTTAATACTGATATACAATCGGCATAATCGTTGTATACCTGGCTAATTTCGGTTAAATCAAATACCGGACGAATTAATCCTTTCGACGGTGACGCTTTTTTGCATTCTAATATAAAGCGTGCGCCAGGTTGTTGCAGGGCCGCTAAAAAATCACGGCGACTGGCCGTAACGTTTTGAATAAACTCTTCCAACGGTCTAGCCGCCGCCATAGCGGCAACCTCCTGTTGTTTATGCGCCACAATTTTTGCTAACACACCTTCAATCGGCACTTCGGGGTGAAAGGTTAGCGTTTCAATCACATCAGACAAGGCTTAACTCCTTAAAGCGTTCCAGTGTATCCAGCGCTTTACCGCTTTGCAGTTGTTCTAATACAGCGCGGGTATTTACTTTTAAATCGGCGCCTAATCCGGCAATCTTTAACATGGCGGCGACATTGATCGCGACGGCATGTAAATGCGCTGTCGGCGCTGAACCGTCTAAAATAGCCAAAGTCGCGGCGGCATTTACAGCCGGCTCGCCACCCTCTAACTGGCTTAACGGTGCAAGCTCTACCCCAAAATCGGCTGGGCTTAAGGTAAATTCTGTCAGTTTACCGTCTTGTAGTTGGCACACATAGGTATTGCCATGTAGGGCGATTTCATCACAGCCACTGCCATGCACGACCCAAGCGGCCTTCGTACCAAGATGGTGTAAAGCTTCTGCCATGACTCGGCACAGTGACGGATCATACACGCCCAAGAGCTGAAAATCTGGACGGGCAGGGTTAATCAAGGGGCCAAGCAAATTAAAAAGCGTACGGCTTTTTAAGGCCGTGCGCACCGGCATGGCATGCTTAACACCGCTATGATAACGGGGGGCAAACAAAAAGCTGCACCCGCTGTGTTCTAATGTGTGTAACGCCTGCTCTGGTGTCAATTGAATATTAACCCCTAACTGCTCGAGTAAATCGGCAGACCCCGAACGAGACGACACACTACGATTGCCGTGTTTGGCAACCGGTAGCCCCATGCTGGCGGCAACAATGGCTGCTGTAGTTGAAATATTAATAGTATTACTACCGTCGCCTCCCGTACCACAGCAATCAATGGCTACTGGTACCGCTTTAGGAAACGGTGTTGCCGCGGCTAATAAGGCGCTGGCTGCGCCCGTAATTTCAGCTGCTGTTTCGCCCCGAACTTTTAATGCGACTAACAGCGCGGTGAGTAAAATCGGTTCAACATGGCCTTGTACCACGGCGCTAAAAAATTGCTCGCTTTGTTCACGGCTTAACTGTTTATTGTTTAATACATGCTGGACTAACGGCAGTACCAAGGCAGTATGTTCAGAGGTGTCTAGCTGCATGTATGTTAGCTCCTATTCGCTTCAAGCGCCGACGACAACGGCGTCATTGCACGTGATGTGCTCTGCTGATCGTTAGCCTTTTGGCGCGTGAGCAGATAAATAATACTTTGCTTTAACAGCGGTTTACCCAGTGTGGTTAACACCGATTCCGGATGAAATTGAAAGCCTAACATACGATCTTTCTCATGGATCACGGCCATCGGAATATGCCGCTCGCGCGCAATTTCAATCAGCGATGTCGGTAACGTGGTTGCCATAAGTGAATGATAACGCGCCACCGGAAAAGGTCGGGGTAAATTCTCAAATACGGGATGATCATCAAGTTCAATCGCCGAGGTTTTACCATGTACGGTTTCACCGGCGCGTCCGACCACTCCGCCGTAATGTTCTACAATGGCTTGATGGCCTAAACAAATACCCAATACCGGATAGATACCCGCACAGAGCGTTAATAAAGCGGGCATGGCACCCGCATCCGCTGGTGCACCGGGCCCTGGAGACAATACCAGCAATACTGGGCCGGTTTCTTGCTGCATTTTGGCAAAAATATACTCAGCAGGTACCGTGTTACGATACAGTTTTAACCTTAACCCCAGTTGTGCAAATTCATCCACTAAGTTGTATGTAAACGAATCAATGTTATCCAGTAAATAAACAGTCGTTGTAGCTAGCATGTTTGTGGTCGTGTCCGTGCTAAGCGGCGTTAAGTGAGATGATGTCATGGTTAGTAACCCGCTAATTGAATGGCTTTAATTACGGCTTGTGCTTTATTGCGCGTTTCTTCGGCTTCTAATTTTGCCACCGAATCAAACACCACACCGGCACCGGCTTGAATAAACGCCATGCCGTTTTCAACATAGGCAGAGCGGATCACAATACAACTGTCAAAGTCGCCATTACCGGCTAAATAGCCCACCGCACCGCCATAAGAACCTCGTTTTTGTCCTTCCACTTGCCGAATAAGCTCAGCGGCTTTCACCTTAGGTGCACCAACCAGCGTCCCCATATTCATACATGCTTGATAAGCATGTAACGCGTCTAACTCAGGTTTTAGCGTACCCACAACGCGTGAGACCAAGTGCATCACATAAGAATAGCGATCTACTTTTAACAACTCTTTCACGTAACGACTGCCAGGTACACTGATCCGGGCCACATCATTTCGGGCCAAATCGACCAACATTAAATGTTCCGCTTTTTCTTTTTCGTCTTGGCGCAGTTCTAATTCAATACGGCTGTCTAAATCACGATCGATACTACCATCGGCAGCAAAACCACGGCGTCGAGTGCCTGCAATGGGGTAAATTTCGACTTGTCGATCAGCCGCAGCAAATTTTAATGCCGACTCTGGCGACGCGCCAAATAAACAAAATGCCGGATCATGCAAATAAAACATGTAGGGGCTAGGATTCAGCTGTTTTAATTTGGCATATGCCTGCAACGGCTTGGGGCAGGGAAGCGAAAAGCAGCGTGAAGGCACCACTTGAAAGATATCGCCCGCCACGATATGCGCTTTTAAGTTCTCAACTTGTTGTTCAAAATCACTGTCACTGATATCCACATGAATGCTTGACGCTGGCGCGGCCTTACCTGCTGTTAACGGCTCACTTTGTGCCAGTGATTGTTTAATGTGTTCTAAACGTTTGCCAATGGCAAAACAGTTAGCTGCGGCATTTTCACCACAAAAGACATTACCGACCAAGCGACTTTGTTGGCGTTGATGATCAATGACTAGCGCAGTTTCGGCTAAGTAAAACAGATAATCTGGGCATTTATTGGCGGTTGCAGGTACGTCTGGCAATTGCTCAATGTTTGCGACCATATCGTAGCCAATGGCACCGCCTAAAAAAATGGCAAAGGGTTCGTCACTTTGTCCGCGCAAGCTTTGTTGAATCACTCTAAGCACACTAAAGGGATTGGGCTGCGTAAGCCGGCTGACTTCATCCAATAAGGCATCGGGGCGCTCAAAGGTGATCTGTAATTGTTCTGCCCCAGCATCAACAGTGGCAATCGGCCGTAACTGCTCAGCGAGAAAAGCTAATAAGGCCAAACCGTTATTGCTTTTAGCATGAATAACCACCTGCTGTTCATTACATTCAATGCGCAACGCCGCATCAATCAGCATTAAGCTGTTCACGCTATTTTTACTGTCAATTTCTGCCGACTCTAGCAATAACGAGCAGCGATCTGCAGAACATACACTCGCATAGGCCGCCAAGGCATCAGCCTGATAGGGAACCGTCAGGGCGATACTGGCCACTTCGCCTGGTGTATCGGTAATATGGCTAAAAATCATCTTTGTTATCCTTACTGCAAAATCACGATTTGTACATGCCAGATTGACCATAAAGCGCATCTTGTAAGGTTTACCCTTTGCAACAGCGCTACAGAAAAGGGCGCAAAAAAAAACCCGCTTCTGTTGGAAACGGGCTTTGGTAATTAAAGCGAATACAACGCCTACACACGCCCGTTGGGAATGTGCCACCACCAGTTGATCAGGTTAAGTGCGATGGAGTATTGCATTGGCTTTAATCACTTAATTTTTAATGGCTACATAAAACCGCGAAATCGTTTGCGCGTCAAGGGTAATTTTGGAATTACCCTAAATTAAACCGTAAAGATGGCTATACGGCTTAGCAGCGCAGGTCGCAACGCCTCAGCGTATAAACCTTATATGCTGTAGTACTCTACGTTGATTCACTCATAACAATGGCCAAGCGTAGACAAATTATAAGCATCGGGTATTATCAAATAAGGTAACTTAACATACCACACGTTCATGCCGCAGCACGCACCGTTATAACAGGGATAGGTTATGGCAAAGATAACGATTTTACAGCGTATTTTACGCACTGGCTGCATAGTTAGCAGCATAGTTGGCTGCACAGTTGGATCGGCGTATGCTGCCGGCGCCAATACCCCGTTATGGCAACAACGCTATCAGGCGTTTACCACCGAGCTATCTAATGTGCAAATCTTTCAGTATTTTCAGACGGTGCTTTCCCTCGATACTTGGCCGGATAAGCAGCGTTGCACGCCTGAGCATATAACGCGACTTGAAGAGGCCTTAGCACTTAATACGGCCAGTTTGCATTTACGTTATACGCGCTATCAATGTTGGCAAACGCATGAAGATAATGGCTCCCTGCCTGCTGCGGTTTCTGAAAATGGCGAAGCAGGGGCTTTAGCGAGTGAGGCTGACAACTTAAGCGCGATTGCCGAGGTTATTTTAGCGTCTGGTCAAGGTGTTGTGGCGCAAGGTCCTATCATCGTCAGGGAGCTCTCTGATGCCACCGCCATATTTGAGTTAGCCGAGTACGATGTGGTTGAGATGGAAATGCTGATGTATCAGCAACAGGTTATGTTACGTTATTATCTTCGCGATCGGCACAGCAACATTTACCAGTATCGTTATGTCAGTGGGTTTGCTTGGTTAGCGGAGTTAATGCAGCGCAGCGGCGTAACTGGCTCTGCTAAGGAAGTGAGTGCAGCGGCATATCAGCAATATTTACAGGACGATTTTGATTTTGCTTTATTGTATCGCGCTAAACAAGACGTGTTAATAGGCAAGGGTAAGGACGCGGCAAAAACCTTAGCCTCTATGGTAGCACGCAGCTATTTAGCTACCACGGCATTAGCCCAGCTGTACGTATTAGAGCAAGATATGGCTGCGTTAGATGCGTTGCTGCCAGAGCTTATCACAGCGCATGAAGCCGGTGAGCCCTCGGCAAGTGCGATGCTCGCGTTGTTGGTATTATTATTTGACGATTCTGCAGGCGCACCCGAAGAAGCGCAGCAGCTATTAGATGCCTATGCCCAAGGGTATGAAAGCGAATTACGCCAAGAAATGTTGCTGGATTTAATGTTATGGCATCCTAATTATCAGGTTATTGTCACGCGCTGGTTAGCCTCGCCTCATGCTCGCGACATAAAACGTGATGCCTTACAGCGCGTGTTAGCCCTATGGCATGCCGCAGGCCCAGGGCAACAGCAGAAAAGCCTAAGCTTACAGCCGTTGTTATCACAACGCTTAACGTTAAACGCTGTGCCACGCGAGGATGCAACACAGCGTGTTTTCCCCAAGCCTCAGCCTGAATCTCTGCAACTGACCTTCAACGGCGTCAGCCAATACCAGGAGCCATAATGCGTTTATTCGTGCGTGTTTTAGTATTACTCAGTTTGTTGTTGTTAAGTTCGTCGGCGTTATTTGCTAATACGGTACAACAACAAGGGTATCAGTATCAGCAAGCGCCTACACCTGATTGGGTGGCGCCGTTACCGCATGATCTGGGGGCGTTAGAACCGACTAAACAAACCGCAGGGATCAATTACCTGGTGGTCGATGAGCAATTATCCCTGCGCCAAGGCCAGTATTTGGCGTACACGCATATCGCTATGCAAGTGAATACGCCACAAGGATTAGAGCAAGCCTCAACCTTTAATTTTCATTTCTCTCCTGATTACCAGCAACTGCAGGTGCATGCCATTACGCTCACTCGAGATAATCAGCAGTATGATATTTTGGCTGCGGCGGATATTCGATTAGCGCAACGTGAGCGCGAGACAGATCAAGGGATTTACAATGGCATTGTTACTGCAATGGTGTTGCTCAGTGATATTCGGGTTGGCGATCGTATTGATTACGCTTATTCAGTGCAGGGCACAAATCCTATTTATCAAGGTAAACGCTCTGCATATTATGCATTAAATTGGGCGGTCCCCGTACACTATGCCCGCGTGCGAATACTGACTGATCAAACAACAACGCTCTATCATAAAAGTAATCTTCCAACACTGCATTTAACGCCTCATACCACTGATAGTGGCAGCGTGTATGAGTGGCAACAACAGGTGATTGCCGCGGTAATGGATGAGGATGATTATCCGGATTGGCACACGCCCTATGCCTATTTAGAGGTATCCGAATTTGCCAATTGGCAAGAGGTGGTCGAGTGGGCGTTGCCCATGTATCAATTTAGCGAACCGCTGGTGCCAGAGCTAAAACTATTGGCAGACAGTTGGTTAGCACAAGCCAAAAGTTCAGCAGAGTATGCCGCGATGGTAGTGCGGTATGTGCAAAATAATATTCGTTATTTTGGTATTGAGATCGGCTTAAACAGCCATCAACCCCATGCGCCCAACCAGGTTTTTGAGCGTAAATTCGGTGATTGCAAAGACAAAACCACCTTGATGTTAACCTTATTACGTTATGGTGGCTTAGAAGCCTATCCGGCGTTAGTGTCGCATCGTTGGAAAAAAGGGATTGCTACGCGTTTACCTAACCCAGGGGTATTTGATCATGTGATTACTTATCTAAACCTTGATGGGCAAGCATACTGGTTGGATGGTACGCGTTCCCAGCAATATGGTCCGTTAGCGGAGAAAGGCCAGCAGTATTTTCAGCAAGCACTGGTTATAAAGCAAAATAATGGTGTACTTAGCGATATTGACGCGCCACAAAGCAAGCAAAATACCTTTCGAACAGACGAGGTATTAACGCTCGCGGCCATTGATAAGCCCGTGTCGCTAAATTTACAACTTGCGTTAACCGGCGAGTCCGCAGAGCGTTTTCGGCGCATGCTCGATACCAAAGGGATCACCGATTACAGTGCAGAGTTAGAACAAGCCTATCGACGTCAATATCCCAGCGCCGATTTACAACAACCGATCACGGTATTGGACGATATCGAGCGTAATAGATTACAGATCCATGCCAACTTTGTTATCGCCCAATTTTGGGACCCCGAAAGTGAACGACAAAAATTAATGCTCTATGGCGACAGTATTGATTCTTATGCGCAAATGCCTAGCACGACCCGCAGAAATAGCCCTCTGGCAATCGCGCCGGGCGTGCATTATGAACATAATATTCAGTATAAACTGGCTTCAAATATCAATTGGTCGCTAGACGATCTGGCACTGCATATCGAAAACAAGGCCATAGCGTATCGTCGTACCATTACGGCCGAACCATTATCTATTAAGGTGTTGCACCAGTATTATACCAAAGCCGATCATGTAACGGCGGCAGAGACAACCTCGTATATTCAACAACTGCGAAAGCTGCGTGAAGCGTTATATTATTCTGTTGAAATTGATAAAAGCAGTAACGCAGACAATAGCACTGATACAGAACAGGCGTTGCGGCAACGGTTTAGGCAATTACTTAACAAAAAAGGTGAGTAATTGCCTTAAGAGGAGTACATGCTTAACTTTCCATGCCTAACTGTTTTTTTAACGCGACCACCTTTTGCCAAATCTCTTCGCTTTCAGCGGTGAGATCGGCAAACAATCGCATATCGCCATTGCGCTGAGCATGCATAGCTTGCTCTAGCTTGGCATTGTATTGCTTAGTCAGTTTTTTCAGTGGATCCGGTTTTAGCCAGCCAAACATGGCAACTCCTTAATTGTTTGTAATTGTTTGAATTCGGTGACGGAATAGATTACGCACATCTGATAGATGACAATAACATCATGCCGCAGATACATGCACCTTATTACGTCGCAGTGTGGCATCTGGTTTTCAAGCATTGGGCTTTCGCCTGACCTGTGCGACAATAGCGAGTGAAAACACGATACATTTTACCGGGTGTCTGCCTTAAGCCGCCTGGAAACCAATAGGAAAAGGCATGAAAATTGACTTACACAGCCATACTAACCATTCAGATGGCCTGTTAAGTGTACCTGAGCTACTCGGCCGCGCCCTAGAGTTTAAGCTTGATGTGTTAGCCATTACCGATCACGATACCGTGAGTGCACTGGGTGAAGCGCAGCAATGGATTGATACAGAGAAAGCGCCTTTGACGCTGATCTCTGGCGTAGAAATATCTACTGGATGGTCAGATTTTGAAATTCATATTGTTGGCCTAAATATTAATGCGCAATGCCCTACATTGTTAAATCGTCTCGCCAGCCAGCAGCAGCGCCGTCTTGTTCGCGCAGAAGAAATTGCGCGCCGCTTAGCAAAAGCGAATATTCCAGGTGCCTTAGAGGCGGTATTAGCAGAAACCGGTGAGGGCGCGATTACTCGTACACACTTTGCGCGTTTTTTGGTTAAAACGGGCCGAGCCGCCACCATGAATACTGTATTTAAAAAATATTTGGCGCGCGGTAAAACCGGTTATGTGCCGAATAATTGGGTGGCGATGGCCGAGGCGATACAATGGATCCACGATGCTGGCGGCCAAGCGGTACTTGCGCACCCTTTAAAGTACAAATTAAACGGTAAATACCTAAAGCGCCTAGTACAAGATTTTGCATTGGCGGGCGGTGATGCTATGGAAATTATTTCACCGCAGCAAACACTGGTGCAGCGGCGAGAGCTCTGGGCGTTGTGTCAAGCGCATCAATTAACGGCCTCGGTCGGATCGGACTTTCATCAGCCCACAACTTGGAATGAGCTAGGAAAGCATCTATATTTACCTGCAGACGTAACGCCCATTTGGGCGAATTGGGCAAATTTGCCCGCCCCCGATGTTAGCACTTTAGCAAGGCAAGACTTATGAGCCAGTTTTTTCATATTCATCCTGAAACGCCTCAACAGCGCTTAATTAAGCAAGCGGTTCAAATTATTCAACAAGGTGGCGTAGTGGTATATCCAACCGACAGTGGCTATGCCTTGGGTTGCCATACCGGTGATAAAAATGCCCTAGAGCGTATTTTACGGATCCGGCAAATTAATGGCGATCATCACTTTACTATGATGGTGCGTGATTTATCGGAATTGTCGGTTTATGCCAAAGTAGAAAACAGCGCCTTTCGTTTAATTAAAAATAATACCCCAGGTGCCTATACCTTTATTTTGCGCGGCACCAAAGAAGTCCCGCGTCGCTTGCTCAACGAAAAGAAAAAAACCATTGGATTGCGTATTCCTGAAAATAAAATTGCCTTAGCCTTATTGGCTGAGTTGGGTGAGCCGTTATTGTCAACCAGCTTAGTATTACCAGGCCAGCAATTTGCGGAGTCTGATCCGGATGATATGCGCCAACAATTAGAAAAGCAGGTCGATCTTATTTTACATGGCGGCGTAATTGGTGAAGATCCCACCACCATTATCGATTTAGCCGATGACACGCCTGTTGTCGTGCGTGAAGGGCGTGGTGATGTTCGCCCCTTCCAATAAGCCCTTGTTGGCCATCGCGTGATCAATGAGTGAGCAGCCTAGCAGCTTAACGATACAGCAACCGTTGCCGTTGGCGTATGTCCGCGGCGAAGCGGTGCTTAATCGTCCTGACGATTTGTATATCCCGCCAGATGCGCTGGAAATACTCCTAGATGCCTTTGAAGGGCCGCTAGACTTTTTATTGTACCTGATCAGAAAACACAAATTCGATTTGGTTGACTTGCCGGTTAATGAAATTACCTTGCAGTATATGGAATACATTAATCTGATGCAGGAACTAAACTTCGAGCTTGCCGCCGAATATTTAGTGATGGCAGCCATGTTAGCGGAAATTAAATCGCGGTTATTGTTGCCACAGTTGCTTTCAGCGCAAGCCGAAGAGCATGATCCGCGTGCAGAATTAGTACGCCGTTTACAAGAGTATGAAATTTTTAAACAAGCGGCAACGGATCTGGATAAGTTGCCCAGACAAGAGCGCGATATTATGCCGGCAAAGGCGACGCTTGCAGATAACTTCAGCCCGTTATTAATTTTCCCCGATGTTGATTTTGCCGAGTTATTATCGGCATTAAGCGATATTGTGAAACGGGCTAATGCCTTACAACATCACCAAATTAAACGCGAGCATTTATCAACCCGTGCTAGGATGAGTCGTATTCTCGAATTGCTGCAACAGCATGCAGGTTATCTAGACTTTACCGAATGTTTTGAGATAAATGAGGGGCGAGCAGGCGTTGTGGTGAGCTTTTTGGCTATTTTAGAATTGACCAAAGAAAAGTTAGTGCGCCTAACACAAGTGGCTCCGTACGCACAAATCCATGTCAAATTGGCAATAAATGAGGCATAATGGCGCGCAAAATAAACGATGTGCAGTTAATGCAATTATTAGAAGCCGCCATTTTTGCGGCAGATAAACCGTTAAGTCGAGCCGAACTTCAGGCATCGGTCTTGGCGGAATTTGCCGTATCCAGCCGAAAACTAACGCATGCGTTGCAGCAATTACAACACGATTACAGTGCGCGGGGCATTCAATTATTGGAAACCGCCAGTGGTTATCGTTTTTATACGCGCCCAGAATTTAGTGAGCCGTTAGCCAGTTTATGGCCAGAACGTTCACCACGCTATTCACGGGCAGTGTTAGAAACCTTAGTGTTAATTGCCTATCGTCAGCCGATCACCCGAGGCGAAATTGAAGAAATTCGTGGGGTAACGGTGAGCACACAGATTATTCGTACCCTAACTGAGCGTGGTTGGGTGAAGGTGGTAGGCCATAAAGACGTGCCGGGTCGGCCCGGACTCTATGCGACTACAGCCGCTTTTTTAGATTATTTTGGGTTAACCCATTTAAATGCGTTGCCGCCACTTACCGAGTTTACTGCAATACTGGGTGAGGAGCATGCGCAACAGGTATCCACCGTCGAGATGACAGGAGAGCTTCATTAATGAGTGAAAAATTACAAAAAGTATTAGCGCGTGCGGGTGTGGGTTCACGCCGGGAAATGGAAGAGTGGATCAGTCGTGGTCGCGTCACCGTAGATGGTAAGCCTGCGGTATTAGGCGATCGTGTTGAGTCGGCACAAGCAATTCGTGTTGATGGTCATCCGGTGCAAATTGCGAGTGAAGAACAGCATATCTGCCGGGTATTGGCGTATCACAAACCCGAGGGCGAAATTTGTTCGCGTACCGATCCAGAAGGGCGGCCAACGGTATTTTCGCGGTTACCCAATATCAAAGGCGCCCGTTGGATCGCCATTGGCCGTTTGGATATTAATACCTCAGGTTTGTTGTTATTTACTACCGATGGTGAATTGGCCAATCGGTTAATGCATCCCAAGTTTGAGGTGGAACGTGAGTACGCAGTACGGGTGTTTGGTGAAATAAACGATGCCATGATCCAGCGCTTACGTACCGGTGTGGAACTTGATGACGGTAAAGCTAACTTTAAGAAAATTAAAGCGCTTCCAGGCGAAGGCATTAATAGATGGTTCCATGTGGTGCTTACTGAAGGGCGTAACCGTGAAGTTCGCCGTATGTGGGAATCACAAGGTGCCGTCGTGAGCCGCTTAATTCGAGTGCGTTACGGTGATTTGTTATTACCAAAGCATTTGCCCGCTGGCGGTTATGCTGAGTATCCGCTAGATGAAGTTAACTACTTACGTAAGCTGGTGCATTTAAGCGCTGAAACCGAAACCTTGGTAAAAGCCGAAGATCGCACTGAGCGTCGCCGCCGCATGGCCAGTATGAAACGCGCGGTGCGTAAGCATCAAATTGCCGAGAAAACACCAGGCAAAGCAGAGGGTAAACCGGCAAAAACCGAGCGCCCAGCAAAAAAGGAGCGTCCAAGTAAGTCGGAGCAACACCCAAGCAGTACGGGGAACAAACCTACCCGCAAACCAGGGCACAAACCGAAACAACCAACACGTAATCGCGGCTAATCCTCCCTCAAACTTATCCACACGACTCCGGTACCGGTCCGACCTGTTTATCAACAGGTCTCCGGTACCAACGTTAGCGCACTGTGCGTTTATCCACACAACTCCGGTACCGGTCTGACCAGTTTGTCTACAGATTTCCGGTACAAACGTTAACGCACTTTGCTTTTACGGATCATTTTATACAGTAATTCTGGAGCAAAACGTCCGAGTAGCGCGGCCAGCTTCTCTTTAAATCCGCCAATCACGATGTAGCTTTTACCTGCCCGCAAAGCCGAGAGTGTTGCGCTTGCAAATTCTGTAGCTGACATAGCGTTCGCTTGAGCATCGTCCATTTTGCCTAACGCTTCACCCGTTCCGGTTAATGCATTCATAGAAACGGCTGTTTTAACAAATCCCGGAAATACCACGGCCACGCGGATCCCTTGTTCAAATAATTCTGCCCGTGCGCTATTGGCCCATAAATGCAATGCTGCTTTAGCGGCCGAGTAACTCCCCCGGTATTGTGTTCCCACCAGCCCGGCAATACTGGAAATAAACACCAGTTGCCCTTGTCGTTGTTTGAGCATACAAGATAAAACCCGACGGCTTAAGGCCACTTGCGCAAAATAATCAATTTCCATAATTTTACGATCAGTTTCGCCACAGGTATCCATCACCAGTGCACGCTGGCTAATACCGGCATTATTTATTAACCAATCGAGTTTGCCATAGCGAGTCAAAACTGCATCTAACGCCTGTTGCTGAGCCTGCTCATCACATATATCTAGAGGTAGGATTAAATGTTTCTCAGGATGAGGGAGTGCCAAACGAACACGCTCCAACTCTGCAATTCGTCTGGCACTCAACACTATACTGGCGCCTTCTTTGGCAAACGCATTGGCTAAGGCCTCGCCAATTCCACCAGAAGCACCGGTTATCCAAATAATTTTATCAGTTAGCATTATTGTCATTATTTTAGCCATATAGGGATAAAGAAATAAGATGGTAGAGTAGACGACCACAGCCTGTAAAGCCCGTTTATCTTTAGCATTTTGTCTAACTTACGCGGGATACTGATTTTTTTAGTTTAATTCCATCTCATCCTACACAACGCTTTTCCACACCTAAGGCAGCAATTGGACCCTTATTTTTGCCGGTACCTGAGTCGGTACCGGAGTTGTGTGAAAGAACTTGTGGATAAGGTGCGGTTGGTACCGGAGTTGTGTGGATAGTTGGTACCGGAGTTGTGTGGATAAGTTTAGTGAGCAACGCGGAACTTGCGCGCAAAATGGTTTTTAAATAAGGCGATGGCAGCTAATCCTAATGCTGGCGCAGCGATCCAACTGACAATTTGCCAGTGTCCGGTTAATATCTCAGATAACATGCGACGCCCGCCTGCAGCGAAGAACGCGGTATAAAGCGCAATACCACTGCCAATCATGCTGCTAAAATGCTCAATGATCCATTGCCGAGCGGCAACCTGTTTTTGGAATGAATAGCGAGCAAAGGCGAGCGCGTTTACAAGGCCAACCCCTGCAAAAATCATAAATAGTACCGTGCCGCTTTGCCAACCCAACCAAAACACATAAACACTGCACACAAATAAACAGATAATGGGCAGCACCAGTGACAGGCGTTTTAGTTGTTGCAACTCGGCTTTAGCCTCTAATACCGCATACGCATGGCGGATCGTTACCCACGTTAAGAGACTTAGCAGTAATAAAAAAGCTGAAAAATGACGTCGTTGTTGTTCAAATGTTGCAACCGCTTCGGCCGGTAAAGGGTTACCCGTTACATACACCGCAATAGGATCAATTAATACCATACTAGACATAATCACGCCGGAAGCGGCGATAAACAGCATCATGTAGTAATAAACACGACCACTTAGATTGTGCAGTTTACTGCCTTTCTGACAGATAACGGGCAGCCAAAAAAGCACTAAACAGATAACCCCTAAAATAATATGCAAGTACAGCAACGCTGAATGAATGGTAGACATAGCAACACCTCCGTTAAGTTCAGCCTGCAGTATATGGAATGACAAAATTACCTACAGGTGCCAAAAGTCAGTTTTTTTAAACATGACTTTTGGCCTATTGCAGTCATTGTATAAATGCTGATAATAGCTTGATGAACTTACGTTTTCCGTTAGCCACTTTAGCCGGTGTTGTGACCTGGCTTTTGGTATCGCTTGTTACGCTCGTGATCCTGCAACGTTTGCCGGGAGAGACGCCTGTTGTTGCGATTATTACGTTATTGTTGTTATATGGCATCAGTTTTATCTTTTTGACGCAAGAGCAGCATCCTTTAGGATTGTTAGGGCAATATGGCCGTTATTTAGTGGCAGTGCCACTGCTCTGTGCATTTGCCTTACTGATACTCTTACCCCCCAAACACTTTGATTATCTTGCGATTTTAACCATTATTTGGGTGTGTTTATTACCCCATATGATGTCGCAGCAGCGGGCACTCTTGGTCACCGCGCTGGTGGTCGTGGTGTGGTTTAGCCTTCAAGCGTGGCTAGAGCAGCGCAGTTTATGGATCTCGGCGAGCCTATACGGCACCTTTCATCTATTTGCTGTGGTCATGCAAAGTGCTATCACCGCTGAGCAGCAAGCAAAACTTGCATTAGCCGCAAAACATGTCGAGCTACAAAGTGCCCAGCAATTGCTTTTAGCCGCATCGCGGCAAAGTGAGCGCACCCGTATCGCCCGAAACTTACATGATCTCCTTGGGCATCACCTTACCGCACTGACTATTCAATTACAGGTGGCCAGCTATCACACTGAGGGCGAAGCGAAGCAACAAGTGGACAACAGTTTGCAATTAGCCAGATTGTTACTGTCTGATGTTCGCGAGGCAGTAAGTGCTATGCGTGAGCAAGCTGAGTTAAATTTAAAGCAACTTTTAACGCCCAGTATTGCGAATCTGGCCGACACGTTAAGCGTAAAATTAACCATGACAGACGATATAATTCTACCGAACGTGCTGCAAGCGCAGCATGTGCTTATGGTGGTACAAGAAGCCATTAGTAATACCTTAAAGCATGCCGCCGCCAGTGAGTTTTATATTGTTGCGCAGCAACAGCCAACGCAGCTTGTCATAACGCTTTCTGATAATGGTCGGGCACAGTATCCCGTGCAATTTGGCAATGGGTTAATTGGCATGCAAGAGCGCCTTGCCGAATGTGGTGGTCAGCTGCAGGTGCAACAGGAGGCTGGGGGAGTGCAATTACAGCTTTTTTTACCTTATGAGTTAGCTTATGACTTACCCAAGGAGCCAGCCGATGTATAAGGTTATGTTAGTTGATGATCAAAAACTGATCCGCGATGGCATCCGCAGTTTGTTAGCTATTTCTGGGCAAATCGAGGTGATTGCAGAAGCGGCCGACGGTACGCACGTGATTGCATTATGCCAAGCACAGCAGCCAGATGTCATTTTATTGGATTTGTCGATGCCGATAATGGACGGCGTACAAACCCTGCAAGCACTGCAACAGGCTAATATTGAGATCCCCGTATTAGTTCTGACGACGTTCGATGAACACGATCTCGTGTTAAACAGCATCCAAGCCGGTGCCAAAGGGTTCTTACTAAAAGATGTATCATTGGATACTTTAGTATCGGCTATTGCTGCCTTAGCTAATGGACAAAGTTTTTTTCAACCAACAATTACCGAGCGTTTACTCACGCAAGTAAAGAAAAATCCAAAAACCACGTTTAGCAAACCCAGCGCGTTTGAGCCGTTATCAGACAAAGAATTAGAAATTTTACACTTGATGGCCGCAGGGTATAGCAATAAGGAAATTGCAACAGCACTGTATAAATCGGAAGGGACAGTAAAAAATCAATGCTCTACTATTTTGAGTAAACTGGGGGTACGTGATCGTACCCGCGCAGTATTACTCGCACTCGAACTGGGGCTTATCACGTCATAACGCAGTTAAGCACCAAGACAAAAGTGCTTAACGACGATTATGCGAAGCACAATGATACAAAAAACAATGATGCTAAAAACAGTTATCCTAAAAAATGCTGTTTCGTGGGCTACTGTTTATAGCCATTGGGATTTTGTCGTTGCCAACGCCACGTATCTTGCACCATATCCTGTAATGTTTTTTCGGTTTGCCAGCCTAATAACGTTAGGGCCTTACTGGGTTCGGCATAGCAGGTGGCAATATCACCCGGACGGCGTGGTGAAATTACATACGGAACGGCTACCTGATTTACTTCACTAAAGGCGTTAACCATATCTAATACGCTATACCCTACGCCAGTGCCTAAATTAATGGCTTCTATGCCGGGGTGTTTTTCAATAAATTCTATGGCTTTTAAATGCCCCATGGCTAAATCAACCACATGGATATAATCGCGTACGCCCGTTCCATCAGGGGTAGGGTAATCATCACCAAATACACTCAGCTTATCGCGCTTACCTACCGCCACTTGCGAGATAAAAGGCATAAGATTATTCGGGATCCCGTTAGGATCTTCACCAATTTGGCCACTACTGTCGGCGCCTACCGGATTAAAATAGCGCAATAAGGCGATAGACCAGTCGGGTTCGGCCTTAACTAAATCTTCTAAAATAAGCTCAATCATCAGCTTACTTTGTCCATAAGGATTGGTAGCCGAACGTGGCGAACTTTCCGCTATTGGTACGACTTTGGCATCACCATACACCGTTGCAGAAGAGCTAAAGACCAGTTTCTTCACATTAAAATGGCGCATTACTCGGCACAACGTTACGGTGCCAGCAACATTATTATCATAATAATGTAAGGGTAATTGCGTGGATTCGCCTACGGCTTTTAAACCAGCAAAATGCACAACGGCGCTAATGGTATACTGACTGAATACTGCAGTTAATGCAGCTTGATCGCGAATATCGCCGTTGATGCTAATCAGCTTTTTACCCGCTAATTGCTCTACCCGTTTTAAGGCTTCATCAGAGCTATTGCTAAAATTATCAAAGCTAATCACCTGGTAACCAGCACGCAGTAAACACAGGGCAGTGTGGCTACCAATATAGCCCGCACCACCAGTTAATAAAACATAAGCGCTCATGTGAACAATCCTTTGAAAAAGAAATTATGGTAAGACTTTTTTGTAGGGTTTAACCGTGGCATTAACATAAACACCAGCCTGCCAATACGGATCCGCCGCCGCCCAAGCTTTAGCTTCATCTAACGAGGCAAATTCAGCAATAACTAATGAGCCAGTAAAACCCGCATCGCCCGGCGTTTCAGAATCAATGGCGGGTAGCGGGCCAGCCATGACTAAGCGTTGTTCGTTTTTTAATTGTTCCAGCCGCGCCAAATGCGCTGGACGTGCTGCTAACCGTTTTTCCAGACTGTTGGCCGCATCTTCTGCATAAATCATATATAACATGTTAAAACTCACCCTCGTAAAATATAGCTGAACATTAGCAGATTTGTCTTACAAATCCAATGACACTGGCGTGAAAGCCCAGTGAGTAAGGCCTCCTGATAACACCTTAGAACGTTGAAACGTAAAGTAGCGCGTGTTTATCGATACAAGCGTTTTTAACAAAAGACCGCGCGAGGGCGGAGGTCGGGCTAGGATTTCTTACCACAGACTGTTAGCATGCAGCTGACAACAATAAATTATAACTAAAACAATTGCCCAAAATACCCTACTCAGGTTTAGCCACTAAGCCTTGTCAGTATTTCAGGGCAATGCTATCCAGGAGTCACGCACTTATGAAACGTGAACAATTTAGCTCCAGCTTAGGATTTATCCTTGCTGCAGCAGGTTCAGCGGTTGGTATTGGTAACTTGGTCGCCTTTCCGGTAATGGCCAGTAAAAATGGCGGCGCCGCCTTTCTTATTATGTACGCAATTTTTGTGTTCTTTATTTGTTTGCCAGTAATGCTGGCTGAAATGAGTTTAGGACGCCACACCCGACAAAATCCTTTAGGCGCGTATACTGAAATTGGCCAAAACCGTGCTTGGCGCACAGTGGGCTGGTTGTCGGTACTGACGCCTTTTATGATTGGGGTGTTTTATTTAGTGATCACCGTGTGGATTGCCGGTTATTTGGGTAAGGCGATTCTGGGGCAACTTGATCAATTAGCCGATCCTGAAGGCTTTGGCATATTTATCAACAGTAATGAGTTATTTATATATATGGCGCTGGTTGTTGGCCTAACCTTTTTAATTCTGCAAGGCGGTGTAAAAAAAGGTATTGAAAAAGCCACCACGATCTTAATGCCCACCTTATTTATCATGCTGATTGCGTTAGTGATTTACGTGCTTACACTAGAAAATGCTATGCTGGGCGTGAAGTTTTTTCTCATTCCTGATTTTACAAAACTGACCGGTGAAGTATTAAATGGCGCTTTAGCACAAGCATTTTTCTCCTTGTCATTAGCAATGGGTATTTTAATTACCTACGGTTCTTACATTCAAAAACACGACAATATTGTCTCAGCGGGTAAAACCGTGGCAGGTTTGTCATTGCTGGTAGCTTGTTGTTCTGGTTTATTAATTTTACCGGCTGTGTTTTCGTTTAATCCCGATATTGAGATGTCAGAGTTGTCTACCTCAAGCATTGGCATGATTTTTATGTTTTTACCAAAAATCTTCTTAGCCTTACAAGCCGATATCGGCTATTTCGGCGCCTCCTTTATTGCCGCCTTCTTTTTCTTACTGGTGTTTTTTGCCGCCATGACTTCGCTGGTTTCGATTATCGAAGTGCCGGTGGCCAGTGTTATGGATGGTAAAGGCGTTAGCCGGCGCAAAGCGTTGTTCATTCTAGGCAGCGTGATGGTAGTGTTGGCTATTGTGTGTGCGTTATCGTTTGGGCGTATCGACTTTTTAAGCCAATTGCTACATTACGGTGGGGTAGATAAATCCTTCTTTGATGTCATTTACGATATGTTTTATGAAACAATTCTACCGCTGAACGGCTTATTGCTTTGCTTATTTGTGATTTATCGTTGGAAGAAACATAACTTAGATGCCGAGATCTGTGATGGCAACTCCACGTTTTCCGGTTCGCTGTTACAAAAATACGTTAACTTGTCGCTCGGCACCTTTATTCCAGGCATTTTAGCGATCATTTTTATCAATACCGTTTCAACCATCTACTTCGGCAAAAACCTACTGTTTTAACAGTTATCCACACGACTCCGGTACCGTACCGGAGTCGTGTGGATAAGTTGAAGGCTGGTACTGGAGACGGTACCGGAGTTGTGTGGATAAGTTTCGATGGCTTAGGCTTTGGTGGAGATTAAACTGGTTCGGCGCTGTCCAAGCGTGTCCGGGATCTTGCCTAATTGACATTGTGCTTTACTTACGGTTAATCCTTGGGCGGTACAGCGATCGCTTAACAAGGGTAAAAATTTTTCGGCTTGGCGCAACGCTAATGCATCGTCAGTGTAAAATTGTAATTGCAACTCTGTATCGCGCAATTTAGCCACTGCCATCAATTGCCCATAGCTGCCAAGATCAAACTTCATAGTAAGTTGCCAGTATTTCTGTTTTGCGGCGTTGTCTGTCTGTTCATGTTCCCGTTGTTCAATCACGATCTGGCTTAAGCGGCTTTCTTGCTGTTGCTGCAACGCCAGCGGGATCAACCATTGCTGGCCTATCGTTGCTGTGTCGGCCGTTTGTAGTTGCGCTAATTGCAGGGCACTACTATGGCTACCCAAGGCGCGCAGTAACTGACTACTTTGCTGCGCGTCAAGTTGTCCAATACTTTGCGCTAAACGTTGCGCTGCCGGTTCTTTACTGGTTGCGACAGGCTGCCTGAGCAGATGCCCAAGTAACAGCTGAATTGCGACCGCAAGCGTACCCGCAGACGTTGCCATATTAGGCTGGGCTTGTAAGGGTTGAAACTGCAATGTGGCTTGCAATTGTTCAATGATCTGGGCGCTAGACAATACCTTAGCCCCATCGGGCTGTACTTGACGCAGCTGACTAAGAAACTGCTGTACCGCCACTGGCATCTCGGGTAATTGACGTAAACTGGCGGGGGTACTTTCCAATAACGGGTATAATTGACGCCAAGCATCAGAGCGAATGTCGCTGCTGGCAGCTGATGCCTGAGCCGTGGTAGCCGTTGGCGTTGCCGCAAGCAATAATAAGGGTTTAATAAAATCACTACTGGCTAATTGCAGTTTTTGTTCACCCGCTATGGCTTGGATCTGTAATTGCCATTGCCCACTGGTGTTTCCTGCGCTGCTAGCGGTTGATAAGTTACTACCTGAAACCTGCGTTGTGCTACCTGCAAGCCCCTTACCAGGTGGCGTAAGAGCTTGATGTAAACTGAGTTGCAGAGCACCTTGTTGTGGCGTTATTTTTAAAGGCTCGCCAGCAAGTTGATTAATGGCTTCACCCTTGGCTAGCCGTTGTTGTAACAGCGCCAAGTGCTTTGGATCCTGTAACAGTTGTGCTTGCGTGGCGGTTAAATTTACCGTTTGCGGTAAGGTGGCGAGGATCTTAATGTTGATCTCAACCCCTCCGCCTGCGGTTTCGTCAAAACGCAGTTGTAAGGGCACCCCCACTGGTAGCGCGGGAAGGTGTAATAAGGGTAACTTAAGCACGCCTTGTGCTGTGTGTAATACAAATTGCGCGGCAGCTTGCGTTAGTCGCTGCTGTGGATTGCCATCGGCAAGTGAGGCATCGGTAAGACGTTCTATTTTACCAAAATAGGCCAGCCCCGCTTGCAAAGACGGTGAGGTGCGATCAAGGCTTGCTCCCGTTGCCTGAAACACTTTTTCAAGATTAACGCCTTTCATCATATCCTCTTTTAGCTGACTAAGCTGGCTTAAGGTGTCCTTAAAAAATCGACTTAACACATTAACCGACTTTGCATTATCCGCCTGTGCTGCCGGATTTTCGCTTTGTGTACGAACCCCCGGCGTATCGCCAGCTTGGGTATCTATGTTTAGTAGCGATGCCCCTTGCAATAACCAAGGTCTGGCAATGTCGTGGTGTGATAATTGTATTGTGGGTAAGGCGCGCAAGGGCTGCATTAACAATAACGCGGTCATCGTGGCTAACGCTGACGTACTTTGCGATGGGGCAGCGCCCGCATGTGTGCTCGCGAGCGTTTGCATTGCATAGTGATTGACCAGCGGCAGTAACATCGCACTTAACGCCTGACGCTGGGCTGGACTAAAGCTCAGCGCATC
>Ga0209812_10000810_pt1 | contig 25203 bp, 20 predicted proteins | sample JI71714BDNA_FD_187502 | JGI IMG/M metagenome (GOLD analysis project Ga0209812, IMG submission 187502) | Wastewater effluent complex algal communities from Wisconsin, to seasonally profile nutrient transformation and Carbon sequestration -... | ecosystem: Engineered > WWTP > Effluent > Algae...
GATTAGCATGTACTTTTTTAGTAAGGTTAAAGCTAACTTCGCAATATGGATTTTTAAATGCGTTTTACTACTTTGTTGTTTGGAATAGTCTTTGTTTATACTCTTTGCTTTACTGCGCTAGCAGTAACCTCGCCTCTTGAATACGACGATGTATTTGAAATTGAATTTGTGTCAGATCCGCAGCCTAATAGCAAAGGTGAGCAACTTTTGTTTGTGCGTAACTGGATGGACCGGCAAACGGATCGCCGTCGCTCTATGTTGTGGCTTTCTGATACTAAGGGTCAGTTACAAGCTTTAACCGGTGTAGCTTACAATGCGCATTCACCACGTTGGTCGCCTGATGATCGTAAAGTTGCTTATATTGCCGACCAACAAATTCATCTCTATTGGTTAGACAGTGGTCGAAGCGTACAGTTAAGCCGTCTTACTCAAGCTCCCGCCAATCTGAGCTGGTCACCCGATGGAAAGTGGTTAGCTTTTACGATGTTTACACCGGTTAATAAGCCCGCGCCAGTTACTTTGCCCGGTAAGCCTGCTAACGCTGATTGGGCTAAAGCGCCCATTTATATTGATAACCGGCAGTATCGTGCGGATGGTGCTGGCTATTTAGCGCCCGGATATACCCATATCTATTTGATGCCTGCAGAAGGGGGCAGTGCTATTCAACTTACTTCTGGTGAATTTAATCATGCGAGTAGTATTAGCTGGCAACCTGATGGCTCATCATTATATTTCTCAGCTAATCGTCATGATAACTGGCGCGAGCTAGCTAACAATACCGAGATATTTCGATTTGATCTAAAAAGCCGCAAGCTAACCGCCTTAACGGATCGTTTTGGTCCAGATAGTCAACCTCAGGTCTCTCCAGATGGTAAAAAAATTGCCTATTTAGGTTATGATGATCGCAAACTGGCCCATCAAGCCATGCGTTTGTATGTGATGGATTTGGATGGAAAAAATAACAAGAATCTGACAGAGGCCTTAGACCGCAGTATCAATAGTTTTCAATGGCAGGCTAGTAGTAATGGCTTGGTGATTTCTTACGATAGCGAAGGCAAAGGTCATCTAGCCGAGCTTAATTTAGTGGGCAGGGTAAAAGTACTCACCGATGATTTAGGCGGTGTTTCTTATAGTCGGCCTTATAGTGGTGGTCAGTTTGCACTGGCAAGTAATGGGTTGATTGCCTACACCAAAGCCAGCACAGCCTATCCGGCAGAGTTAGCAACCTGGCAGGGTAGCAAGCAACAAATACTGACGGCGTTTAACCGTGATCTGCTATTTAAACGTGAAATCGGTAAGGTAGAAGAATTTTGGTACGAATCTTCCGTTGATCAGCGCAAACTGCAAGGCTGGATCATGTATCCGCCCGGTTTTGATGCTAATAAAAAATACCCATTAATTTTAGAAATCCACGGCGGCCCTCATACTGCCTATGGACCTTATTTTGCTATAGAATTACAGTTAATGGCCGCCAAAGGCTATGTGGTGTTGTACACCAATCCCAGAGGTAGTACTAGCTATGGTGAAGACTTTGCTAATCTTATTCATCACAATTATCCAAGTTATGATTTCAACGATTTGATGGATGGTGTTGATCAGGTCGTAAGTCGTGGTTTTATTAACGACAAAGAGCTATTTATTACCGGTGGTAGCGGTGGCGGTGTGTTAACCACTTGGAGTATCGCCCATACCAATCGTTTTGCGGCAGCAGTTGCGGTCAATCCCGTGATAAACTGGTATAGCTTTGTTTTAAGTGCCGATATGTACAGCTATTTTAGTCAGTATTGGTTTCCAGCGTTGCCTTGGGAGAATCCAGAACATTATTTAAAATATTCGCCTATTCAGCATGTTGGTAAAGTTAGCACGCCTACTATGCTGCTGACCGGTGAGTCTGATTTCAGGACGCCAATCTCAGAAACCGAACAATACTATCAGGCATTGCAATTACGTGGTATTGAAACGGCGATGGTGCGCATTCCTGATGCTTCTCATGCCATTCATACGCGTCCTAGTAATATGATGGCAAAGCCTGCTTATATCATTTACTGGTTTGAGAAATACCGGCAGCCGCGCGACAACTAAATTTTTCTGGCCCGGCCCTGACCGGGTCGGGTTTTTCTGGTATAAAATGTATGTTTTATATTCACTTGAATAAGGTCGTTATGTTTTTCGCTTTACCTTTACGAGGTTCTTTGTATAATGGCGACTCCAACGCTAGGGGCATAGTTCCAATTGGTAGAACAGCGGTCTCCAAAACCGATGGTTGGGGGTTCGAATCCCTCTGCCCCTGCCACTTCTTTATATGACAACATATTCTCAAACGCAATTAATTCTTCTTAAGCAGCTTGGTATAATACCACTGGCGGCAAAATCAGAATTTTTTGCTTCAATCGCTAATCCTTGCCAAGCCATTGAAACTGATACTGTTACAGAAAGTGCAGCTAATAATGGCAGTGCAACATCAAACTTATTAATGATTCATTCTGCGGATGACTCACAAGTAGATGTGGTTGAAAGCCGTTATACCAACGCTCAACACTCAACAGTCTTGGTTAATGATATTAATATTGCCATGCTGCAAACGACTTTACGCGATTGGCTTGTAGATGGCGCAGCCAGCATTTGTAGTATTGAAGACCACACGCTGATAACCCCGCCAATAGCGCTATTACAACAAGCCGAACGGAAACGTCAGCTTTGGCAAGTATTATCTGAGCACTATCATGATTAATATTCGTCCGCTAGTTTTGGCAGACATCCCTTTACTGAGTGTTATCGAGCAAGTGGCGAATCCCTATCCTTGGAGCGAAGGTGTTTTTCGTTCGTGTTTTGGTAGCCAATATTTTAACTACGCTTTATTGTTGGATGATGTGTTGCAAGGCTTTTATTTTGGGCAGTTTTTAGGCGTTGAAAGCCAGCTTTTTAATATCTGTGTTGCATCACAAGCACAAGGTAAAGGTTTTGGTAAGATGTTATTGACGCACTTTATCGAGCAAAGCCAATTGCGTAATGCCTTAGATGCTTGGTTGGAGGTGCGTGTAACTAATCTAAAAGCTATTCAGCTTTATGAGAAGCTAGGTTTTATTGAAACTGGCAGACGTGCTAATTACTACACAAGCCCGCAAGGTCGGGAAGATGCTATTCTTATGTGCCTGCCATTAGCGCTATAAGTGTGAACTAATTACAGATCAGTAACAAAGGCGCTGTGACCCTGCGCTAGCTGCTGTTATAATAACCCCATTTATGATCGCGCCGGTACCCTTTACGTACGCGCCCTAATACTCTCGGAACCTATGACAACTCAAGCTTTTAATGCGGAAGTAAACAGCCGCCGTACCTTTGCTATTATTAGCCACCCTGATGCGGGTAAAACCACCATTACTGAAAAAGTGTTGCTGTTTGGACAATTGATTCAAAAAGCCGGTACGGTAAAGGGTAAAAAATCTGGCCAGTATGCGACATCTGACTGGATGGAAATGGAAAAGGAGCGGGGGATTTCAGTAACTACCTCGGTAATGCAGTTTCCCTATAATGATTGCTTAGTCAATTTATTAGATACCCCTGGCCACGAAGATTTCTCGGAAGATACGTATCGCACATTAACAGCCGTGGATTCTTGTTTAATGGTTATTGATGGCGCTAAAGGTGTTGAAGATCGCACGATTAAATTGATGGAAGTTACCCGTCTACGTGACACGCCCATTATCACCTTCATGAATAAGATGGATCGTGATATTCGCGATCCGGTTGATTTATTAGATGAAGTAGAAAGCGTTTTAAAGATCGCGTGCGCGCCTATTACCTGGCCAATTGCTTCGGGTAAAGAGTTTAAAGGTGTTTATCATATCCTGCGTGATGAAGTGATTTTTTATAAATCTGGCTTGGGGCATACCATTCAAGACATTGATGTAATTAAGGGGCTAAATAATCCCGAGTTAGATCAGCGTATTGGTTACTATGCTCAGCAATTACGTGATGAAATGGAACTTGTACAGGGCGCAAGTCATGAGTTTGATCGCGAATTGTTTTTAAAAGGTGAATTAACACCGGTATTCTTTGGTACCGCTTTAGGTAACTTTGGTGTTGATCATATGCTCGATGGTTTGACTGAATGGGCTCCCGCCCCGCAAGCCCGAGCAACAGATTCGCGAACGGTGTTGCCTGATGAAAGCGGTTTTAGTGGCTTTGTTTTTAAAATTCAAGCCAACATGGATCCCAAGCATCGCGACCGTGTAGCCTTTTTACGTATTGTTTCAGGCAAATATGAAAAGGGCATGAAAGTTCGCCATGTACGTATTGGCAAAGACGTGCTTATTCCGCAAGCACTGACCTTTCTAGCCGGTGATCGCGAGCATTTAGAAGAAGCCTATGCCGGTGATATTATTGGTTTACATAACCATGGCACCATTAAAATCGGTGATACCTTTACTACCGGCGAAAATATGCAATTTACCGGTATTCCAAACTTTGCCCCAGAATTATTTCGCCGTATCCGTTTACGCGATCCGCTTAAGCAAAAGCAGCTGTTAAAAGGCCTTGTGCAACTTTCTGAAGAAGGCGCTGTGCAAGTATTCCGACCACTGGATAATAACGATCTCATTGTCGGTGCGGTTGGTGTGCTGCAGTTTGATGTGGTAGTGCATCGCTTAAAATCAGAATACAACGTAGACGCGCTGTATGAGAGTGTTAATGTTAGCACCGCTCGTTGGGTCTATTCTGATGATGCTAAAGCGCTGCATGAGTTTCAGAGTAAAGCGAGCACGAACCTGGCTTTGGATGGGGGGGATAACCTGACGTACATAGCACCGACTATGGTTAACCTTAACCTGGCGATGGAACGTTACCCCAAAATCAAATTCTTTAAAACCCGTGAGCACTAACAGGTTAAGTCAATGAATATTAAACAACTTTTAACAGAGAAAACCCAAGCTGCATTTACACAGCTTGGCTTACCCGAAGGCACTAACCCAGCGGTAACGCAAAGCACTCGCGTGGAGTTTGGCGATTACCAAATTAACGGTGCCATGGGCGCTGCGAAACAATTAAAAACCAATCCGCGCCAATTAGCGCAGCAGTTGGTAGATCTGCTTGATTTAACGGAGTTGGCCGACAAGGTCGAAATTGCTGGCCCAGGTTTTATTAATGTCACGTTAAAAGCAGACTGGCTGGCAAAGCAGCTGAGTATTGCCGCCACAGATAGCCGTTTAGGCGTGAGTCTGAATACAGAACCGCAAACCGTAGTGGTAGATTATTCGGCGCCTAATCTGGCGAAAGAAATGCACGTTGGCCATTTACGCTCCACCATTATTGGTGATGCTGTGGTGCGCAGCCTGGAGTTTTGGGGCGATAAGGTCATTCGGCAAAATCATATGGGTGATTGGGGTACCCAGTTCGGCATGCTGATTGCCCATTTAGAAGATAAGCTGGCCGAAGGCGTCGACTTAGAAAGCGTAGCGCTGGCCGATTTAGAAGACTTTTACCGCGCGGCGAAAAAACGCTTTGATGATGAAGCGGGCTTTGCCGATAAGTCGCGAGACTATGTGGTTAAGTTACAAAGTGGGGATAGCCACTGCCAGAAACTTTGGCAGTTGTTTATTGATACTTCGGTAAAACACAGCAATGACGTTTATCAAAAACTTAACGTTACGCTGACGGATGCCGATATCAAACCAGAAAGTGCTTACAACAGCATGCTACAGCCGATAGTAGACCAGTTGGTTGAGCAAGAGATTGCGGTTGAAGACCAAGGCGCCTTGGTGGTGTTTTTACAAGAGTTAGCCGATAAAGAAGGTAATCCTTCGCCTTTTATTATCCAGAAAACCGGCGGTGGTTTTCTCTATGCCACGACCGATTTAGCGGCCTGCCAATACCGTAGTATTGAACTGGGTGCTGATCGTATTGTGATCTTTACTGATGCACGGCAGGCACTGCACTTTAAACAAGTGGAAATTACCGCCCGAAAAGCGGGTTTATTAGCGGAAAACACCCGCTATGATCATTGCCCCTTTGGTACCATGATGGGCGAAGATGGTAAGCCGTTTAAAACCCGTACTGGTGGTACCGTTAAACTGGCTGAATTACTGGAAGAAGCGGTAGTACGTGCTGAAGCGGTAGTAAAAGAAAAAGCGAGCGATTTATCTGACGCAGAAATAGCCGAAATTGCCCGTAAGGTCGGTATTGGCGCGGTAAAATTTGCCGATTTATCCAAAAACCGCACCAGCGATTATATTTTTAGCTGGGATGCCATGTTGAGTTTTGAAGGCGCAACCGCACCTTACCTGCAATATGCTTACACGCGGGTACGCAGTATTTTACGCAAAGCCGACGTCGCAGACGATTTTAGTGCTGCAATTATGATCAGTGCCGAGCAAGAAAAACAATTAGCGGTAAAACTACTGCGCTTTGAAGAAACCTTGCAACAGGTAATTAAAGATGCGCAGCCTAATTTACTCTGTAACTATTTATATGAGCTAGCCAGTTTATTTATGACCTTTTACGAAGCCTGTCCAATCTTAAAAGAAGGGGTTGAACCAGCCGAGCGTAACAGCCGTTTAATGCTCAGTATTTTAAGCGCTAAACTCTTAGCACAAGGCCTGGATTTACTGGGTATTGAAGTAATGGAACGGATGTAACATGAAAATAGACGCAATTCGCCGCAGTTATACCAAAGATAAACTGGATTTGGATAAACTTAATGCCGATCCGATAGCGCAGTTTGAGCTATGGCTAAAAGACGCCATAGCCGCTGAGCTGCCCGATCCCACGGCGATGTGCGTCGCTTCTGTTGATAGTAGTGGCCAGCCGTCACAGCGGTTGGTGCTGCTAAAAGATGTGAATAATGATGGCTTTACCTTTTACACTAACCTCGGTAGCCGCAAAGCGTCTGAATTAGCTGAAAACCCGAAAGTCTGTTTGCATTTCCCGTGGCATCCACTGGAGCGGCAAGTCATTGTTTACGGTACGGCTGCGCGCGTACCCAATTCGCAAGTTATGCAGTACTTTTTATCTCGCCCGAAAGAAAGCCAATTAGCAGCTTGGGCGTCTGAGCAAAGCCGGCCTATTTCAACTCGGCAAGCCTTGATGCAGAAATTTGCTGAAATTAAACATAAATTTGAACAGGGCGACGTTCCCTTGCCGTCTTTTTGGGGCGGATTTCTAATAAAACCTCACCAAATAGAGTTCTGGCAAGGCGGCGAGCATCGCTTACATGATCGCTTTATGTATAAAAAGAGCGAAAGTGGCTGGCAGATTGAACGACTTTGCCCCTAAAACTGCCTCAAATAAACAATGAACTCGCAGATTTTGCATAGCGATTCCCCACAGGCTGTTAGCAATAACAGCCTGTGTCTTTTTGATACTCACTGTCACCTTAACTTAGCGCCACTGGTGACAGCGCCTTTAGTTTACTTTCAGCAAGCAGCTGCAGTGGGCGTTAAGGCCTTGCTGATCCCGGCGGTAGAGCAAGCAAACTGGCAAGATTTACTGGCGTGGCGCCAACAGCAAGCTAACTGGCATATTGCGCTGGGAGTGCATCCTTGGTGGGCGGCAGCGGAGTCTTTGGCGGTGCTCACTGAACTAGAGCACTTGCTACAAACCCAGGCTGAGCAGATCACTGCGGTAGGGGAGATAGGGCTGGATTTCGCGCTTGCCGCAGAGACCTTTACTAAACAGCAGCCGTTTTTTAGTGCGCAGCTTGCTTTAGCTAAGCACTATCAAAAGCCGGTGATTTTGCATCATCGGAAAAGTCAGCCTGCATTACTGGCTGAGTTAAAACGGCAGCAGTTTACTGACGGTGGTATTTTGCATGCGTTTTCTGGCAGTCAGCAGCAGGCAAAAGCGTTTATCGATTTGGGATTTAAACTGGGGATTGGCGGTACCATTACTTACCCAAGAGCAGAGAAAACCCGCAACACTGTGCGTAGATTACCATTAAGTGCGCTGGTATTAGAAACAGATGCGCCCGCAATGCCACTCAATGGCTTTCAAGGCCAAGCCAATACGCCAGCGCAGTTGTCTGCAGTGTTTACTACCTTATGTGAATTAAGATCTGAACCGGTAGAACAGTTGGCGGAAGCCCTATGGCAAAATAGCCATCATGCTTTGCGGCTTTAGTGCCTTATGCAATTAACGGTATACTTATTAGTATGTTGGCTTTAAGTGATTGTAGAGTAGTGTCGTGCTAATCGTGAGTTCTACTGATCGGTACGAAACGTCGATACCGTTGATTAAGACGGAAAAAGCTGCGTTTTAGTAGCATCACAACGGCTCCCGCTAACAGCAGTAGCCCTAGCATTTGTTGCATTAATTGTTGCCAATAGCTGTAACCTGGAAATAAACGCTGATCATGCAATAGGCTAATTTTTATATATCCTAACAATTGCTCATTGGTTTTAATTTCTTGCACCATAGGGATCAGGGGTAATTGTTGATCGGGCCGATATAGCAAACGTGCAGCCGTATTGGCCTCAGACCAACTTAAACGCACCCCATTGGCGTCATAAACGACCACATCATGTAAAAAAGGATTTTCAGCAATATGTTGAGTAAGTTGACTGAGGCCTTCAAGCTGATCATTTTCGAGCAAATAAGCTGCGGTGTGCGACAGGGCAATCAGCGTTTCACGCATGATTAATTGATTTTGTTGCAGTAATACTTGTTGGCCTTTGTTTTTAGCCTCTACCCAGCTATGTAAAATAAACCATATTCCTAATACCGCTATTGCCAGTTGTAATAAGGTAATAAAACTTGAATATCGGTTACCGGATACGCTATGGTGCTGCATATTTACAATCATCATATTAAGACTAGTAGGCGAGTGCCGTAAAAGGGCTATAGCATGCCATGGTCATGACGTTAAGTATAGGGTGTAAGCGTGTCAAACCTTTTAGAGTCGTCGTCGATATCGGCCGGTGTTTTTTCGGCAGCCACATTAGAGCAAGATCTGTTGGATTGTGTTGTACAACATCATGGTTGTTGTGAAGTACAGTTTCAACAACATCAGTTTACTGCAATAAAATCGAGCCACTGCGATAAAGATGCTGCAGCCTTGTATTGGTTTGGCGGGCCGATCTCGTGGGGCCATTTGACGTCTATCTTAACGGCATTTTGCCTGAAAGAGGGTATTGTCAAGATCACTCTATTAAAACCCCACCCAGATTTACCCGCCGGGTTAGCGTTATCTTGTCAGGAATGGCAAGTTCCCACACAGCGGATCTTAAATGAATTAGCCAAACAATTAACGAGCCAATTAGTCTATTTACCTGCGCGTCCAAGCTTAGCAACACCGGGCTTATTAGTGATGGATATGGACTCGACTGCGATACAAATAGAATGTATTGACGAAATTGCCAAACTTGCTGGGGTAGGGGAGCAGGTGGCTGCAGTGACGGCCCGTGCTATGAATGGTGAGTTAGACTTTGCGCAAAGCTTGCAACAACGTGTTGCTGCCTTGCAAGGTGCCCCCGTAAAAGTATTGTCTGATGTGTTAGAGGCTTTGCCGCTGATGCCAGGTTTAACCACCCTAGTACAGGTTTTACAGCAGCATCGTTGGCGTATTGCTATCGCTTCTGGTGGTTTTACCTTTTTTACTGACGCCTTACAACAGCGATTAAGCTTAGATCATACCTTTGCCAATAAGTTAGATATTCTGGAGGGTAAACTAACAGGGAAAGTATTAGGCGATATTGTCGACGCACAGCGCAAAGCCGCTGTTGTTTCTGAGTTGGCAGTGCAATATGCGATTCCAGTCTCTCAAACCATTGCGATAGGTGATGGCGCTAATGATTTACCCATGTTAGCAAAAGCTGGTTTGGGTGTTGCATTTCATGCAAAACCCAATGTGCAAGCGGCAGCCAAAGCCGCTATCACGCAAGGGAGTTTACTACAATTACTGTATTTGGTTGCGGCTACGTGAAGCATCAGCAGCACTCGCTATTTGTTGATCTTGCCGCCTACCAATTACATGTGAGGCAACTCACTCCTGTTCAAAGTTTGGTCGGGCCGATACTCTATTTGCACGGAGCAGTGGAAAATGGCCGGATTTTTTATAGCCATTCTGGTAAAGGTTTAGCCTGCTTTTTGGCTGATCATGGTTTTATGGGATATGCAGTTGATTTTGCGGGCAGGGGGTTGTCACAGCCTTCTTTGCAGCAGGGTTTACAGCAAAGTCAGCAACAACTGATTTGTCATGATATCCCTGCATTAATCGAGTATTTTTACGAACTGCATCAACAGCCTTTAACGCTTATCTGTCATTCTTGGGGGGGCGTACTAGCGGCGGCCTGTTTAGCACGTTTTCCGCACTTACTTCCTAAAATAAAAGCAAAAATATGTTTTGGTACCAAAAGAGTCATTAGCGTACGTTCTTTAGCAAGAACAGTAAAAATTGATCTTATATGGAATAAGTTTGCACCATGGTTAGGACAGCGTTATGGTTATTTACCTGCTAAACGCTGGCGCCTAGGGGCAGATAATGAGCCTTTGCAATTTTTACGTGATACGATCCCATGGATAAAAGGTGCGCCGTTCACCGATCTTACTGATCAGTTTGATTATCAGGGGGCGTGTCAACGCACATCATGGCCAGCCATTTGGCATTTTGCTGGCGCATTTGATCGTCTCTTGGGGCATCCTCAGGATGTGCAAGCCTTTATGACTGAATGTCACCAACATGACGCACAGTTTAGTGTGTTAGGAAAAGCATTTGGAAACGCTGCAAATTATGATCATATTTCAATGCTGACGCATCCCGCAGCCACCACTGAGCATTTTGCCGCCTTGGCCCAATGGTTAAAGGCATTATATGCGCGCTCTACTTTGCGTGAGACTAGCGATCTCTAAGTAAAACCTGCTGTCGGGCTTGTTGTTGCCGTGCACTGGCCTTTACGTTGTAACGAGATACGACCTCAGCTGAGCACTCGACACCGTCAGCCACGCCCTCAACATGCCAGAGTTCTTCCTCTAACGATTTGGCTTTATGGATAGCGTATACACTAATATAGCCAATTTCCTTGGCAATATAGTCTGCATCTAATTTACCGGTACGTGAGACAAATAGCCGGAAACTAAATAAAACATGGTGTTCTAGCGCATCCAACACAAACACGTTTTGTTCTTCAACACTGGCAAATTCAAAGTCGAAATAGCTAACAAACTCCAGTGCCCCTCGCTCTAACTCTGTAACTCTAATATAAAGTTCGCAGGTTTTCGCCGCATCTTGTCGTTTCATTTGTTTTAATTGGTTGGCAATCTCTTGGGTGAGCACATTTTGTTTGGTTACTAGCGTTAGATCCAATGTGTGTGCTTGAGTTTGCGCAAGTTGCAATAATTTATGTAACGCGTTGGGTTGTGCTCCTCGCCCTAAGACACTTATTTCATGGCGCAAGCCACGACGATGAATAAAAATAGCGATATTGTTTAACGCTTTTAAATACATATTTCTGAGTGCATCAGACAACCCGGGGTATTTTGGTGTTTCTTCTGCCACCGTCAGTTTATGGCGATTACTTTGAATAAGTTGCTGAAAAAATTGTTTGCCAATATGAGGATCCACTTTCGCAATTTTTAGATTCATAATGGTCTTACTTTTGCTAACCGCCATAACCTCATAGGGCAAATGGTGTAATGGATATTTAGGGGCGATTTTTTGCAAATCTGGCAGTTCGAGTAATAAAAGATCACCTTTATTAAAATCTACGGGTTCAGCACATTCCAGTTGTAAACCACCACTTGAGAAATCACGGGTAAACGCATTAATGACGGGGTGTTCATCTTGTTTTTTTAGTAACACTGTTGTTTTGTATAAATAGCGCGATTCAGCGCGTAAATTGACATAATGTATTGGGATCGCTTCACAAGGTTGCGGCTGCGCGGCTTTACTTAAACCAAATTTGTTTAATTCAGCTAACTTGGCACTATCATAACTGTGATTGGCATAGTGGCTGCGATGCTCTGGTGCACTTATTTCGGTAAGGGCAACAATATAATGCATATCTTTTAGCATGCTGCTGATCAGCGGTGAACAGGGCTCACTGTTAACACTTCCCGGTAATGCAAACTCATTTTGGCTTTTACTGACATGCGTTTTTAGGACATTGAAATGGAAAACGCGCCAACTGGGTTTACCGGCACCAAAGCCAAAAAACATATCGCGCAAAGCCGGAGATAACGCCAGCTCGATGCTGGTGGCGGCATAAAAGTATAATTTGCCTTTTGCTGCATGTGTAAAGCAATACAGAATGCATGATCGTTCAGCTGTATCGACATTTAACAGCTGTTTTAAGCGTCGTGCTGATAACAGCAGATTTAAAACAGAATGTTGTTGTTCGTCCAAAAAATAATGCCAAGATGCTTTATTGTAATCACTGGTAAGACAAAAGCGGCTATGAACAATACCGTCAGTAACCGTTAAATAAATAGGTAACGAATTGATGCGAGGTAAGTAATATTGCTCATAGCCTTTTGTAAGCACGGCATCGGTGGTGTTGTCTAAATTTATTTTATAGCGGCGCTTGTTACCATGAATAAAACTCTGTAAGAATTGGTTAAATTGCGGTTCTTGCTCGGGATTTAAGCGTTTCAAGCGTAAATACGCGAATTTTTCTTGTTCATCAACCTGTAATACCTGATAGTCCAAGCCATTGGGTAAGTTGAGCGTAAATTCTTTTTCTAACCCCTTTAGCGTTAAATTTAGCTGATCACCAACCTGGATCCCCTTACCCGCAGGAACTTTTAATTTACACCCCGAGACCGATAAATCACTGGTCATCGCTGCAAAAGGTGATTCAGTTGCTCTTACTTCAACTTCAATACCGTAGTTCATGCGTTCTTCACGGCGGCTAATGTAATATCCAAACTGTACTAATTTATTACTGTTGGAGATTTCTTCTGTGTCAGGTTCTTTCTCTACAGGCGAACTGTTTTCGGGTAGCAAAGGGCCTTTACGCAAACTTTCTAGCGTATTTTTTACCCGTTCTTCGGTTTCTTTGCGATGGCGTACCCGAAAGTTATTATCCGCATTCATTACTTCTTCATACACGCCCAGCGTATACTCACCATAATCTTTAATGCCACTTTCAAAGATTTGCTTGGCGTGTTCGTCTAAGTAATGGGTTTTTTCCATATGTTGAAAGGGTTTGACATCGCCATCAACGTGTCCGCGCAAATCAATAAAATAGCTACAGGGTTGTGCAAGACGCTTCAACTCCATCTTTAACAAAAATTGTTTTGATTTAGGCAAGCTTACCGTCAAACTGGCAAAGGTTTGTTCAAACTCAGGCGAGTTAAGTAGGCCTTTCATACGCGATATGATGCCTAAGTAAGCTTTAAGATCAGTTGAAGTCATTGTTTATTGATTCAATTGCCAAAAAATTGGCAGCGTCCAGTTATAATCAGATTAAGCTACGTGGTTCTTTTTCGAAAAGCAATATCTGTGCCTTTCATGTAAAGCGAGAATAGTTATGGCAAAAACAAAAACGGCTTATGTGTGTAATGAATGTGGCGCAGACTTTATGCGTTGGCAAGGTCAGTGTACTGAGTGTGGAACATGGAACAGTGTCACTGAGGTACGATTAGGTGCGGTAAAAAGTAAAAATAGCCGATTTGAAGGCTATGCGGGTGCGGCGGTTGCAAAAGTTATGCGGCTAGATGAAGTGGACTTGCAAGAGGTCCCTCGTTTTAGTTCGGGTTTTTTAGAATTTGATCGCGTTTTGGGGGGCGGTATTGTTCCGGGGTCGGCCATTCTTATTGGAGGACATCCGGGGGCGGGTAAAAGTACCTTATTATTGCAGGTGATGTGTGGGTTAGCGCAGCAAGGTGGTGCATTGTATGTCACAGGTGAGGAATCTTTACAACAAGTTGCTATGCGAGCGCAGCGCTTAGGCTTACCCATGGCAGATCTAAAGATGTTGGCGGAAACCAATGTTGAAACGATTTGTCAGCTTGCGCAGCAAGAAAAACCGCGAATAATGGTTATTGATTCGATACAGGTCATGCATTTAGCCGATATTCAATCGGCACCAGGCAGCGTGTCACAAGTTAGAGAAAGTGCAGCATTTTTAACGCGTTTTGCTAAACAATACCATATCGCCATTATTATGGTGGGCCATGTCACAAAAGATGGCTCTTTAGCCGGCCCCAAAGTGTTAGAGCATTGTATCGATTGTTCGGTGATGTTAGATGGCGATGCGGACAGTCGTTATCGCACTATGCGAGGTCATAAAAATCGCTTTGGTCCGGTAAACGAGTTAGGGGTGTTTGCTATGACCGGGCAGGGCATGAAAGAAGTAAAAAATCCGTCTGCCATTTTTTTAACACGAGGTAAAGAAGATCAATCGGGCAGTATTGTGATGGTGCTATGGGAAGGAACTCGCCCACTTCTGGTGGAAATACAGGGCTTAGTAGATTATTCCCCTCTCAATAATCCGCGGCGTGTCACCTTAGGGATGGAGCAAAATCGTATTTCGATGTTGTTGGCGGTTATGCACCGGCATGCTGGGATCCAAATGGCTGATCAAGATGTGTTTGTAAACGTTGTAGGGGGCGTAAAGGTCAATGAAACCAGTGCCGATTTAGCGACATTATTAGCACTTGTGTCGAGTTTTAGGGATAAACCTTTACCCAATGATTTAGTTGTTTTTGGCGAAGTGGGCTTAGCAGGCGAAATCCGGCCGGTGCCCAGTGGTCAGGAGCGTTTGCGCGAAGCGGCTAAACATGGTTTTCGTCGGGCCATAGTGCCTTTAGCGAACAAACCCAAAGAGCTTATCGACGGGATGGAAGTGATTGGGGTGAATAAATTAGCAGATGCGTTAGAAGCATTGTAAAACGTTATTAAAAAGCCCCCTGAAGCGCTGGCTCGCAGGGGGCATGCTACAGAGCCGCTAGTTAGTTAAAGCGGCTGTTTTGCGGGAAGTTTAAACGTAATACTTGCTCAGTGTCAGTTTTTAATTTATCAAGACCAAGCTTTTCATAGCTTTCAACCATGATGACTAAGGCTTGTTCTACCAGAGGTGAATCGCGATAAAATTCAACTACATATTTTCCACGATTTGCTGCTGCTAAAAACGCTCCTCGGCGTAAATAATAATCTGCCACTAATAGTTCGTGTCGCGCCAATTGATCTTTAATCATTACCATGCGTTGTTTCGCATCCGCCGCATACTTACTTTGCGGGTAGCTATTTAATAAAATTTTGAAATCTTCAAACGCTTGACGGGTACTGCTTAAATCGCGATCAGCACGATCGATTCCAAAAAACTCCTGGAAAGCATTTTCATCAGCTTTTAAATTGGTGAGTCCACGCATGTAATAAACATAATCTAAATCTGGTTGATTAGGATTAAGGCGAATAAAACGGTCAATACTGGCTAGGGCCTGAGGCAAATCACCCGCCTGGTGATATGCATAAATTAAATCTAATTGAACTTGGCGAGCCAACGGACCAAATGGAAAACGGCTTTCAACCGCTTTCAATAATTCGATAGCTCTGTTGTATAAACCAGCGTCAAGAACATCTTTTGCTTGCTGATATTGACCTTGCGCAGTTTGCGAAGGGTTAACTTGCTCTGGTTTTGGCTTGCCGGCGCAGGCGCTCAGCGTGATTGACATCAAAATAATCAGGATAAATTTCAATTTCATGTAAAAATCCGTTACTACTTAAGCTAAATGGCTGTCTAGTCCAGCGTAAAATCGTTAAAATACGTTCTATTGCGATTCTACCCCAGATAACGAGGGGTTGCACACAGGATAACTGCTTCCGTCATGACAAAACAGATAAAACTTTCACAAATCGTTCCTGATCATCTTTATGGTAAGCGCTTAGATCAGGTTTTGGCCGAAATGTTCCCCGATTATTCGCGTTCGCGTATAAAAGATTGGATCTTGGCCGATGCGGTCTTGGTGAACCAGCAGCTTTGTAACACGCCCCGGCATAAAATGCTTGGCGGTGAGCAAATTGATATTCATGCTGCACTGCCAGAAGATGAGCGTTTTGAAGCAGAGCCAATCGATCTCAATATTATTTTTGAAGATGAACACATTTTAGTTATTAACAAACCCGCGGGTTTAGTGGTGCATCCTGGTGCAGGAAACAGTGAAGGTACCTTGTTAAATGCCTTGCTGCATCATTGTCCGGGAATTGCTGAAGTACCCAGAGCAGGTATTGTGCATAGACTGGATAAAGATACGACAGGGTTAATGGTGATTGCGAAAACCATTCCGGCCCAAACGCATTTGGTTGAGGCTATGCAAGCACGTGAAATAACGCGTGAATATGAAGCCGTGTGTTATGGCGCGATGACCGGCGGTGGGTTAGTTAATCGTCCCCTTGGGCGGCATCCCACTAAACGAACCTTGATGGCGGTTATTGAAAATGGAAAGCCTGCCGTCACGCATTATCGTGTCATGGAAAAATACCGCGCGCATACACGTTTACGCTTGCGTTTGGAAACCGGTAGAACGCATCAAATTCGAGTACATATGACGTTTATCAGTCATCCGCTTGTTGGTGATCCAGTTTATGGTGGTCGGCCAAGACCGCCACGCCAAGCTGAAGAAAGTTTATTGGTAATGATGCGTAACTTTAAACGTCAAGCGTTGCATGCCATCATGTTAAAATTAGCTCATCCCATCACAGGGCAGCTGTTAGAGTGGCATGCCCCTTTACCTGATGATATGGTGGCCTTGAATAATGCACTGCGTGCTGATACCCAGAAACACGGTATGGATTTTGTGTAAACGGCCAAGCTAAGGAACGTTAATGCCTCACTCACGCCTTACCGAGAGTCTATTGGTACCTGATTGGCCTGCACCTAAAAATGTCCGCGCGGTAAGCTCTACTCGCGTTGGCGGTTGGTCAAAAGGCGTGTTTGACAGCTTTAATCTTGGTGATCATGTAGGTGATGATCCGCAAGTAGTCCTTAATAATCGGCTGCGTTTTCAACAGCAAACCGGTATGCCAACGCCGCCATTATGGTTACAGCAGGTGCATGGCACGAACGTGGCACAACCTGAATTAGTCACTTACGCTAACACAGCACCTATTATAGCTGATGCCGCTTATAGCCAACAGTCAGAGCGTGTATGTGTAGTGATGACGGCCGATTGTTTGCCTATATTGTTATGTGACAAAGCGGGTCGAGAAGTGGCTGCAATCCATGCTGGCTGGCGTGGGTTAGCCAGCGGAGTCATTGAGGAAACGCTCAAACACTTTCAGGCAAGCCCAGCGACCATTCTAGCCTGGCTAGGACCTGCAATTGGTAAAGACGCTTTTGAAGTTGGTGCTGAAGTACGCGATACTTTTATTCAATATCAGGCCATGGCCGAGGCCGCTTTTCAGCAAACGGCCCACGATAAATACTTAGCCGATCTTTATTTATTGGCCAAGCAGCGTTTGATGGCGCAAGGTGTTAATGCCATTTATGGCGGCGATTATTGTACTTATCAGCAGCCTGAGCAGTTTTTTTCCTATCGGCGTGATGGCCAAACAGGCCGCATGGCCAGTGCGATTTGGCTAGTGTAGTCGATACTTTTTTGATCTAAGTCAAATTTTTGACGTCTATTGCTTGAAAATTCCGCAACACTCCCCAATTTTAGGGTTTATCAACGCTTAATGATGCTTGTAGGAGCCCTCTCATGCGATTAGATAAATTCACTGCAAAATTTCAAGAAGCCATTGCCGATGCACAATCGCTGGCACTAGGTCGTGATCAACAATTTATTGAACCCGTACACCTGATGTTTGCCTTACTCAACCAAGAGGGTGGCACGGTTCGAGAATTACTTAACAAGCTGGCGATTAACTTTAACGAATTACGTTCTAAAGTCAGTCAAGCCATCGAACGCTTACCTCGCGTGGAAGGCCAAGCGGCCAATTTACAACTTGCTGCTAGCACCGCGCAATTATTACAGCAGTGCGATAAGCTGGCGCAAAAACGTAAAGATCAATTTATTTCCAGTGAGTTATTTGTTTTAGCCGCAACTGAAGATAAATCGGAACTCGGTCGCATATTACAGTTGTTAGGTGTCACGGCTAACAATATCAATGCTGCTATTGAACAACTGCGTGGTGGTCAGAAGGTCGATGATGTTAATGCTGAAGATACGCGCCAAGCGTTAACAAAATATACTATTGATTTAACTGCCAGGGCTGAAGCGGGTAAATTAGATCCCGTTATCGGTCGAGATGAAGAAATTCGTCGTTGTATTCAAGTATTGCAGCGCCGCACCAAGAATAATCCTGTACTCATCGGTGAGCCTGGCGTGGGTAAAACTGCAATTGTCGAAGGGTTAGCTCAGCGTATTATCAATAAAGAAGTCCCAGAGGGATTAAAAGATAAACGTGTCTTGTCTTTAGATATGGGTTCCTTGCTCGCTGGCGCTAAATATCGTGGTGAATTTGAAGAGCGCCTAAAAGCTGTGCTCAGTGATGTGGCCAAAGAAGAAGGCCAGATTATTTTATTTATTGATGAAATTCATACCATGGTTGGAGCTGGCAAAGCAGATGGCGCCATGGACGCCGGTAATATGCTCAAACCTGCGTTAGCACGTGGCGAATTGCACTGCTTGGGCGCAACAACCTTAGATGAATATCGTAAATACATTGAGAAAGATGCCGCTTTAGAGCGCCGTTTTCAAAAGGTGTTGGTAGAAGAACCGAGTGTCGAGGATACCATTGCGATTCTTCGGGGCTTAAAAGAACGCTATGAGTTGCACCATGCCGTAGAAATTACTGATCCGGCAATCGTTGCTGCTGCCACGCTGTCTCATCGTTATGTTAGCGATAGGCAATTACCTGATAAAGCCATTGATTTAATTGATGAAGCCGCGTCGAGCATTCGGATGCAGATGGATTCCAAACCGGAAGAGTTGGATCGATTAGAACGGCGGATTATTCAATTAAAATTGGAAGACAATGCGCTTGCAAAAGAAACCGACGACGCCAGTAAAAAACGGCGAGACATGATTCAAGAGCAAATACAGGAGTTAGACAGCCGCTATAACGAATTGGATGAAGTGTGGGAATCGGAAAAAGCGGCGTTACAAGGTACTCAAAATATTAAAGCCGAGTTAGAGCAAGCTCGGTTAGATTTAGAGGTTGCGCGTCGGGCCAGTGATTTACAGCGAATGTCAGAATTGCAATATGGACGCATTCCTGAGTTAGAGAAAAAGTTAGATTTAGCATCGCAAGCCGAAATGCAAGAGATGACTTTGCTGCGTAATAAAGTGACAGAGCATGAAATAGCCGATGTGTTATCAAAAGCAACGGGTATTCCGGTAAGTAAAATGCTGGAGGGCGAGCGCGATAAGTTATTACGTATGGAGCAGGCTTTACATAGCAAGGTGGTCGGGCAGCATGAGGCGGTGGCGGCGGTTTCAAACGCTATTCGTCGTTCTCGCGCCGGTTTAGCTGATCCTAATAAGCCCATCGGTTCCTTTTTATTTTTAGGCCCCACAGGGGTTGGAAAAACCGAACTTACTAAAGCCCTAGCCCAGTTTTTATTTGATAGTCCTGAAGCAATGATTCGTATTGATATGTCGGAGTTTATGGAGAAGCATGCGGTGTCACGATTAGTGGGTGCGCCTCCAGGCTATGTTGGCTATGAAGAGGGCGGATATCTAACCGAAGCGGTGCGGCGTAAACCTTACTCTGTGATTTTGTTAGATGAAGTAGAAAAAGCCCATCCGGATGTATTTAATATTTTATTGCAGGTATTAGATGATGGTCGTTTAACCGATGGACACGGCCGAACCGTCGATTTTAAAAATACGGTGATTATTATGACGTCTAATCTGGGTTCAGACCTCATTCAAGAGCACTATCGTGAGTTTAGTTATGCTCAAATGAAAGAGATGTTGATGGGCGTTTTAGCTAAACAGTTTCGGCCAGAGTTTTTGAATCGGTTGGATGAAGCTGTTGTATTTCATCCGTTAGATAGCGTTCAAATTAAGCAAATTGCACGTATTCAGCTAAAACGACTGGAACAACGTTTACAACAACGTGATTATCAATTGCACGTGAGTGAGGCGGCTTTAGATACGCTAGCGGCAGTAGGTTTTGATCCATTATTTGGTGCCAGACCGTTAAAGCGTGCGATCCAACAACACTTGGAGAACGCTTTGGCGCAGTCTTTGTTGCAAGGTCATTTTTTGCCTGGCAGCACCATAATGGTTGACCATGATGGCGATCGTTTTACTATTCAGAGCCAATAACATCCATATTAGTAACTTATTCAGGCGTTGCTGAGCAGCGCCTCTTTATTTCAAATTCGGCGAGCAGTGTTTGTTGCTCACGTTCATCATCCGTTATAAGCCTTAGTTCTGTGGTATTGCTGGTGCTGTTTAAGACACGGGTAAATAATTCTTGTTGATTTTTCAATAATGCTAGCTGATTTTTAGCCTGTTGACATAGCGCAGGATCTAAGGTTTCGCTAACTGCACCAGCATCAATTTCACGCTGGGGTGCTGCTCGGCTTGAATTAACCGAAAGCAATTTGTAATCACCGTTAACGGGAGGCTGCTGGCTAAAATGTGTTACGCCTTTGCTGTCTTGCCAACTGTATACCGTTTGGGCCAATAGTGAAGTGTTGCTGGCTAACCCAACAACACACAATAAAAAAAGCTGCACTTTTGCCATGGTTCTATCCATGTTATGTTATGTCCCTTATAATCATTGTAATCTTTTTTTTAGAAGTTGCCTTATGACAGACTTAAAAAATAGTGAAAATAGTCCACGGAAAGGAATTTATTTACTACCAAACTTGCTGACCACTGCCGGATTATTCTCTGGTTTTTTTGCAATCGTTTCCTCAATGAACGGCCGTTTCGAGGCGGCAGCAGTGGCAATTTTTATTGCCATGATTTTTGATGGACTAGATGGTCGTGTAGCGCGCTTGACCAACACACAAAGTGAATTTGGTGCTCAGTACGACAGTATGTCTGACTTGTTAGCCTTTGGTGTTGCGCCTGCTTTAGTTGCCTATAATTGGGCTTTAGCTGATTTGGGTAAATTTGGTTGGCTAGCTGCTTTTGTCTATGTTGCATGTGCCGCATTGCGTTTGGCGCGCTTTAATGCCAATTTAGGTGTTACCGATGGTCGCTTTTTCCAAGGGCTTGCTAGTCCAGCCGCTGCAGCACTGGTTGCGGGTATGGTGTGGAATGGCACAAGTTTTCAAATTGATGGCGACAAATATGGCTATATTGTCGGCTTAATTACTATTGCGGCCGGTTTTTTAATGGTCAGTAATTTTCGCTATAACTCATTTAAAACCCTAAATTGGCGCGATCGGGTCTCCTTTTTAACGATATTGTTGGTGGTAGTGGTGTTCGTGGTGATTGCATCAAAACCTGCGCAAATGTTGTTTTTAATTTTTGCAGTATATGCGTGCTCTGGTCCTATCACTACCTTCCGCAGTGTACGCAAATTAAAATTAGAACATGTTGTTGGTGATTCTGATGATGCTGACTTTTTAGATGAACAAGCTAATACTGCAGAAAAAAAACAGACTAAACCAGAAGATAACGCGTAATTTGGGGTGTAAACGCGCGATGTAATGCGTGAAACTTACTGATCAAGAGTGTGTTAAGTTATCGGCCGATTTGGGCAGTCATGAAACTGAAGCAGTGTTCTGGGATTAAGTCTGTGGCCTATATTGAAAATCGTTGTGTCATCCCCCATGTGGTGGGGGATAACTCGTTAAATAAGGAATAATCTTGGTCTCCAGCATTACGCAACGCCTTTCTGCTCTGCAGCAAAGTGGGCATACTCAATCGATCGTCGGTATCAAACGCGGTATTGAGCGAGAAACGTTAAGAGTAAATGCAGATGGAAGTTTAGCGCAAAGTGCCCATCCCTTAGCGCTGGGCTCAGCATTAACCCATCCGTGGATTACTACGGATTTTTCTGAATCGTTGCTTGAGTTCATTACACCTGCAACTGCAGATATTGATACAACAATTAAGCAACTTACCGATATTCATCGATTTACTCTGCGGCAATTGGGTGCAGAACGCATCTGGCCTGCCAGTATGCCATGCTATATTGCCGATCAGCACCAGATCCCATTAGCGTTTTATGGGAATTCAAATATTGGGCGCATGAAAACCTTGTACCGACAAGGCTTAAAAAATCGTTATGGTAGTATGATGCAAGCTATTAGTGGTGTGCATTTTAATTTTTCACTACCCCAGAGCTTTTGGCTAGCGTATCAAACCCTGCTGGCCGACCAACGGCCATTGCAAGATTTTGTGTCTCATCAATACTTGTCATTAATTCGAAATTACAAACGTAATGCGTGGCTGATTGTCTATTTGTTTGGTGCGTCACCGGCCATGTGTAAGTCATTTTTAGAGGGCCGTACTTCCCGTTATTCGTTTCAAACTTTGGGTGAGGGCACCGTTTATTTACCTTACGCAACCTCATTAAGAATGAGTGATTTAGGGTATACCAACAGCGCACAATCAAGCTTAAATATTACCTATAACACCTTACCAGAATACATTGCTGGCTTACATTCGGCGATTAGCCAGCCGTCTGTCGAATATCAAAATATTGGCATCAAGGTTGATGGCGTTTATCAACAACTGAATGCGAATGTGCTGCAAATAGAAAACGAGTTTTACTCTACCATTCGACCGAAACGGACTACCGAGTCGGGAGAACGCCCTACCTGCGCGTTGGCTAAACGTGGGGTGGAGTATATTGAAGTGCGGGCATTAGATGTTAATCCGTTTAGTCCGGTAGGGATCACGGCTGAGCAGATGCACTTTTTAGATATTTTTTTAGTGTATTGTTTACTCGAGCAGAGCCCCTCCTTATCTGCAGCTGAACAAACCGTGACAGAGCAAAACCTGAAAAAAGTGGTAACGGACGGTCGTCGTATTAATTTAGAGCTTATACAAGATGGTCAGCCGCGTTTGATGCAGGATTGGGCTGAACAGCTATTTGCTGACATGATGCCGATTGCACGTTGGCTAGATGACGCTCATAGCAGTAGCCGCTATCAAGGCGCGCTTAAACAATACTATTTATCGCTGCTTGATCCGGCCCAAACGCCCTCGGGGAAAGTATTAAATCATTTAATCAGTCAACGCAAAGACAATGGCCGTTACATGCGACAATTAGCGGAAGCGTACCAGCAGCAATTGTTACAAGAGTCATACGAAATTTATACCGAGTCGGCGTTTAGTGAAGCAGTAACTACCTCTTTACAGCAGCAAAAAGATATTGAGGTAAGTGATACCCTTAGTTTTGACGAGTATATTCAACATTATTTTGCAGAGGTTCCTGCTTGCGAACAAACGCTTTAAATCAGTGTTGTCGCCAAAAAAAACGGCTACCAGAGGTAGCCGTGAAGGAGAATCCAGGGAAAACAAAAACTTGGTTGAATCCATTCATTTCATTAGAATCATTGTTATGCCGATAGTTCAAAAATTATCAAAAAATTTGAAATATTTTTTTGTTATGAGTATTTTCTTGTTGTTATCGGGTTGTGCAACGCCACCGCCACAAGACACCTCAAACATTTGTGAAATATTCGGGGAACATCGCGCGTGGTATCACGCTACCGCCAAGGCTAGCGATAAGTGGGGGGTGCCCATTGCCATTCCGATTAGCATCATGTACCAAGAAAGTGGTTTTCGACATAACGCTAAGCCGCCAATGCGGTATTTCCTAGGTTTTATTCCCTATGGTCGTGGTAGCTCTGCCTATGGTTACTCTCAAGCTCAAACGCCTGCCTGGAATGATTACGTGACCGATACCAATCGTTTTTTTGCGCGGCGAACCAATTTTGATGATGCTGTCGATTTTATTGGTTGGTATATCCATAAAACCCATCAAGTGAATAACATTCCTAAGCATGATGCGTATCGTCTTTACTTGAACTACCATGAAGGTTGGGGTGGCTATCGACGGGGAACCTATCGTAATAAAAGGTGGTTAATCAACACAGCTCGGCGCGTGGATGATCGTGCGACGCTGTATCAGCAGCAGTTGAAAAGTTGCGAAAAAGATTTACAGCGAGGCTGGTTAGGGCGTTTATTTTTCGGTTAGTGGTGGTGATCGCTGGGCCGCATATTTTATGCTATCCAAGATGCGTGCACGGTATACACATAATTTTATGTTGGCGATAAGCGCAGCAAGAGTGCGTCATTAGGATGATGCTAAGATTAAACGTACCGTTTTAATCATGTTATCGTGTACTTCAACGATTTCAATTGGATACCCAGCGAGTTTAACACTCATTTTACCTTGTGGAATTTCCTCTAAATGCTCAAGCAATAAGCCATTTAAGGTTTTTGGTCCATCAGTAGGAAACTCAAGCTGCATTTGTCGATTGAGTTCGCGCAAGCTGATGCTGCCATCAATTAAAAATGAACCATCGGGTTGTTTCATAATGTCTTCATTACTGTCTTCCACAATGTCGGTGGTAAATTTACCTACCACTTCTTCTAAAATGTCTTCTAGCGTAACTAATCCTTGAATATCGCCATACTCATCTACAACCAAACCAATACGCTCTTTCGTACTTTGAAATTTTAATAATTGTGTATTAAGAGCGGTGCCTTCTGGTATGTAATAGATTTCATGTACCGAACGCAATAAAGTGGCTTTAGAAAATTGCTCTTTTAATAATAAGCGCACCAGATCGCGGGGGTGAATAAAGCCAAGGGCATCATCGATGTTATCGCGGTAGAGTAAGATACGGCTATGTAAGGTATTGGCAAGTTGTCGAGTGATGTCTTTCCACTCATCATTAATATCAATCCCAATAATTTCGTTTCGTGGGATCATAATGTCTTCAACTGTGACATTTTCTAGATCTAAAACACCCACGAGCATACTTTGGTGTTGCTCTGGTATTAACGCGCCCGCCTCATGCACTACTGTGCGTAATTCTTCGGCACTCAAACTATTTCCCTGATGACGCTCTGGGCTAACGCCAAGTAAGGCGAGTAAGCCATTGGTTACCTTGTTAAGTAAAAAAACAAACGGGTAAAACACCTTTAGTAGCACGCGTAAGATCACTGATGCCGGAAAGGCCACGCGTTCAGGGTAAAGCGCCGCTAGCGTTTTGGGTGTCACCTCAGCAAAGATAAGTACCACTAAGGTTAGCGCTATGGGGGCTATTGCAAGGCCCAAATCGCCATAAAGCCGTTGGCCAATTAGGGTGGTCACTGTTGCCGCTGCAATATTGACTAAATTATTGC
>Ga0209812_10000811_pt1 | contig 25195 bp, 19 predicted proteins | sample JI71714BDNA_FD_187502 | JGI IMG/M metagenome (GOLD analysis project Ga0209812, IMG submission 187502) | Wastewater effluent complex algal communities from Wisconsin, to seasonally profile nutrient transformation and Carbon sequestration -... | ecosystem: Engineered > WWTP > Effluent > Algae...
CCGCGTCTTGATCATCAAGAGCCAAATCTAGCTCAGGATAACTCTCAAGCATTTGGCTTGGATTCTCAACCGATAAGGCCGCTTCGCTTGGCCTGTTGACCGAATTATCTTCTGCTGTATTCAAATCCAACGACAACGCGTTGTCGTCATCGGCCTGTGTTATCTGATCCAGATCTATATCCGCAAGATTGGGTTCTTCAGAAGCCGTTAAGGGTGAGTCGGCTGTACGCAGAGATTGTTCGGCTGCAGCCTGCTGCTCAATATCATCCAGCTCCGCATGTAACAACTGCTCATCTTCCGACAACAGTTCTTGCCCCTCATCAAGGGTCAGATCAGACAGCTCTTGAGCTTCTGTCTCCGCGGCCAAACGCTCAGCAAACTCTTCTAGTTCAGAATTATCAAAGCGTGTTTCTGCTGAAGCATCGTCCTCTGCAACCGTTTCATCATCGCTGTCTAACAGCACCGTGTTCTCGGAGGTGTTCGAAGGAGAAAAATCAAAATCAGCTTCATTTAACACATTAATATCGTCTGCTAAGTCGTCTGCAAGCGCATCGGCAGATACATCGTTTTCAGCAAAAGAAGTATTATCTTGCTTATTGGCCGTCTCACGCCCTTGCTCTAGAGCATTTTCGGGCAGATCGAGTTCAATTTCTTCGAGTAAACTGTCAATATCATCTTGATTGTCGAAAGCTTTAGACTCGGGCTGTTCAGGCGTAGCTGCTGCGCGTTCTCCCAAAAGATCTGACAACTCCGATTCTTCAGGATCGGCCAACTCTATGACTTCATCTGCATCATCTTCCACGGCTAACAAAGCGGCAAGATCGGTATCAGATAAAATATTATTCGCGTCAAAACTTAATTCATCTTCTGTGGGTAGCGACAAATCATTATCTGCTCGGCCCGTTAACGGTTCATCAAACGCAACATCCAAATTGTCGTCTAAACGTTCATTCAGATCACCACCATCCAACATGTCAGTACGAAGTGGATCGGGTTCGTTTAACTCATCCAGTAAAATGTCATCACTAAAATCAGGTAAATCATCATCCAACAAACTGTCTTTAGTCGTAGCCTGTTTCGATGTTTCTTTTGATTCAAAGGCATCGCCTAGCAGGCTGTCATCAAGATCAAATAAACTATCGTCAAAATCCTGACTGGTATCTAAGGGTGGTAATGGCGACTGATATCCGGGCTTCGCCACTGGCTCACTGATTGCTGCGGCGACGGTCTGCTCTGTTTTACGACTGCGGCGCATGATCCAGAATAACCCGCCAAGTAATAACAGAATCGCTGGCAATGAAGCAGCTACAACCCAACTCAATGGATTCTTCAGCAAATCATCTAACGCTGAATGTTGTTCAGCCGCTAATTTTGCCGCTTCTTCAGCAGCTTTCTGCGCTTGTTGCTCTGCCAAAATTTGCTGTTGTTGCTGCAATAACTGATTTAATTGTTGCTGTAACAGGCTATCTTCAGCTAACTGTGCTTTTAACCCCTGTAATTCTTCCTCAACTCGACCAAGCGACCCCCGCAACTGTTGATTTTCAAGCGCAATACCTTCGATCAATTGCATAGAATCTTGATATTGTTCTTTTAATACCGTTAGCTCCGCAGCCGTTTGTTGCTGAACGACATTAGGTTTTGCCGCAGCTTCTCGTGCTTTGGCGCGCGCAGCCGATTCACGTGCGACACGCTCTGCCCACCATTTATCGTCAGCATCCGCTTTACGCCTCGCCACGTCGGGATCCACACTGCGTATTTCCCGTAAATCAGGTAGTAGCAGCATGGCACCAGGTTGTAAATGATTGAAGTTCGCATCGTTAAACGCTTGGGGATTTTTTAAGAACAATGCATACATGACCTGATAGGTCGTGACACTGCTATTCGGTTTAACTTGCTCGGCAATCCGCCATAACGTATCGCTGGCCGTTAATGGGCCAAATTGTTTTTGCAACAGCACACTGTCTGAGTTTTTTGGACCGCGAATTTGCGTTGGTACCGAATCGGCCATCGCAAGTGGCAAAATATTGACAAAAACTAATAGTAAAACAATTAGAACGGGCATCAGGATTCCTTAGCCGAGCACCTAGACTCACATAAAAGTCAAACTCTGTGGCTGTGTTATGCAAGCCGTGTTCCATATTACGCTTGCGCAGTGCGTTAAATATAATGCAGAACCACTTTTCTGGCTAGTAGTTGACGCTGGCATGTTAGCAAATTGATAACGTTGTTGACTGAATGACGACGTTAAGCACACCTCAGAAAAAAAGCGCCCTTAGGCGCTTTAATAAAAAGATCGTAAGGCCGTAGCGGTTATAAATAATCGCGAATTAAATGCTCGGCAATTTGAATACTATTGGTGGCGGCCCCTTTACGAATATTGTCTGCGACTATCCACAAATTTATCCCATTTTCATGGGAAAGATCTTGCCGGATCCGGCCAACAAATACCTCATCTTTACCAGCAGCACTGCACACCTGAGTTGGGAAGTCTGCATTATTTTCTAACAACACAACGCCAGGCGCGTCGGCAAGTAACGCTTTAACGTGCTCAACGGTAATGGGCATTCTCGTTTCAATATGAACGGCTTCAGCATGACCAAAGAATACCGGGACTCGCACCGCGGTGGCATTAACAGAAATACTGTTATCACCCAAAATTTTCTGGGTTTCCCAGTGCATCTTCATTTCTTCTTTGGTGTAGCCGTTATCCATAAATACATCGATCTGAGGAATAACGTTAAAGGCGATTTGACGCGCAAACTCTCCGTCTTCATCAATCGGCTGACCATTTAATAACTTAGCGGTTTCTTTGGCTAGTGCTTCAACAGCTGACTGGCCAGCGCCACTGACAGATTGATAAGTCGCGACATTAATACGACTGATCCCAACCGCATCATGGATTGGTTTTAATGCCACTAACATTTGTATCGTAGAGCAGTTGGGGTTAGCGATAATATTGCGATTACGATAATCGGCAATAGCCGCGGCATTTACTTCGGGTACAACCAATGGAATATCGGCTTCGTAACGGAAATGCGAGGTATTGTCGATAACGACACAGCCCGCTTCAGCGGCTTTGGGTGCATAAATGGCTGAAATACTCCCGCCAGCAGAAAATAACCCAATTTGAGCTTGGCTCCAATCGAATTGCTCGGCATCTAATACCGTGATTTTTTTGCCTTTAAACGTAATAGTGCCACCCGCAGAGCGACTGCTAGCTAGCGGAAATAATTGCGCCACAGGGAAATCACGTTGTTCAAGAATTTCAATTAAATGTTGGCCTACCAAGCCGGTCGCGCCTAAAATCGCGACATTGTATTGCGACGCCATGCGATGCATCCTCTTAATTAAAGCCTAATTGGCTAAGCCAGGACGGTGTAGCCTGACCGACAAGCTGTAACGCGCTAAACTCCCGTCGCGCCGGATATGACTTACGAAGCCAGTCAAATCCTTTTCCTTCAATATGATAACGAAATAAGGCATCATCACGCCGTACATCATATAACATTCTCGCGACATTTTGGACATCTGGAAGCCCAAAATTTGCAGATATTTGCAGTTTTTCCACTGCTGGCACTGGCAATAATTCGCTAAGGTTTTCTGTCTCTGGGATCTGTAACAGTTCACAGCAACGTTGATATAACATGGCGGTGCCGCGAGCCTTACCCTCAATACTGTGTCCAGCAATATGGGCTGTAGCGATATCACAATAGGCGATCAATGGTCGCAAGATCTCGGGCTCGTGTTCCCAGACATCTAACACTAAGGGGCGCCGATATTGTTGCTGAGCTGCCAATAAAGCGGCATTATCTATTACACCACCACGTGAGGCATTAATGATGGCGCAATTCGGTTTAAGTTTCGCCAATTGTGTGGCGTTAAGTAAATGTGTGGTTTGCTCTAAACCTGTTTTTGTCAGTGGCGTATGAAAACTAATAATATCGGCTTGCTGACATAGCTGTTCAAACTCGGTATGTGCAAAATCAGCTTCGTGCTTGGCCCGAATTGGATCACAAAGCAGCACCGGAATGTGTAAAGCCATTAAAGCATTAGCCAAACGACGCCCAATGTTACCAACACCAACAATCCCGACGGTTTTGTCATGCAATTGCCATTGATAACGCTCGGCTAAACACCATAGGCTACTTAATACATATTCCACAACCGATTGGGCATTACAGCCAGGAGCAGAACTAAACGCAATATTTCGTGCTGCGAGGTAAGTACGATCAATGTGATCCATGCCAATGGTCGCGGTACCGACAAATTGTAGTTTTTTATTCGCCGTTAACAAAGCTTCGTTAACCTGAGTCACTGAACGTACTAACAAAATATCGGCTTCAGCGAGATCTGTTGCGCTGACCGTTCGACCATTGAAAAGCGTTACCTCGCCCAATTTTGCAAAAAACGCTTGCACCAGGGGCATATTTTCATCAGCAAAAATCTTCATGATGCGATCTCATTACGGCTTAAAAATTAAACATGCTCACTTCGCAAGCCCACTCTTCTAATCAGCGTTGCTTAGCGTACCATCGCCTGTTGCCATTATGCTAGAAACATCATGCCAACTGCATTATTTTTGCAACCTTTGTCTGAATAAAAAAGGCGCTTAATCAAGCGCCTTTTCAATGCACAGAGAACGCTTAATTGGTATAGCGCTGTAGCACTAACGTGGCATTAGTGCCACCAAAACCAAAGCTGTTTGACATCACAGTATTGAGCACGGCATCACGTGGCTCAGTAACAATGTTCAACCCTTTGGCAGCGTCGTCTAATTCGCCAATATTTATAGAAGGCGCTATAAAGTTATGCTGCATCATCAGCAATGAATAAATCGCTTCATGCACACCCGCGGCCCCGAGCGCATGTCCTGTCATCGCTTTAGTCGCACTAATGGCTGGCATTTGACCTGCAAACACTTCCTGAATGGCCCCCAGCTCTTTAACATCACCCACTGGGGTACTGGTACCATGCGTATTTAAATAATCTATTGGGGCTGAGACACCCTGCATGGCCATTTGCATGCAGCGTACAGCGCCCTCACCACTTGGGGCCACCATATCGTAACCATCCGAGGTAGCGCCATAGCCAACAATTTCTGCGTAAATAGTCGCACCACGCGCCAGCGCATGTTCGAGTTCCTCAACTACCACAATGCCGCCACCACCACTGATTACAAACCCATCGCGATTAGCATCATAGGTTCGAGACGCCATCGTTGGTGTATCGTTATAACGTGAGGATAACGCGCCCATGGCATCAAATTCCATGGCTAAGGTCCAATGTACCTCTTCACCGCCACCAGCAAACACAATATCTTGTTTACCTAATTGAATCAGCTCCATGGCATTACCAATACAGTGCGCGCTAGTGGCGCACGCTGAGCTGATAGAGTAATTAACACCCTTTATTTTAAACGGCGTAGCTAAACAAGCAGAACAGGTACTCGACATCGTTTTAGGCACGGCATAGGGTCCAACCCGTTTTACCCCTTTTTCCCGTAAAATATCGGCGGCTTCAACCTGAGTTTTAGACGAAGCGCCACCTGAACCGACAACCAAGCCCACGCGCGGGTTGGAAATTTGTTCTTCAGTCAAGCCAGCATCTTGCATGGCTTCTTGCATGGCGATATAAGCATAGGCCGCCGCATCACCCATAAAACGTAGCGCTTTACGATCAATCACATCGCTTGGGTTAAGTTTTATGTCACCCCAAACTTGAGAGCGCAATCCTAGCTCGGCAAATTCCTCAGCGCGGCTAATTCCGGATTTACCGGCCTTTAACGCAGCTAATACTTCTGTTTTATTGTTACCAATACTGGATACAATGCCAAAACCGGTTATTACGGCTCTTTTCATGCTGACTCCCCAACCTACTTATTCAGGTTATAAAATAATTTGCGTGTTATTCTACGGCTTTTATGCCGAAAACTGGTCTGCTTTCAGCGAACAGTTGTACTCTATTTTTAATTTTGCTTCAGCCTGAGGTAAACTACAAGTTGAATTTTTCTTGGTAAGCTTTCTATGCAGTCAATAGCACATGCCCGTATTCACTTTAATCCGCAAGGTACTCCGGTTGCCACCGATTTTGACGACATTTATTTTTCTAACGAAGGCGGCTTAGCGGAAACGGATTATGTTTTTTTGCATCATAATGGACTGCCACAACGCTGGCCGCTTCACCCCGCTCGTTTTTTCCATATTATAGAAACAGGCTTTGGGACAGGTGCAAATTTTTTAGCAACGTGGCAACGTTTTAAGGCTTATCGCGCCCGCTATCCGCAAGCACCCTGTCAACGTTTATATTTTACCAGTTTTGAGAAATATCCCCTTAGCTTGGCAGACTTAACACAGGCACTGCAGTGTCATACCGAGCTGAAAGCTGAATGCGAGCAACTGCTTCATGCTTATCCAGCACCAGTGAGTGGCTGTCACCGCTTGATCTTTGAACAAGGTCATATTGTGCTTGATTTATGGCTGGGCGATGTTAATACCCTGCTACCCCAACTACCTGCACAAAATAAAGTGGATGCCATTTTTCTTGATGGCTTTGCGCCCTCTAAAAATCCAGATATGTGGCAGCCCACGTTGTTTCAGCACCTCTTTAGATTAAGTCATCACGACACGACACTCGCCACGTTTACGTGTGCCGGTATGGTGAAACGTGGCTTGCTTGATGCAGGCTTTATCGTTAAGAAAGTAAAGGGATTTGGTCGCAAGCGGGAAATGCTCTTGGCAACGCCCAATATTATGCCAAGCCATGATGCCGCAATAACGACAGCCAACATGCGTTCAAAACCCGAACCGATAACCGTCATTGGCGGTGGCTTAGCCGCCTTATGCGCGGCATTTTCCTTAGTTCGGCGTGGTGTACAGGTTCGCTTACTTTGTGCTGATGCCGACGTTGCGCTTGGTGCTTCGCAAAATAGACAAGGCGCGCTTTATCCCAACTTGTCGGCCAATATCAGTCCGGCGGGATTATGGCATTGCCACGCCTTTCATTTTGCGCAACAGTTTTATCAACAATGCCAAACATTGGGGATGGTGTTTCCGTTGGCACAATGCGGCCTGCTGCATTTAGCCACAACCGACTTGCTGCACACTCGGCAGCAAAAAATGGCCCAGCAACAATCATGGCCGCCTAATCTGGTTCGTTTTGTTGACGCAGAAATGGCAACAGCGATTGCCGGTATCCCCCTCAAACACGCGGGGATCTTTATTCCCAATGCAGGTTGGCTATCACCCCAGGGCTTTTGCCAGGCACTTTATCAGTACTTAGCCACGCATCCGTTATTCAGTGCGCGGTTTAATTATCATGTTGATCGTATTGACGCGATCACTGCAGGATGGCAGCTGCATTCGGGCGAGCAAACTGACTTTGCCAGCCAAATAATTGTGGCAACCGGCGCCGATCTGCAACAACTTAACCTATTTTCTGCTTTACCCGTTAACCGTGTTCGGGGGCAAGTCAGCCATGTTGAATCAGCAGAGTTACAATCACTTAAAACGGTTATTTGTCATAAAGGCTATTTAACACCGGCAATGGACGGCATTCACAGTGTCGGTGCAACCTTTGATCGAAGCGGTCAAGAAGCACTTGTTCTCGCCGCGGACGACGAAACAAACCTCAACGAGTTACAACAACAATTACAGAGTCACGCCTGGTTACAACAGCTTAACGTTGTCTCGGCAAAGGCAGCGTTTCGCGCAACGACACCCGATCATTTACCGTTATGTGGTTTTTATCAACCGGATGAACAGGCTGCAGCAGGGATATGGTTGTTAACTGGTTTAGGGGCAAGAGGGCTACTTTTTGCACCACTTTTAGCCGAGTTATTGGCCTGTCAACTCACTGATGAACCCTTGCCGGTTGCCGAGGAGACCTTAAAAATGCTTAGCGCAAACCGTTTTAGAAAAGCAGCAAAACCCACAATTTAGAGAACATTACTTTTTTACTGATTGCTTTGTGACTGATTGCTTACTGGTATGATTGCCATTTACGCGTCATCAGTTAAGGTCTTGCCATTTGTAACACGACTCGACGGTTAACCGCACGGCCTAGCGACGTTTCGTTAGGCGCAACATGTCGACGCTCGCCAAAACCTTCAATTTGTACTTTATCTTCTGAGACGCCAGCGGCGACAAAAAACGCTTTGATCTTTTCAGCGCGTTGTACCGATAACTGTTCATTCATCCAACGTCCCCCAAAACTATCGGTGTAACCTTGCAGTTCGATAGATTCAACCTCCGTATCGTATTTCAAATACTCGGCGATTTGACTTAAACGTCGACGTGAGTCTCGCGTTAATTGATCGCCACCGCTTTCATAGGTTAATACCGTAAAAGCGATATCCTCGAAGCTGTAAGGTAATAACCCCGCAATACATTGACTAAATGCGGCATACTGCGTGGGGAACTGCACAGGGTTTAGTGCTGCCACAACTTTGTCAAAAGGACTATACCAATCAGCATAATAGAAGGTTGGGCTGAAACCTTGTTCTAATTCTGTGAGTAATGTCCAAGCTGTTTTTTTAGGTAAGTCGCCATTAAATTGCTTTAACAAGCGCATACTGGCTAAGGCTTTTGTTTTTTCGCCAGCACGCCATTGCGGCGGTACCGACAACACTTCAGCGAGATCATAATTATCAGGTAGGCGTAACATGGCTAACTCAAAATCCATATTTAAGCCTTTGCCAGCGTGACTTCGAAAAATTGCCGTACCAAAATTAGGGATGCTATGCTCAAGCTGACAATGCAGAGGCGTATTTTTACTCAGCAACCATTGCGATTGATCAATACTGGCAGAATATTGACGCACCTGTGTAGGCGCCGCGGTAACCACCACGCTAGCAGCACTAAGACTGATGCCCAAAACACAAAACATAGCACGCATAAACACACTGAGATCCTTTTTAACGTTGACCTTGCGCGGTGCAAGACGACGCAATACACGACGCATTTTCAACTACGCCAAAACACGACAGCCACGGATTCGCGGACCATTTCACAAACTGAATTAACCACACCATAAAGTAAAGCAAACATTGTGCCGAAATTGCCTAAGATTGCGCCGAAAGCGTACCGATATGTTTCGGCCTCTTTTAATAACGCGTATCTAGATACATTAAACCCTCTGTCAAGCGCCTTCAACACAAGACCTTGCGACGATTATTTGGCATAATACCCTTCAATTTACCCATGATAGAGCGATATCGAATAGATGCCTTCTCAAACCACGTCTTTGCTCGCGCGCCGTTTTCGGGGCTATTACCCTGTAGTTATCGACATTGAAACCGCGGGCTTTAATCCAAAAACCGATGCATTGTTGGAAATTGCAGTAAATTTATTGCAAATGGACGAAGAAGGCCATTTATATCCAGGTGAGACACTACACTTTCATGTTGATCCTTTCGAAGGCGCCAACCTTGATGCCAGTTCCTTGGCCTTTAATGGCATAGATCCCTTTAATCCACTTCGTGGTGCGGTGAGCGAACGAGATGCTATTTCAGCTATCTGTAAAGCGGTACGAACTGCACAAAAAGCGGCTGGCTGCCAACGTTCGGTGATTGTGGCGCACAATGCGGCCTTCGATCAAAGTTTCTTTAATGCAGCGATCAATCGCGTAAATTACAAGCGTTCCCCTTTTCATGCCTTTGTATCATTTGATACCACCAGTTTGTCGGCACTGGCTTTAGGGCAAACAGTACTTGCGAAAGCCTGCGCGCAAGCGGGTATTGCATTTAATGCAAAAGAGGCACATAGCGCGTTATATGACACAGAGCGCACCGCAGAACTATTTTGTTTTATTGTCAATCGCTGGCAAGCACTTGGCGGATGGCCTTTAATTGCTGTCGCGGAAGAAGAGGAAGCAGAGGAACAACACGGCTAGGTGTAACAGGCTGCCTCTGCACGTTGCAGAGCAGCCTCATTCATTGCACAGAGCGCAAAGAGTACGCTTAACGTCTACTCAACATCTGCATCAACATCTGCATCTTTGTGCTTGGCTGCAGCGTCTTTGATTAGTGGTTGTAATTCACCACGTTGAAACATTTCTAAGACGATATCACAGCCGCCAATCAACTCACCTTCAACCCATAATTGCGGAAAAGTGGGCCAATTCGCGTATTTCGGTAACTCAGCTCGAATATCAGGATGTTGTAAAATATCCACAAACGCAAACTGCTCTCCGCAAGCAATCAGTGCTTGCGACGCTTGAGCAGAAAAACCGCAGCTTGGAAATTTTGGTGAACCTTTCATAAATAACAAAATGGGGTTTTCAGCAATTTGCTGTTTAATCTTATCTAACGTTTCCATTATGACCTCTAAAATTAATCTGTCAGTCTTACTATTTTACCCTGTATTACGCCTACAAGCACTTGAGTTTTGAATAAAGCCCCCAATATCAGCTGAACAATTAATTATGCTGTTAGCACCAGTTAGTGGCAAACCCCGCGTCGGCGAATAAAACTTGAGTATTTTAGTCAGGTTTTGTAGTCTACGTCATGCAGACACTTTTAACAACGTGAACGGAGAGCAACAATGGCCTTTGAATTACCCGCATTACCTTATGCTAAAGATGCATTAGTCCCACATATTTCTGCCGAGACGTTAGAGTACCATCACGGTAAACATCACAATACCTACGTGGTAAAACTAAACGGTTTAATTGAAGGCACCCCTTTTGCCAGCCAAACACTGGAAGAGATTGTCCGTAACAGCGAAGGTGGTGTATTCAATAACGCCGCACAAGTTTGGAACCATACGTTTTACTGGCATTGTTTAGCGCCAAATGCCGGCGGTGAGCCAACAGGTGCACTTGCCGATGCCATTAACGCGAAATGGGGTTCATTTGCCGCATTTAAAACAGCCTTTAACGATAAAGCCGTTAACAACTTTGGCTCAAGCTGGACATGGTTAGTGAAAAAAGCGGATGGCAGCTTAGATATCGTAAATACCAGCAACGCGGGTACGCCGATTCAAGATGCTAGCGTTACGCCAATTATCACTGTTGATTTATGGGAACACGCTTACTATATCGATTTCCGTAATGCACGCCCAACTTACTTAGATGCCTTCTGGGCACTGGCTAACTGGGAATTTGCGGCGGAAAACTTCGCTAAGTAAGTTCTCACTTAGCAAGTCATCACATATCGTGTGAAATACCCGGCTTAAGCTGGGTATTTTTTTGCTAACATAACCAAAATAATTGTACGAAAAATAAACTCCCCATCCACCTGCTGCGTAACAACCATTACTATCAGTAATTTTACCTCGTCATACGCAAAGTAGGTATTTCACGTCTATCCTTAATGTAACAGCTGAACGTTATTTTCCGTATCAGTCGCTGGAGGGCATATGGGCAGCATTTTTGAACATTACAAGGCACGCTACGAAGCACATAAAGAGGAAGAGTTTACTATCCAAGAGTTCTTGACACTCTGTAAACAGGATAAACGCTGTTACAGCAGCGCCGCGGAACGTCTATTGCTAGCAATTGGCGATCCAGAACTGATTGATACTTCACAAGACTCCCAGTTAAGTCGTTTATTTTCAAATCGCTTAATCGCTCGCTATCCAGCGTTTGCAGAGTTTTATGGCATGGAAGACGCCATTGAGCAGATCGTTTCCTATCTAAAGCATTCTGCTCAAGGGCTTGAAGAGCGCAAACAAATTCTCTATTTACTCGGTCCAGTTGGCGGAGGTAAATCGTCGCTAGCTGAAAAACTAAAACACCTAATGCAGCAGTTACCGATTTATTACCTGAAGGGATCTCCTGTACAAGATCATCCGCTTTGCTTATTTGATCCCAACGAAGATGGCGATTTACTCCAGCAAGAGTATGGTATTCCCAAACGCTACCTCAAAAGTATTATGTCGCCGTGGGCGAGTAAACGGTTGCATGAATTTAACGGCGACATCAGCCAATTCAAAGTGGTAAAACGCACCCCCTCCATTTTAGATCAAGTGGCTATTGCTAAAACCGAGCCTGGCGATGAAAACAATCAAGACATTGCGGCCTTAGTTGGTAAAGTCGATATTCGTCAACTTGAACATTTTGCTCAAAATGATCCTGATGCCTATAGTTACTCAGGCGCATTATGCCGTGCCAATCAGGGCTTAATGGAATTTGTAGAAATGTTCAAAGCGCCGATCAAAGTGTTACATCCACTACTTACGGCCACACAAGAAGGCAATTACAACGGCACCGAAGGTTTGGCGGCGCTGCCGTTTGATGGCATTATTTTAGCGCACAGTAATGAATCTGAGTGGCAAACCTTTCGCAATAATAAAAACAATGAGGCTTTTTTAGACAGGGTTTACATCGTTAAAGTCCCTTATTGCCTTCGGGTAAGTGAAGAAATAAAAATTTATCAAAAACTGCTAGAACACAGCGAATTAAAACTGGCGCCTTGCGCACCAGGTACCCTAAGTGCACTAGCGCAATTTGCCGTACTGTCTCGCTTAAAGGCGCCAGACAACTCCAGTATTTATTCTAAAATGCGGGTATATGATGGCGAAAGCTTAAAAGATACCGATCCCAAAGCCAAATCTTATCAAGAATATCGTGATTATGCGGGGATTGATGAAGGCATGACCGGCTTATCAACGCGCTTCGCATTCAAAATTTTATCTCGGGTTTTTAACTTTGATAACAGTGAAGTTGCGGCTAATCCGGTTCATTTATTTTATGTGCTTGAACAACAAATTGAACGGGAGCAATTTGCTGCCGATACAGCAGAACGCTATCTAGAGCACTTAAAAGGGTTTTTAACGCCAAAATATATCGAATTTATTGGTAAGGAAATTCAAACAGCCTACCTAGAATCGTATTCAGAATATGGCCAAAATATTTTTGATCGCTATGTTATTTATGCTGATTTTTGGATCCAAGATCAAGAATACCGCGATCCTGAAACCGGTCAATTATTTGATCGCGCGGCACTGAATGCCGAATTAGAGAAAATTGAAAAACCGGCAGGTATAAGTAATCCGAAAGATTTTCGCAATGAGATTGTAAATTTTGTGCTGCGAGCCAAAGCCAAAAATCAAGGGAAAAACCCTGCCTGGACCAGCTATGAAAAGCTGCGCACCGTGATCGAAAAGAAAATGTTTTCAAGCACAGAAGAACTGTTGCCCGTGATTTCATTTAACGCCAAAACCAGTAACGATGATCAGAAAAAACACGACAACTTTGTCAACCGTATGATGGAGAAAGGCTATACCCGCAAGCAAGTCCGCCTATTGTCGGAATGGTATTTGCGGGTACGTAAATCACAATAGCACTGGAGGCAGTATGGCGCACTTTATTGATCGCCGTCTTAATGGGAAAAACAAAAGTGCGGTAAACCGTCAGCGCTTTATCCGGCGCTATAAGCAACAAATTAAACAAGCGGTATCTGATGCGGTGAGCCATCGTAGTGTTACCGACTTAAGCCATGGCGAAAGTATTAGTATTCCCAAGCGAGACATTAACGAACCGTTTTTTCAACAAGGCAAAGGGGGAATTCGAGAACGGATACATCCTGGTAATGATAAATTCAATCAAGGAGATACCCTACCTCGGCCAACCGGCGAAGGCAGCACAAATGGTCAAGGCAACGCCAGCCAAGATGGTGAAGGTAATGATGATTTTGTTTTTGCTATTTCTAAAGATGAGTATTTAGATCTCTTATTTGAAGACTTGGCCCTGCCCAACTTACAACAAAACCAACTGGATAAATTACTGCAATACAAACCTGTTCGCGCAGGACATCGCGCCGAAGGCATCCCAGCTAATATTGATATCGTACGCTCGTTACGCGGTTCTTTAGCGCGCCGTGTCGCTATGCGCGCCACTAAAAAACAACAATTGCAGATTGCTGAGCAGCAGCTTGCAGCCCTTACTGAGCACCCCGTTCCAGACGAAATAGTTCGTCTAGAATTGCTAAAACACATTACCGAATTAAAACAAAAAATTGCGGCTGTGCCTTTTATTGACAGTTTTGATTTACGCTTTAGACATTATCAAAAACGGCCAGAGCCTACGAGCAAAGCTGTGATGTTCTGTGTTATGGATGTGTCTGGTTCAATGGATCAAGCGACCAAAGATATGGCCAAACGCTTTTATATTTTGCTGTATTTGTTTTTAAGTCGCAGCTATAAAAATGTCGAGGTTGTGTATATCCGGCATCATACGCAAGCGAAAGAAGTGGATGAACAAACCTTTTTTTATTCACAAGAGACCGGTGGCACTATCGTTTCTTCCGCCTTAAACCTAATGCAAGAAATTATTGCACAACGCTACAATCCACAAGAATGGAATATCTATGCTGCCCAAGCGTCTGATGGTGATAACTGGGCTGAAGATAGCGCACCTTGCGCTAAACTGTTAGCTGAGCACATTCTACCGCTTGTCCGCTACTATGCCTACATTGAAATCACACCACGTTCGCATCAAACCTTATGGGAGCAATATCACCGTTTACTACCTCAGCATAGCAATTTGGCTATACAGCATATTAAAGAGGTGAGCGATATTTATCCGGTTTTTCGCGAACTATTTAAAAAGCACGCGGCGTAACAGGAGGCCAAATGAGTCATATTCCTTTAGTAACAGGTCCCTGTCTACCCGACGGCCCTGATTGGACGTTTAGCTTACTCGAAGCCTACCAAACAGAAATTGCACGCGTGGCGGCCAGCTACCAACTGGATACCTACCCCAATCAAATTGAAGTGATTAGCGCAGAGCAAATGATGGATGCATATTCCAGTATTGGTATGCCTCTGGGTTACCATCATTGGTCTTATGGCAAAAAATTTATTCAAACTGAGCAACACTATAAACGCGGTTATATGGGATTAGCCTATGAAATTGTTATTAATGCCAATCCGTGTATTGCGTATTTAATGGAAGAAAATACCTTACCCATGCAAGCTCTCGTTATGGCACATGCATGCTATGGCCACAATTCCTTTTTTAAACATAACTATTTGTTTCGTACTTGGACAGATGCCAGCTCAATTATTGATTATCTGGTTTTTGCCAAAAATTATGTTACTCGCTGCGAAGAAAAATACGGTGTAGATACCGTAGAAGACGTTTTGGACTCTTGCCATGCCTTGATGAATTACGGCGTTGATCGTTATAAAAGGCCGCAAAAAATTTCAATGGAAGAAGAGCAAAAACGTCAGTCTGAACGGGAAGCATTTTTACAATCTCAAGTCAACGCGCTATGGCGCACCATGCCCGCGAGAGCCGAAGCCACTGCGTCAGCAACACATTTCCCAACGGAGCCACAAGAAAACATCTTATATTTTATTGAGAAAAATGCCCCATTATTGCCATCTTGGCAGCGAGAGCTGGTGCGTATCGTCCGGAAAATTGCCCAATACTTTTACCCACAAAAACAAACGCAAGTGATGAATGAAGGCTGGGCTACATTCTGGCACTATACTTTATTGCAGCATCTTTATCAGGAAGGCAGGGTAAGCGACAAATTTATGTTAGAAGTATTGCATAGCCATACCAATGTAGTGCTACAACCGGAATATCACAGCCCTTATTATTCTGGCATCAATCCATACGCATTAGGCTTTGCCATTTTTACTGATTTAAGACGGATCTGCGAATATCCTACCGCTGAAGATACACTCTGGTTTCCGGAACTTGCGGGTAGTAATTGGCTGGACACCTTACATTTTGCCATGCAAAACTTTAAAGACGAAAGCTTTATAAGCCAATATTTATCCCCTAAGGTAATACGTGATTTCCGGCTTTTTGCCCTTACGGATAACAGTAAAATCAATTATGTAGAAGTTTCAGCAATTCATAACGCTGAAGGATACCAACTGATCCGTCAGATGTTATCGGCACAATACAATTTGAGCCAACGAGAACCTAACATCCAAGTTCAGAATGTGAACATCAATACCGATCGCGCCTTAACGTTACGCTACATTCCACATAATAACATCCCGCTGGCGGAGAATTACCACGATGTATTACGCCACTTGCACCGACTATGGGGGTTTAGCGTTCACTTAGAGCAATTACAACTTGATGGTACTGTGACTGTGCTAGCCAGTTGTCCATAACACCCTCAATATCATTAATGCGGTTTAAAGCTCGTGACTATACCGCGTTACTTGATTGCGGCCACCGGCTTTAGACAGATAAAGTGCTTTATCTGCTGCCTCGATCCATTGTAAATAATCTTGAATGTCGGTATTTCGCTGTACCAAACCAAAACTCATGGTTAATTTTATCGTTTGGTTATTATAAAGTATTTCGGCTTGCTCTACCTTACGGCGGATGCGTTCAGCTAAATAATTAGCCTGATCTTCTGTTGTATCTAATAACAAAATAGCAAATTCTTCACCGCCATAGCGACCTGCAATATCAGTGCTACGTAAACTTTTTCGGATGATCTCTGCCACCGATTTAATGACTAAATCACCGGCCGCATGGCCATAGGTATCATTAATGCGCTTAAAGTGATCAATATCAGCCATAATCAAGCTACTTTGATGCTGTGGATAACGCTGTAAGCGATTAAATTCTTGTTTGATATTTTCTTCCCAATTACCACGATTACGCATTTGCGTTAAATAATCGGTGGTAGATAACTGGCGCAGTTGGCCGTTAATCGCCTGTAACTCTAATTTACTCACTGCAGCATCGGTAACATCATAGATAATAAAACACAAATGGCTAACATCACCTCGCGTATCGGTGATCGGAAAAATTGTGCTGTTTTGATACATGTAATCGGCATTACCTGTAATGGGCCGATAATTCTTAAAACGAAAAATATACGGACGTTGTTCCCAAATCGTAAAAGCTCGATTTTTTAATAACAGCACAGGATCACATTTACGTCTTAACCAGTCTTCATCAATCTCTGGAAACAAATCAAACAAATAATGCTCTCGAACTTGACGAGGCGTTAAGCCACTGTGGTTTTCCATAAAGCCGTTCCATAATTGAATACGGTAATCGGCATTCACCACCACTAAACCGACATCAACCGTTTGCAACATGTCCATCAGCCAGTGTAGCTCAGAGGCACCTGCGTTCATTTCAGTCATTAGGCATCATCCATCAAAAAGGCTAACTTATAACGTAAGGTCTTTAAACTATCTTCGGTAAATAGCAGTAACAAATCACAATTAATATCAAATCGCTCAATACCATAACTGAGCTCAATAGTCAGTGTGGTGCGCCAGCGTTTAGCGTTCGCTTTAATTAATTCCGTTATCGGTGCATGCTGCCCCAGTACCACAGGATGACCTTGACTAAAGCTCATATCGACTTGCTCTGCAATGCCTTTTAGCACGGCACCAATCAGGATATTCGCAATATCCATGAGCAATTCTAGCTCTATGGCACTGTTTACTTCACCGTGATAATTCAACAATCGGGCAATATCTTGAAAACTGGAATCGGTTAAAATCAGTAACGCTTCACCCGCTACGCCACTACCAATAAAACCTTGGCAAACCGCAGACGTTTTAGAATTCGGATCAACGGAGGCAAGGGCCATGGTTAACTCGCTTACTTCAATCAAGTTAACATTAGGGATGGGCAATCTAACAAAGACATTTAATAACCGCGCCAGTAAGTCGCCAGCTTGCCCCATTGCAACATTCGCCACTTCTTGAAAGACGTCGCGCAACTCATTATCGAGTTGCACGCGATCTGGCGCTATGTAGGTACGCTGTCGTTTTTTATCTTCAGCCGAGACCGGCACCTCTGTTTGCAATAGCGCCGTTAGTTCTGCCGCGCTAACCGGTTTTTTTAAAAAAGCCTTTGCCCCTAATGCCATTACCCGCTCGTAAGCTTCTGGCTGAATATCGCCAGATACTACGACCACTTGCAGCGATAACCCTAGCTTTTTTAGCTCTGCTAGCACTTGGTAACCGTCCATCACAGGCATATTCAAATCTAAAAATAACCAATCAATGGTATGGGCTTTAATGGTATCGAGTGCATCGGCACCATGACCAGCAAAAAAAACAGTGCCTTGCCATTCCTGTGGTAAGATTCTGGCAAGTTGTTTTCGAGCTAGATTTGAATCATCACAAATCAATATAGCAGGCGTCATAACTTTCTCGCATGGCGACGGTCTTAACTTATCATAACGTTGATTTACCACTGGAGCAGCAAAATGTTTTTAAATTTTAAAAATAGTAGCAAATTACTAGTTGTTTTATATTTAAGTGCAACCTGTTTTAACACCTTTGCGGTAGATACCACAGAAAAACTTCCTGCCCGCGTTAGCGCCGTTAAAGCGGGCGACCAACAAGTGGTCTTATTAGGAAAAGAATTAAAAACGGGTAAGAAAGCCCCCGACTTCAAAGTCGTTGACAATAACTTTAAAGCCGTGTCGTTAGCAGACTTTAGCGGGAAAACGATTTTGCTCAGTGTAGTACCTAGTATTGATACTGGCGTGTGCTCGATTCAAACAAAGCGCTTTAATGAAGAGGTCAGTAAGCTACCTGATAATGTGGTTTTGTTGACCATTTCAACTGATCTTCCCTTTGCGCAGAAACGCTTTTGTCAGCAAGAACAAGTGGAGGCCATGGCAGTCTTATCTGATGCCGTATGGCGCGACTTTGGCAGTAATTACGGATTATTGATTAAAGATATGGGACTGTTAACACGGGCCATTATTATTATTGATAACCAAGGTAAAGTGGCTTATCAGCAAATGGTGCCTGAATTGGCTCAAGAGCCCGACTATGCCGCCGCTCTGCAAGCATTACAAAGCGTGATCGGCTCTTAATTGGCGGTATAAAATGCTATCTAATGATGCAGCCTATTGCATATAAATATTAGCGTTAATACACGTTTTAACCGTAACTCACCAAGATGGTTTAAACGCAGCTGACAAAAAAGCCAACATTGCTGTTGGCTTTTTTTATGCGTGTCTAACGTGCTTTCTTATGGTTGGGCAAACTGTTATCGGCGTTTAACTCACAAGGTTGGCGCCAGTAATCGCCTAGCACCATAGCAACAGATTACTCAACCTTATAGGTTATCCTAACAGCTTCACAAGATGTTGGCTTACGGCATCAACAGCCTGCGTACCATCTAAATGATGATACTGTGTTTGGCCTTGTTCTGCCGCCTTGCGATAATACCCTACTAACAATTCTGTCTGTTCGTGATAAATGGCCAAACGCTTACGCACCGTGGCTTCGACATCATCTGCACGAATCACTAATTCTTCGCCAGTTTCATCATCTTGTCCGGCAACCTTGGGGGGGTTGTAGACTAAATGGTACACCCGACCCGATGCAGGATGCACACGACGACCACTCATGCGCTCAACAATAACATCATCGGGGACATCAAACTCAATCACATGATCAACATTAATACCCGCATCTTTCATTGCGTCAGCTTGCGGGATCGTACGTGGAAAACCGTCTAATAAAAAGCCGTTTGCACAATCAGCTTTAGCTACGCGCTCTTTGACCAAACCAATGATTAAATCGTCTGATACCAGTTGACCCGCATCCATGATTTTCTTTGCTGCCAGGCCAAGTTCTGAGCCTTCTTTGATCGCAGCACGAAGCATATCGCCGGTTGAAATTTGCGGTATACCGTATTTGCTCATCAAAAACTGGGCCTGAGTTCCTTTTCCGGCACCAGGGGCTCCTAACAAAATTATGCGCATAGCGTCTATCCTCGTATTCTGGGATTAATCTGTAATTTTTATCAGGTCTAATCTTTGCATAATGCGCCGTTTGAAACAAGAATTTTGTCAACTGGTGCTACCTGAGAAGGCGCTGTTACTCGCCTTTAGTCGATAGCCTGCCTGATAGCGCCATCTCAGGTAAGAATTACTCACTAAGCTCAAAAAGTGACAATTAACTGCCCATATTGCCGGCAGTATCAGACTAAAGTCTGAACCGTTTGACCAACTCTTGTAGTTGCTCAGCCAAGGCAGACAAAGACGAACTGGCTTGAGCAGACTGCTTAACATTTTCGTTAGTTTGATAAGCTACATCACTGATTAAATGAAAGTTTTGATTAATATCCCGTGAAACAATCGTTTGCTGCTCCGTGGCAGTGGCAATTTGATGCGTCGTGCCACTGATTAAGGTAACCGCCTCATTTATTGCTAAAAGGGCTTGCTCTGCTGCACCGGCACGCTCTGCGGTTTTTTTCGCGGCCAATTCGCTACTCACCGTGGCTTTCACCGCCCGATCTGTCCCCTGCTGTAATTTGTCAATCATCCGCTTAATTTCGGTCGTTGAGTCTTTTGTGCGGCTGGCTAAGGTGCGAACCTCATCGGCAACCACGGCAAACCCCCGACCACTTTCCCCCGCTCTGGCCGCTTCGATAGCCGCATTCAACGCCAGTAGATTAGTTTGCTCAGCAATACTTTCTATCACTTGCAAAATACTGCCTATTTGGTCGCTGTCTTGTTTTAATAAGCGAATAATGCCTGCGGCAGAACTTACATCTTCAGAGAGTGTGTTAAGCTCGCGCAAGGTGTTTCCTACTACCTCTCGGCCTTGTTGACTTTGCTGCTCTGCATTGCTGGCGGCTTCCGCTGCTTGCTGCGTATTACGCGAAACATCTTGTAAGGTGCTGGTCATTTCATTCATTGCCACAGCCGCATTACTAATCTCAGTATTTTGTACTTGCATTCCCTCACTGGTTTGCTGATTAATTTGCGACAACTCTGTCGACGCTGCAGCAACTTGATCCGAGTAAGTCCCCACTTCTGTCATCATTTGTCTTAGCTTTTGCTGCATCACAGCGATGGAGGCCAACAAACTGTTTTTATCACCTAACGCAACCTTAATCGACGTGCTCAAATCGCCTTCTGAAACACGATGCACAACTGTGGCGGCATACTCGGGTTCTCCCCCAAGTGTTTTTGTTACACCCTTTACTATCCACATACATACTGCAGAGGCAATAAGCAATACCACCACAGCAGCCGATAATAACGTCCATAACATCCCCCGAACGTCACTAAACGCTTCATGCTGGCGGCTTTCTAACACTAAACTCCAACCTAACATGGGCATAAATTGATAGCTGCCAATAACAGGATCATTAGCTGCATTAAGATATAAACTAGAACCGCTTTGTTTTTCTCTGGCGGCTTTTGCCGCATCCGTGTCAAGACGGGTAGTGTTTTGCACAGAAGAAGCCGGAGAGAGCGCTACACCTTCTGAATCAATTAAATAGATCTCAGTATAATCATTGTGAGTTAGCTCATTCACTTTTTTAAAAATAGTCTCAAGCTTAACCGCCCCACGCATTACCGCAATTATTTGATTGTTATATCGAATAGGGATAGCTACTGTACTAACAGTTTGTCCTGTTGCGCGCGAAACCACTGGCTGTGAAAACACATTTTGACCTGCAATCGCTTGCTGAAACCAAGCGCGGTCAGCGACATTAAAGTTATTAGCCTCGGTCTCAGAGAGAGGCTTAGCAACACCGTCTGCAAAACTGACACCCACTAGACCTGCCCCGTTCAGACCGACCACAAAAATCGTGTCATAAAATCCACTGTTTTGTGCTAATTGCAACATTAACTCTGTTGCTAATGATCTGTCTAAGGTTTGCATAGACGGCAAGGTTGCCAATAACCGCATCTCATCTTGGCGTACCAACAGCCATTCTGTAAAGGCTTTCGCATTAAGCTCTGCTGAGCTATTCAGCGCAGTTACCACGCCCTCCGTCTGCGACGTTTTATAATTTACAAACACTAAACTGGTGAGCGAAACAATCGCTACCAGAAATAAGCTGACCATAACCAAAGTTAACCGCACCCCAAGTCGAAGACTACGCCAGTACTGCACCATATTACACCTGTTAATTTATTATAATGACAATTTGAGTATAGCGGAGTTTTTACGAGGAAGGATAAAACGAAAAAGCTCATTTATCACGGATCATTGATTATCCACAATAAATGAGCTTAAAAAGGGAAAATCTTACTTAGCTAAAGAGAGTAATAAACTATTTAACCGCGTTACAAAGCTTGCTGGGTTTTTCAAACTGCCCCGCTCAGCCAGTAAGGCTTGTTCAAACAGCACTTCTGCCCACTGCGTAAACCGCCCTTCATCTTGCTCGTCAGCAATATGTTTGACTAACTGATGCTCTGGGTTTAATTCAAATATTGGCTTCACATCAGGCGCTTTTTGACCAACTGACTCCATCAGCTTAATCATTTGTGTGCTCATATCGTATTCATCGGTGACCACACACGCAGGGCTGTCGGTTAAACGATGACTGACTTTTACGTCTTTTACCTGCGCACCCAGTGCGGTTTTAAAACGCGCGACAACACTAGCAAATGCTTCTTCGGTCTGCTGCTGCGCTTGCTTGGTTTCTTCATCGTCTAACTTAGACAGATCTAAGCCGCCCTTAGCAACAGAACGGAGCTTTTTACCCTCAAACTCAGGTAAATGCTGCATTAACCATTCATCAATCCGATCAGACAGCAGTAACACTTCTAAGCCTTTTTTGCGGAAGACTTCTAAATGCGGACTGTGCTTAGCCGCTTCATAGCTGTCGGCAACCAAGAAATAAATTTCATCCTGCCCTTCTTTCATCCGCGCAACATAGTCAGCCAGTGCAACAGTCTGCTCGCTACCGTCGTTTTGGGTAGAGGCAAAGCGTAACAATCCTGCGATGGTATCTTTATTGGCGGTATCTTCAGCGGGGCCCTCTTTTAGTACCTGACCGAATTCTTGCCAAAATAGCGCATATTGCTCAGCATCTTTTGCCAACTTCTCCAGCATTTTTAACGCGCGGCTGCTACAGCCTTTGCGTAAACTCTGGCTTACTTTGTTATCTTGCAGAATTTCGCGTGATACGTTTAACGGCAAATCGCTAGAATCCAATACCCCTTTGATAAACCGCAAATAACTCGGCATGAATTGTTCAGCATCGTCCATGATAAACACACGCTGTACATATAACTTTAAACCATGTTTGGCTTCACGGTTCCACATATCAAACGGGGCTTTTTTCGGCACATACAATAAGCTGGTGTAGTTGGCATTTCCTTCAACTTTGTTGTGGCTCCAGCTTAACGGCTCATTCCAATCGTGTGTGATATGCTTATAAAACGCTTGATACTCTTCATCTGAAATGTCTGATTTATCGCGAGTCCATAACGCAGTAGCTTTGTTTACGGCTTTAAACTGGCCTTCAGTGGCCGCAATGGTTTCGCCGTCTTCTTCACGTTCTGGCGCACCTTCTTCCCACATTTCTACCGGAATAGAAATATGGTCTGAATACTTAGTGACAATGCTCTCCACTTTCCAGCGACTTAAAAATTCGTCTTCGCCTTCACGTAAATGCAGCACAATTTCGGTTCCGCGCGCATCTTTAACAATTGGCGTTAGCGTATAATCACCTTCACCAGCTGATTCCCATTCAACTGCGGCATCAGCTGGTAATCCGGCTTTGCGAGTACGGACGGTCACTTTATCGGCAACGATAAACGCCGAATAAAAACCAACACCAAATTGACCAATTAACTTAGAATCTTTACTTTGATCGCCCGATAATTGTGAGAAAAACTCTTTAGTGCCTGATTTGGCAATGGTGCCTAAATGAGAAATAACGTCTTTTTCGTCCATACCAATACCGTTGTCGCTAATGGTAATAGTACGCGCCGCTTCATCTAGGCTAATACGAACTTTAAGATCGCCATCATTGCCATATAAACTGCCATCAGATAGCGCCATAAAACGCAGTTTATCAGCAGCATCTGACGCATTTGAAACCAGTTCGCGCAAGAAAATTTCTTTGTTTGAATACAGCGAATGGATCATCAGTTGCAGTAATTGTTTTACTTCCGCCTGAAAGCCATGAGTTTGCTTCTGGCCAGCGTGGGCAGTGGTATCACTCATCTTATGTTTCCTCAACCTATAATAACAAGGGTTCAGCAAGCGCCTTAGTGCGCATCCTGAGCTTTAGCTGCACTGGATATGGGGTTAAGAAATGAGATTTCAAGCGCGAAACAAAAGCGTGAAATATTTGGATAAGATAAATTGTCGCGTTAAAAGCGTTTCCGGCCACTGAAGGCGTGCGCCAGCGTAGTCCCATCAATGTATTCTAGCTCGCCGCCAACGGGTAAACCTTGCGCTAAACGGGTTACGTTACACCCATATTGCTGGCATAATTCAGCAATATAAAAAGCGGTAGCTTCACCCTCAACCGTAGGATTCGTCGCCAGAATCACTTCGTTAATCTCTTTCTGCGCTAATAATGCCGCAAATTGATCCAACCCTAACGCGGCAGGGCCGATACCATCGAGAGGCGATAAATAGCCCATCAACACAAAATAACGACCTTTAAATTGTCCTGTTTGTTCTATCGCGAGTTGATCCGCAGCAGACCCAACAACACATAAGGTATCAGCTTGCTGCCGGCGGGGATCACTACAAATACTGCACAGGTCCGATTCTGCGAAGGTCCGACATTGTTGACATTGGCCAATGCCGGACATAGCAGCGGTTAAGGCCGCGCCTAATTTTGCCCCACCTTGGCGATTACGCTCTAACAATTGGAACGCCATTCTTTGCGCAGATTTTGGTCCAACACCGGGTAAAACGCGGAGGGCATCTATCAATTGCTGCAGCAGGGGTGGGAGCTTTGCCATGTGCTGTGAGGCCTAATTAAAAAGGAAGTTTCATACCTGGCGGTAATTGCATGCCACCGGTTACTTTAGCCATTTGTTCTTTGTTGTTTTCTTCTACCCGACGTACGGCATCATTTAGCGCGGCCGCAATCAGATCTTCTAGCATTTCTTTATCATCGCTCATTAAACTTTCGTCAATGTGTACACGACGTACATTGTGATTGCCCGTCATGGTCACTTTGACTAAACCGGCGCCTGATTCCCCAGTCACTTCCATGTTGGCAATTTCGGCCTGTACTTTTTGCATTTTTTCTTGCATGGCTTGCGCCTGCTTCATAATATTGCCCATACCGCCTTTAAACATAATTACTCTCTCTTATCTGATAGCTGTAGATTTATGGCGACAAGATAATAACTCAAGCCGCAAATTACAAGGTTAATTCACTTGTAGCGTCTCTAATTGTAGCTGCGCAGCAAAACGTTGCTGTAGCGCCTGTACAATAGGATCCTGCTGCATTAAACGACTTACATATTCTTTACGCTCTAACTCAATACGTTGTTGGATCCTAATTGGACTGTCATTGACCTCAT
>Ga0209812_10000812_pt1 | contig 25150 bp, 23 predicted proteins | sample JI71714BDNA_FD_187502 | JGI IMG/M metagenome (GOLD analysis project Ga0209812, IMG submission 187502) | Wastewater effluent complex algal communities from Wisconsin, to seasonally profile nutrient transformation and Carbon sequestration -... | ecosystem: Engineered > WWTP > Effluent > Algae...
CCAACGCCAGCACCAACTGCCACGCCAGCACCACCTGCCACGCCAGCACCAACTGCCACGCCAGCACCAACTGCCACGCCAGCACCGGTACGTACACAACAACGATTGCTGGGTGATCGCTGCCCTTGTTCCGGACCATCTAACTGCAAGGGCAAACGTGGTGGGAAATACTGCATTACATCAGGCGGAAACAAAAAATATAGATGAGGCGAGCGGGCGTCGCCGTTGCCCGTGTGCGCACGGTGCGGATCGTCGGCTGCAGCGCCAGCGCCGCGGGTCAGCCCTACGTCGCCTGTGGTGGCCCCTGCGTCACCCGCGCTGGCCTCACTTCGACAATCACCTTCGTGGGCGGTGGCTTGTCGTGGTCCGACTCGCCCGCCCTGTCGCCCCAGACTTCAGGCATCCGGCGCTTCAGCCAGAAGATGCAAGCCGTCACGTCACCCGCGATGGCCTTCTGAAACAGCGACTCGGCGACCTTCGCGACCGCAGTCACAGTTGCCCGGTCCAGCTCGGCCCGGTAGTGCTTCCGCAGCGTCTTCTCTGTGATGCCGAGGTAGGCGGCCACTTCGGCCTGACGGAGCCCGGCAACGCCCGCCAGGGCTTCGACGGTGGCGCGTGTCGCTTCGGTCGGTTGGTGCGCTGGACGCATGGCGGCGGTCCTTTTTATAGGCGGGAAATTGCGGTCATCGGGATCGTACAGGGCGATGCGGCCGCGGCAGGCTGGCGGCATCCAGGTCAGCAACGCGACGCCAGAAGCGGTTCGACAGTGCAGCCCGGCCAGCGGTCAACCGCGGCGAGGGCTTCGGCGTGATCCATGCCGGCAGGGTGCAGAACGGTCATGGTCCGGCCATCGGCGAATCGTGCCCGCCACGCCCGGAACCGCGGTGCGGCCTCGGGCTCGGGTTTGTCACGGCCTGTCACGGCGCCCGGATCAGCAGCCGTGACGCTGGAAACCGCGCTGCTATGCGGTGTCACGGGTGTCACGGGTGTCACGGGTGTCACGGGTGTCACGGGTGTCACGGGTGTCACGGCCGGAAACGTAGAGGGTCGCGTCGGCGCAGTGGCGCGAGGGTCAGCGACAGGCGGAAGGACGCCTACAGGGAAGGAATCGGGTTCGATGGATACCAACCGGGCCCGCTCCACTTCCGGCCGGCTGTCTTCCTCGCGGACCTTCCGGCGGTGCAGGTTCTCGCCCTGTCTGTTTTCAGCCGTGACAGCCGTGACACCCGTGACAGCAAGGCAGGACGCGGGTTTCGGTGTCACGGGTCCAGAATCGGCACCCGTGACAGCCCGTGACAGGCGGACCCGTTCGAGGATCTTCAGCAGTTCGGGCTTCACGGCGCGGCCCCCCACAGTGCAGCCGTGATGACGTGAACCCGCTGGCGTCCGATCCCCGGCAGCCGCTCCACCCGAGTTCGCCCGCCCTCGCTGTCCAGCTTCAGCGCTCCGGCAGCAGCCACCGCGGCAGCGACTGCGGTAGGGTCAAAGCCCCTGCACACTTCGCCGCGCCAGACTTCCCCGAGGATCAGGAACTCCGCGGTCCCGTCCGACAGGGTGCGACGGAACCCGGCCCGGTTGATCGTGTCGCGCTTCGGGTCATCGTCCAGCGCCGTGAACCGGGCTTCGCCGTGCACTTCGAGGAACTGCCGAACCTGCCGGAGCATCGCCACCGGCTCGGCAGCGCCAGCCGTGCCCCGCTGCCCGAGCCATGCCCGGAAGCAAGCCGCGGCGGCCCCTTCCGCTTCGCCCTGCGACCATCCTGTGATTCCGGCAGCGGTCGCCACTTCGCCCGCGGCGGCGATCAAGGCGAAGCGTCCAGCGGCCCGGCGGACCTGTCCCGCGGCGGCTGCCGGCGCGAGTTCCTCGGCGATGCCGTCCCGGAGTTCCCGCAGCGCGTCGCGGGCCTCGGCGTGATGCTGGACCAGGTACTTCACCCAAGCCCGGCCGGCGGTGCCGTAGTGCCGCCCGGCAGCGTCGGTCAGCGCGTCGGCGAACCGGCCCGGTGCCATCCCTGCCGGCACCCGGTCGAACAGCCCGAGCCCGGCGCCCGCGTCGGCGGGAAGGTCCAGCATCCGCAGTTCCTGCCCGGCGCGGAGCTTGCCGCCACCCTCGGCGGCCAGATCGGCCAGACCGATTTCACCGGATGACAGGAACAACAGGCGCCAGCGCGCGGAAGCCCTCGCCGATCCGTCGCGGCCGGCGCGGGACTTGCCCTGCCCGTTCGCCAGCATGTAGGCAATCTGCCCGGCTTCCTTCGGGTTCGCGAGTTCGCCGAGTTCATCCAGAACCAACAGCGCATCGTTGTGCAACTGCGCCACGGCTTCGAGGGCGTTCCCGGTCGCCCGCCAGCGCCGCAGATAGGACGGCGGCCCGTAGACGCTGGCGGCGGCATACAGCGCGGTGGACTTCCCTACGCTGGAACTCCCGCGGTAGTGAAGCCCGCCACCCTCGGCGCGGAGCATCGCCAGCGTCGGCGCGGCGAGGGCAGCCGACAGGGCCAGAACCAACCGCGAGTTCCCGGCGCAGGGTCCGGCCACTTCCTGCCGCCAGCCTTCCAGCGTGCCCGCCTGTCCGGTTTCCACCCCATCGGCGGACGCGAGCTGTAGAACCACCGGCTCCGCGGCGGTGTCGCCCTCGGTGTGATCCGGCCAGACGAAAGCGCCACCGCTCCACCCGGTGCGGGTCACCGATCGGGCGCGGACGGTCGGGCGTTCGCCGGACAGATAGTCCCCGAGCTTCGAGCGTGCCCCGCCGGACGTGATGGCCAGCCCGCGGCGCAGCAGGGCGGCGCGCAGTTCCTCGCCACTGCCGGCCAGCAGTTCGCAGGGCATCGCCCATTGGTGCCCCCGGTTGTCGGCGTCGCGCCATTCGAGCAACCGGCCCCATTCGTGCCCGCGATCGTCGCGGGTCAGGGCAGTCACCAGCAGCGGGTCACAGATCCAGACGGGCGGCGCCGGGACTTGCAAGCCCGTTTCCTTGTCCTTCGCGATGCCGCACCAATGGACGCCGTTCCGGTGCCCCTTCGTCCATTCGATGATGCGGAAGCAAGGCAGACCGGCCAGCGGATCGGCGGCGCCGTTTTCAGCCTGGGTGCCCTCGGCAGGGTCCGGCGCTTCCTCGGCGAGTTCCTCGGCATGGTCGGCCGGAGCTTCGAGCGACTCCGCCAGCCAACCAGCCAGCGCCTCGGCGTCCAGCCCTTCGCCCTCGGCGTCGGCAGCGTCAAAGCCCTGCGGCAGATCAGCGCCGCGGATCAGGGCGAGCGGTTCCAGGCCCGCGACCGCAACCCCTGTGGCGCCAGCGGCCAGCGCCAGCCGTTGCACGTCCGCGGCATAGCCTGCCCCTGCCGGGTCCGCGTCGGGCCAGATCACGCAGCGGCGGCCGGCCAGCGGCCCCCAGTCGGCGGAGCCTGCCCCGGCGCTGCCGTTCGGGCTTGTCACTGCGACCCAACCCGGCAGCAACCGCGCGGCAGCGTCGGCCGCTTTCTCGCCCTCGCAGACCACAACCGGCAGTTCAGGCGCAGCGGCGAGTCGGTCCAGCCCGTAGAGCGGGCGCGGCGTCGGGAGCCCCTTCCAGCGCCAGCGCAAGCCCTCTGGCTCCCGGTGCAGCGACTGCGGCAGGATTTCCTTCCTGCCCTCGGGCGGGTCAAAGCGGCAGACGCGAAACAGCACGGCGCCGGCAGCGTCGCGATATGCCCAGACCGCGGACGGCGCCCCGTGTGCCGGGTGCCGATCGGGCGGCGCCGGAGCATCGGCAGGGACCGGCGCAACTGCGGTGTCAGGCGGTCGCGGCTTCGAGGCTGGCGCGGTCGGTGCGGGCTTTGCCTGCCGGATCGGACCCGCGGCGCCAGTCCCGAGGAACTGCGCCAGCGCGCGCGCTGCGGTTGCTTGGTCGGTGCCGTCCAGCATGGCAACCAGCGCCACCAAGTCCCCGCACTTGTCGCCTGTGGCGAAGTCACACCATCGGCCGGTGACCGTGTTCACGCTGAAACTGCCGGGCTTGGTATCGGTCCGCGTCGGGTTCCTCGCGACCCATTCGGACCCCTGCCGGCGCCCGTCCGGCAACCAGCGCGACAGAACGGCGTCAGCCCGTTGCAGGGCATCGGCCGCGATGCGCTGGAAGTCCAGCGGCCCGGTATCATCCGCCCTGCGAGCGCCCCCGCTTGCACTGCCGAAAGTCCCGCCCGGTGCCAGCCGGGCGTTTCCGTTTCTGGGGTCAGCGTTCACGGGTCACCCCCGCGCATACCCAAGCGGCCACGCGATCAAGCCCCGTCCAGCTCGCTGCGATGGTCGGCCGGAGCCGACGCGCCACGGCATCAAGCGCCGCGGGCGCCGGGTCGGCATCGTCGCCACTGACCAGCCAGACGCGCGGCCGGCGGGTCATGCCGTGGCGGGCCAGCGTTGCCGCAGTCGCGGTCAGCAGGGCTTCGAGTTCCTCGGGCGTCATGCCCGGCGGAAGAAACAGCGTCGCATCTGGCTTCACGGTGACACCCCCGAGAAACGCCACGGCAGGACCGTGTAAGGCTTGCCGCGAGCGTGAAGCCACGCGGCCCCGCAGTCGGTCAGGGCCAGCGGCGCGAAGGTCACGAACGCCCAAGCGGAGCCAGCGGGAACACCGGCTTCCGTGAGTTCGGCGTCGATAGCTTCCAGCGCTGCGGCGGTCAGCGGTGCATGATCGTCCAGCGGCACAAGGGTCGCGGACTGCGGAACGGCGGCTTCCGCCATGCGGGCGAGTTCCTCGGCCAAGCGTTCGGCGCGGGTCATCGCGAACCCCCGGCAGCGCGAGCGGCGGCGACTTCAGCGGCAGCGGCGCGGGTCGCGACCCGATCGGCCAGCCAGCGCGCGAGGTCAACGCGTGACCACGCGATCCGGTTCAAGCCCAACTTGAGCGGGCGCGGGAATCGGCCGGCGTCCATGCACTTGTACAAGCCCGGCCGGCTGTAGCCGCTCCACTCGGTGACGGCTTCGAGGGGAACCAGCGGCGGCAGGGCGGCGCAGGCGTCGCGGACTTCAGGCGGGAATCCGGCCAGCGGATCGGCGGAAGTGTCGGCCGGCGCGGGAATCTGACGGGTCATGGCGACTACTCATTCAATGCGGCAAGCGCCGCGGAGTCGCCAGTGGACAAGATGTCGGATGGACTTATAAGTCCGGGGGTTTTTGTCCCTGCTCCCGCTCCGCGCGGTCGGCGCGCTCCAACTCGGCCAAGTCAACCTGACCGCCAAGCGGCGGCGGTCGGTCGGGGCGTTCGATCGCCTTTAGGGCCCGTTGGTAGCGCTTGCGCACCGCTTCGGCGGCTTTCTCGCGTTCCTTGCCGCGCAATTTCTCGGCGCCTTTCTTGCGTCCCTTGCGCAAGTCCTCGGCGTGCCACTGCTCCGCGACCGTGGCGCAGGCTTCGTCCATGGTCGGCAGCTTGCCGGCGGCATCGTGCGTCCAGCGCACACGATTGACCGTGAGAACGACTTCCAGCTTGCTGCGGTAGCTCGGGCGCCGGTGGTGAAGTATGTCTCCCAGCGTGCGACCGTCTGCCAGCCCGCGCAGGATCGCGACGATGACCGGGCCTTGCAGGTAGTTCCCCTTGGCGTCCGGGAACCGCAACGGCTCGCCGCGTTCGATCGTGTCGGCCGCCTCACGCAGAAGCCGCGGGACGTCTTCAGGCGGAAAGTATGGGAGCTTCGCGGCGGTCATGCGGACCGCCGGAACAGGCGGACGTTGGGCGCGGCCAGTGCGGCCAGTCGCTCGGCCTCGGCGCGGTCGGCGGCTTCGCCCTGCGGGTCAACCAAGCTCCACAGCATCCGCAGCGCGTCCAGCTTTTCGGCGTGGAAGTCGTGGCGGACGTAGAACCGTTGCTGCACCCCGGAAAGACCGTGCGATTGCAGATGGGCGCGGGTTTCGAGCGGCACCCCGAGCCCGGCCAGCACGGATTCAACGGTGCGGCGCAAGTCGCCCAACGTGAAGCGCGCGGACACTTCGCCGGCTTCGAGCATCGCGGCGGCGACCTGTTCGACGGCATCGGCGGCGGATTGGTAGGTGCAGCCGTGCCGGCCGGCGGTCAATGTCCACAAGTGCGGATCAGCCGACCCGGCGCCGCGGCGCATCACGTTGAAGGCGCGCGCGACGATGGCCAGCACCGGGACCGGATGCGGCCGGGCCTGTTCGCGGCGGCCCTTCGGATCGGCCAGCGTGACCACGCCCGCATCCGTGTTCCAGTCGGCCACCGTCAGCCGCGCCAACTGTTCGACGCGTTGCGCGCCGAGTAGCAGATGGACGGTCAGCAGTTCCCGGTGTGGCGACGGCAGTTCCTGCACCCTGGCGAAGTAGCGGACCAGCTCGGGCGCGGTCAGTGCGCGTTGCCGGGCGCGGATGCTGCCCTTCACGGTGGACAGCGCGGCGGCCGGGTTCGATCGGATCTTCAGCGCGCGCAGGGTCGCCGGTGCGCTGGGGTCGGTGCGGCTGGCCACCGCGGCGGCGTAGGCGGCTCGCAAGTAGGACCGGAGCTTGCCGGCCTCGCGGGTTTTCTTCGCGGCCACCAATCGCGCCACGGGTTCCAGCAACTGTTCGGCGTCCAGCGCATCGGCAGGCGTCGCCCACAAGTCCGGGAACGCCTCTTGAACGTGCAACCGCAGGCACCCCGCCACTTCCTTCACCCGGACTGCGCCGCGGGCTTCGAGGCTGGCCGTGTAGGCCTCGCAGAGCTTGCCCAAGCTCCGGGACTCGGCAGCGGTCGCGGCGTCGGCCTCGGCTTGCTGGCGGGCTTTCTCGGCAGCCTTGCGGGCGGCCTCGGCTTCGAGTTCGCGACGGTGGCGCAGGGAATCGGCTTCGATCGCGGCGCGGAGGTCGCGACCCTCGGCGCGAATCCTCGCGGTCAGGCGGGCGGCTTCGTCACGGGCTTGCGCGACGGTCAGCCCGGTCACGCCCTCGGCGTCGAAGCGCCCGAGCGGCAGGCGGTCGCGCTTGCCCTCGGCGTTCTGGAAGCGGAAGTAGAACGCGGCGCCCACGGTCGCGCCTCGGGCTTCGAGGGCGGTTGCCTCCGCGGTCGCCGGGTCGGCAATCCACTTCCCGGCAGGAAGCGACACGAGGTCGCGCGGCGTGATCTTCCGGGCTTCGCCGGGCATGCGTCGGGTCGCACTGGCCACTTTCCTGTTACCTCTCTGTTACCTCTCTGCCGGAGGCTTGAGGATACACCAACGGACTATTGTAGACGCGAATAGATTGCAGATCAGTTACTTACAAGGTGGAGAGGTAACAGAGTAGACACGCGAAAACACCCGAAAACACCCTTCAGACGGACTTTTAATCCGTTGGTCCAGGGTTCGAATCCCTGACGGCCCACCAATGAAAGCCGCAAGTCCCCGGATCACGCGCCCTGCAGAGATCGGGATCGCCTCGCGGCGTGGGGCGCCCGGGGCAGGCACAATCCCGGGCCGACCAGGCTCCGGGTTTGACGATGATCACCAATGACGTGCTGCGCAGCATCCGCTACATGCTCGACTTGAGCGATGTGAAGGTCATCGAGATTGCGCAGTTGTCGGACCCGGCGTTCGTGCTCGACAAGGCAACCCTGCTGGCCTTTCTGAAGAAGGAGGGCGAGGCGGGGTTTCAGCCCTGCGATGGCCGGACGCTCGCGCACGTTCTGGACGGGCTGATCCTGCATTACCGCGGCAGGGACGAGAGCAAGCCGGTGCGTCCGATCGAATCGCGCATCAGCAACAACCTGGTGCTGAAGAAGCTGCGCGTGGCCTTCGAATTGAAGGACGCCGACATGCACCAGATTTTCGAAGAGGCCGGATTCCCGGTCACCAAGCCGGAGTTGTCGGCGCTGTTCCGTCAGCGTGACCACAAGAACTATCGTCCCTGCGGTGACCAGATGCTGCGCAACTTCCTGAAAGGTCTGACCCTGCGTCTGCGCCCGGCCTGAAAGATCGGCAAGCCGGACGTCGGCGCGGCGCCTCAGAGCGCGGTGGCGCCGCCGTCGATGGTGAGGGCGTGGCCGATGATGAAGGGCGCGGCGTCCGAGCTGAGGAACAGCACGGCGTTGGCGACTTCCTCGACTTCGCCGATGCGGCCGATCGGGTGCATGGCGGCGATGGCGTCGGGCAATGCGGCGCCGCGCTCGACGGCGCGTTCGTACATGGCGGTGCGGATGACTGCCGGACAGATCGCATTGACCCGTACGCCGATCCGGCCGTACTCGGCGGCGGCGCTCTTGGTGAGGCCGATCACGGCGTGCTTGGTGGCGGCGTAGACCGAGTGTTTCGGTGCGCCGACCAGTCCGGCGATCGAGGCGGTGTTGACGATGCTGCCGCGGCGTTGCCTGGCCATCAGCGCCAGCTCGTGCTTCATGCACAACCAGACGCCCTTGACGTTGACCGCCATCAGCCGGTCGAACAGCGCCTCGCTGCCGTCGGCGAGGCGGGCGGATTCTTCCTCGATGCCGGCGTTGTTGAAGGCGCAGTCCAGTCGGCCATGGCGGGCGACGATGCCCTCGAACAGCGCGGCGACCGAGTCGGCGCGGCTGACGTCGACGCCGACCGCTTCGGCTCGTCCGCCCTCGGCGCGGATGCCGGCCGCGGCGTCTTCGGCGCCGGCAAGGTCGATATCGGCCAGAACGACGACGGCGCCGGCTCGGGCGAAGGCCTGGGCGGTGGCGCGGCCGATGCCCTGGGCCGCACCGGTGACGAGGGCGATGCGATCGCGGAAGTCGGTCTGCTGCATGGGCGGGCTCCGGTGGGCGGTGGCGGATCATCCCACGGCGGCGCGGGTGCGACTCTGGCGCGGGCGCGGTAGACGCGCGATCACATTTCGACGATGCTGGAAGGATGGAAGAACCAGATGCTCTTGCGGCGCTGACGGCGCTGGCGCATCCGCAACGCTTGCGGGTGTACCGGCAGCTGGTGGGCGCCGGACCGGACGGGTTGACGCCCGGCGAACTCTGCGCGCTGCTGGGCTTGCCGGCGTCGACGCTGTCGTTCCATCTGCGCGGGTTGCTGGATGGCGCGCTGGTCGACCAGCAGCGACAGGGTCGGCAACTGCGCTACCGGCCGCGGCTGGCGCAGATGCAGGCGCTGCTCGACTACCTCAGCGCGCACTGCTGCGACGGTGCCGGCTGCGCCGAGCTGGATCCCCGGTTTCGCGGGGATGACGACGCGGCGCGGGTGGCCGGCCGTCTGCCACGCCGGGCGCCGGACTGCGAATCCGGCAGCTGTGCCGATCCCGATCTCTCGAAGGAAGCCGGACCATGCACGTCCTGATCCTCTGTACCCACAACTCGGCGCGCAGCGTGCTGGCCGAGGCGATGTTGAACCACTGGGCGCAGCGCCTGGGCCGGCCGGTCACGGCGCACAGTGCCGGCAGCGCGGCGAGTGGTCGGATCAACCCGCACGCGCTGGCCGTGCTGAAGGCCGCCGGCGTCAACACGACGGGACTGGCCAGCGAATCGTGGGATCGCTACGCCGCCGCCGATGCGCCGCCGCTGACGCTGGTGATCACGGTCTGCGACAGCGCCGCCGCCGAGGCTTGTCCGTTCTTTCCCGGTCAGGGCGGCGAACCGCCGATCCGGGTGCACTGGGGCTACCCGGACCCGTCGCGGGCGCCGGGCGATGACGCCGACCGCGAGCGGGCCTTCGAGCTGACCCGGCAGGCGCTGGGCTACCGGATGCTGCAGCTGCTGGCGCTGCCACTGGACCGGATGGATCGCCCGGCGCTGGCCGCCGCGGTGCATGCCATCGCGGCGAGCTGAGGCCGACATGGGCCTGTTCGAGCGCTGGTTGAGTCTGTGGGTGGCCTGCGGCATCGCCGGTGGCGTGGTGCTGGGCTTGCTGTTTCCCGGCCTGTTCCAGGCGGTGGCGACGCTGGAGGTCGCGCACGTCAACCTGGTGGTGGCCGTGCTGATCTGGGTGATGGTCTACCCGATGATGATCCAGATCGACTGGGCGGCGGTCCGCGACGTCGGTCGTCAGCCGCAGGGGTTGTTCCTGACGCTGGTCGTCAACTGGCTGATCAAGCCCTTCACGATGGCGGCGCTGGGCGTGCTGTTCTTCCACCATCTGTTCGCGCCACTGGTCGACCCGGCGAGTGCCGACCAGTACATCGCCGGGATGATCCTGCTCGGCGTCGCGCCGTGTACCGCGATGGTCTTCGTCTGGAGCCAGCTGGTGCGTGGCGACCCGGCGTACACGCTGGTGCAGGTCTCGGTCAACGACGTGATCATGATCTTCGCGTTCGCGCCGATCGCCGCCCTGCTGCTCGGGGTCACCGATCTGACCGTGCCGTGGCAGACGCTGCTGCTGTCCACGCTGCTGTACGTGGTATTGCCGCTGGTGGCGGGGTTGCTGACGCGGCGCGTTCTGGCAGCCCGTGGCGGTGCGGCGGCCGTGGCGAGTTTCGTCGGTGCGCTGAAGCCGGCCTCGGTGATCGGCCTGATCGGCACGGTCGTGCTGCTGTTCGGCTTTCAGGCGCGGACGATCATCGAGCAGCCGCTGGTCATTGCGCTGATTGCGGTGCCGCTGATCCTGCAGAGCTACGGCATCTACTTCCTCACCGCGCTCGGCGCGCGCTGGCTGAAACTGCCCTACGCGATTGCGGCGCCGGCCTGCCTGATCGGCACATCGAACTTCTTCGAACTGGCGGTCGCGGTGGCGATCTCGCTGTTCGGTCTGAACTCGGGCGCGGCGTTGGCCACGGTGGTCGGCGTGCTGGTCGAGGTGCCGGTGATGCTCTCGCTGGTGGCGATCGCCAAGCGCACGCGGCACTGGTTCCCGGGGTAGCTCAGCCGCGCCGCAGCAGCCAGACCGTGCCGATGCCGGCTGCGGTGGCGACCAGGCTGCCGCCCAGATGGGCGGCGATGCCGGCCAGCGCCCAGCCGAGGCGGCCCTGCTGCAGCTGCTGGACGATTTCGGCGGAGAAGGTCGAGAACGTCGTCAGCCCGCCGAGAAAGCCGGTGATGACGAACAGCCGCCATTCGGGCGACAGGGTCGGCAACGCGGCGATCACCGCGAGCGCGACGCCGACCAGATAGCCGCCAAGCAGGTTGGCGGCCAGGGTGCCCAGCGGCAGGGTTGGCAGCAGCGCGTTGAGCCGTTCGCCGAGCTGCCAGCGCAGCAGCGCGCCCAGCGCCGCACCGGCAGCCACGGCAACCGCTGCGCCGACGGCCATCGGCTCAGGACATCGGCAGTTCGCCGCGCAGCGTCGCGACGTGGCGGGCGACGGTCTCGGCGGCGTACGGCTGGGGCTCGCCGCGGCCGAACACCGAATGCGGCCACGCGGCATCGTCACGGCGCCGGCCAATCACGTGCAGATGCAGCTGGGCGACCTGATTGCCGAGGGTCGCGACGTTGAGCTTGTCGATGTCGAAGCAGCGGCGCAGCGCGTTGGCCACCGTATGCGCCTCGGCCAGCAGCATCTGCGATTGATCCCACGGCAGGTCGCACCATTCGCGGGCACCGGCCACCCGCGGAATCAGGATCAGCCACGGATAACGGGCGTCGTCCATCAACCGCAGCTCGGACAGCAACAACTCGCCGACCGGATGCGAGCTTGCGGAAATGGCGGGGTCGAGTAGATGGATCACGGGGACAGTTCCGAAGGCTGCAGATCGGTCGGGGATTCGCCGCGACAGGCGCGGCCATGAATGATTTCGACAGCCCGGGTGAAGGTACGAGCAAGCGCTGCGGTATCGAAGAGCTGCGCGCGTTGTGCCTTCAGCCGCTGTCGCAGACGGCCGCGTTCGTCGGCGTCGTGGGTCAGGAGCAGCGCTTTCTGCAGGTATTCGTCGGCATCGCCGGCGATCAGCTCCGGCAGACCGAGCGTGGTGAGCAGTGAGGCGCCGACCCGGCTGGCCACGCTGCGCTGGGCCAGCGTCAGGAGCGGTACGCCGGCGTACAGCGCATCGGCCGCGGTGGTGTGTGCGCCGTAGGGCCAGGTGTCGAGGAACAGGTCGGCCTGTTGCAGATCGGCGAGGTAGTCCAGATGCGGGCGCTTGGCGGCGAACACGATCCGCGCCGGGTCGACGCCGGCCGCTGCCGCCGCGGCGTGCAGCCGCGCCACCTGTCGCGCGGTGTCGCCGGTGGCGAGCAGCCAGAGGACGGCCTGGGGTGCGAGCTTCAGCAGCTGCATCCAGACCGCCCAGACGGTCGGGTTGAACTTGTAGCCGTTGTTGAAGCTGGCCAGCACGACGGCATCGTCCGGCAGGTCCAGTGCTGCACGAGCCGCGGCCGGATGCAGGGGTCGCGTGCCGTCGGAGGGCTGGAAGCAGCGCGGCAGTCGGACCAGGGACTCGCGATAGTGCGTGCGCTCGGCCGCCGGGATCACGACCTCGTCGGCGATCAGGTAATCGATCCACGGTGCGCCGCTGCCGCCCGGAAACGCCAGCCAGTAGGCCTGCAGCGGCGCTGGCCGGCGGGCGAGGATCTCGGGTACCGCACCGCCGCCCCAGCCGCGCAGGTCGATCAGCAGTTCGACGCCGTCGCGGGCGATCTGCTCGGCGGCGCGCTGCGGCTGTGCCGGCGACAGTTCGCGGAATACCGCGGCCGCGGCCGCGGCCGCCAGACGTTTGCGGATCGGGCCGCCGTCGTCGGGGGCGGTGGCGTAGAGATGCAGCTTCAGCCGTTGCCGGTCCAGCCGCTCGAAGAACTCCACCGTCAGCAGCCCGGTCGGGTGCTCGCCGAAGCCGTTGGAGATGAAGCCGATGCGCACCGGCCCGGTATGCAGCAGCGGCGCCCGGACCGCGAGCGGCGCCACGCCGGGCGACTTCAGCGTGCGGCGGGCGGCCAGTTCGGCGGCTTGCCGGTGCAGCGCCGGGTCGTCGGTCAGCGACAGCACCTCGAAGGGCGAGGCCGCCGGCAGACCGTGCGCGAGCGCCCGCAGCGTCGTCGCCACCAGCGCCTCGGTGCCCTCCCAGAGCGCCAGCTGCCGGCGCAGGAAGGCCAGCTGGCCCATCGCCGGATAGCACTTCGGATCCTGCTTGATGGCCTGCGTGAACGCCCGCTCGGCCTCGTCCCAATCGCGGTTCTCGCGGGCACACAGCCCGAGGTTGAACCAGACGCCGGCCGCTTCGGGCTTGAGCGCGACGGTGCGCTGGTAGGCGCGCTGCGCGGCTGGCAGATCGCCCTGCGCGCGGGCGAGGTCGCCGAGAATGTGCCAGGCATCGGCGTTGTCCGGCGCGCGCGCCACCACCCGCCGGACCATGAAGGCGGCCTCTTCCAGCTGACCCTGCGCGCCGAGCACCGCCCCGAGCTTCATCATCGTGCCGAAGTCACCCGGATTCAGCCGCAGCGCGGTGTGCAGCGCCACGGCCGCACCGGCCAGATCGCCCTTCAGGTGCAGCAATGCGCCGAGTTGGCCGTGCAACTCGGCCTGCTCGGGCGCCAGCTGACAGGCCTGCGCGAGTGCGGCGACCGCGGCATCGAGTTCGCCGCGATGGAACTCGGCCAGCGCCAGGCCGCGCCAGGCCTGCGGATCGCGGCTGCCGGCGTTGATCAGCGTGCGAAAGGCCTGCACCGCCGGCATCAGCTGGCCCTGCTGCAGCAAGCCCCAGGCCGCGGCGAGGCTCATCGCGACAGCTCCGCCAGCTGCTCGGCCTCGGCTTCGCGACGCAGCTCGGCCAGGACGCCATCGAGATCGCCCTCGACGATCTGCTCCAGCTGGTAGACGGTCAGGTTGATCCGGTGGTCGGTCAGCCGACCCTGCGGGAAGTTGTAGGTGCGGATGCGCTGGCTGCGGTCGCCGCTGCCGACCTGGAGCTTGCGTTCGGCGGCAATCTGCGACTGCTGTTTCGACTGCTCGGCTTCCAGCAATCGCGCCTTCAGCAGCGACAGCGCGCGGGCGCGGTTCTTGTGCTGGCTGCGCTCGTCCTGGCACTCGACCACGAGGCCGGTCGGCAGATGGGTCACCCGGATCGCGCTGTCGGTCTTGTTGACGTGCTGGCCGCCGGCGCCGGAGGCGCGGAAGGTGTCGACCTTCAGGTCGGCCGGATTGATGGCGATGTCGTCGATCTCGTCCATCTCCGGCAGGACGGCCACGGTCGCCGCCGAGGTGTGGATGCGGCCCTGCGATTCGGTCGCCGGCACCCGTTGCACCCGATGCGTGCCGCTCTCGTACTTGAGCCAGGCATAGGCACCGCGGCCCTCGACCCGGCTGATGACTTCGCGGAAGCCGCCGTGTTCGCCGGGGCTGGCCGACAGCAGCTCGATGCGCCAGCCGCGCTTTTCGGCATAGCGGCTGTACATGCGGAACAGGTCCCCGGCAAAGATCGCGGCCTCGTCACCGCCGGTGCCGGCGCGGATTTCCAGGAACAGGTTGGCGTCGTCACGCGGATCCTTCGGGACCAGCAGCCGCTCCAGCGTGGCGTCGACCTCGGCGTGGGCGGCATCCAGCACGGCGAGTTCCTCGCGGGCCATCTCCGCCATCTCGGCATCGGCACCCGCGGCGAGCGCGCCACTCTCGGCGATCTGCTGCTGCAACCGGTCGCGTTCGGTCAGCGCCTCGGCGACCGGCGTCAGCTCGGCGTACTCGCGCGACAGCCCGCGAAAGCGCTCCGCGTCGCTCAGCGCATCCGGCTCGGCCAGCAGCAGGCCGACCTCATGCTGGCGGTCGGCCATGGCGCGCAGGCGGTCGAGCAATCGGGGGCTGATCGGCATGGAACCGAGCTGTGATGGTGGTCACGGGAGTGTAGGAAATCGCCCGAAACCCGCCGGATTTCTGCGCGGTGCGTCACACTTGTTCAGCCGAAAGGCGCCGGTCCGACGATCGGCGCCAAACCGGCGTTCAGCGGCCCAGCCGCGCCCGCAGCAAGGCATTGAGTTGCGCCGGATTGGCCTGGCCGCGGCTCGCCTTCATGACCTGCCCGACCAGAAACTGCAGCATCTTGTCCTGACCGGCCCGGTAATCCGCCGCCTGCTTCGGATACTGGGCCAGCACCGAGTCGACCAGACCGCCCAGCGCATCACCGTCCTCGATCTGCTTCAGGCCGAGTCGCTCGATCACCTGATCGGCCGATTCGCCCGAGGTCCACATCGCCTCGAAGGCCTGCTTGGCCATCCGGCCCGACAGCGCGCCATCGACGATGCGCGTCAGCAGCCCGGCGAGTGCCGCCGGGCTGACCGGCGCGGCAGACACCGCCAGCTCCGCCGCATTCAGCGCTCCCAGCCATTCGCCGCAGAGCCAGTTCGCGCAGAGCTTCGGCTCGCCGGGCAGGGCCGTGCGCAACGCCTGCCAGGCGCTGTACAGCTCGCGTTCGCTGGCGATCAGCTCGGCATGCTCGCCATTCACGCCGAGCGACAGGAGCTCGCTGCGGACGGCATCCGGCAGGACCGGCAGCGCCGCGCGGATCGCCTCGATCCGGGCCGGATCGACGATCAGCGGCGGCAGGTCCGGGTCCGGGAAGTAGCGGTAGTCGTGGGCGTCTTCCTTGCTGCGCATGGTCCGGGTTTCACCGCGCGCCGGATCGAACAGTCGGGTCTCCTGACGAATCACGCCGCCGTTCTCGAGCACCCGGATCTGCCGCTCGATCTCGTAGTCGATCGCCTTCTCGATGAAGCGGAAGCTGTTGAGATTCTTGATCTCGCAGCGGGTGCCGAGCGGCGCATCCGCGCCCGGTCGGACCGAGACGTTGGCGTCGCAGCGGAAGCTGCCCTCCTGCAGGTTGCCGTCGCACACACCGATCCAGCGGACCAGCGTGTGCAGCGCCTTGAGGCAGGCCACCGCTTCGGCCGCCGAATGCATCACCGGCTCGGTCACCACCTCCAGCAGCGGCGTGCCGGCGCGATTCAGGTCGATTCCGCTGGCGCCGTGAAAGGCATCGTGCACGCTCTTGCCGGCGTCTTCCTCCAGATGCGCCCGCACCAGCTGCACCCCGAAAACCTGCTCGCCGAGCCGCGCGCGGATCACCCCGCCCGAGACGATCGGCTGCTCGAACTGGCTGATCTGATAACCCTTCGGCAAGTCCGGGTAGAAGTAGTTCTTGCGGGCGAAGATCGACACCGGCGCGATGTCGGCACCCACCGCCAGACCGAAGCGGATCGCCAGATCGAGGGCTGCGCCATTGAACACCGGCAGCGTGCCGGGCAGTCCGAGATCGACCGCGCAGGCCTGCACGTTCGGTTCGGCACCGAAAGCGGTGGCGGCACCGGAAAAGATCTTGCTGACCGTGGACAGCTGCACGTGGATTTCCAGGCCGATCACGGCCTGCCAGGACGTGGAAGCACTCATCGCAGGGACTCCGGCAGGACGCGATGCCAGGCGGTACGGCGCTGATAGGCGTGGGCGGCGGCGAGCAGCAGGCCCTCGTCCCAGGACTTGCCGATCAGCTGCAGGCCGACCGGCAGCCGGCCGACATAGCCGCAGGGCAGGCTCATGGCGGGCAGCCCGGCGAGGTTGACCGCGACCGTGTTGACGTCGGCGGCGTACATGGCCAGCGGATCGTCGAGCTTCTCGCCGATCCGGAAGGCGGGGGTCGGCGTGGTCGGCGACAGCAGCAGGTCGCAGTGCTCGAAGGCGCGGGCGAAGTCCTCGGCAATCAATCGCCGAACCCGCTGCGCCTTCAGGTAGTAGGCATCGTAGTAACCGGCCGACAGGGCAAAGCTGCCGATCAGGATGCGCCGCTGCACCTCGGCACCGAAGCCCTCGGTGCGCGATCGGGTGTACAGCTCTTCCAGATTGCGGACCCCTTCGGCGCGGTGGCCAAAGCGGACGCCGTCGTAACGGGCGAGGTTGCTGCTGGCTTCGCACGGGGCGATGACGTAGTACGCGGCGATGGCCCAGCCGGCATTCGGCAGGTCGACATCGACGACTTTCGCGCCGGCCTGTTCGAGCACCCGTCGGGCTTCGGCGACGGCCTCCAGAACCTCGACGTCGATGCCCTCGCCGTACATCGGCGTCGGCAACCCGATCCGCAGACCCTGCAGATCGAAGCGATCGAGCTGGTCCAGCCAGTCCGGTACCGCCAGCGCCTGACTGGTCGAGTCCCGCCGATCGTGACCGGCGATGCACTGCAGGGCGATCGCGCAGTCCACCGCGCTGGTCGCGATCACGCCGGCCTGATCCAGACTCGATGCGTAGGCGATCATGCCGTAGCGGGAGACCCGACCCCAGGTCGGCTTGATGCCGGTGACGCCGCAGAAGGCGGCGGGCTGACGGATGCTGCCGCCGGTGTCCGACGCCGTGGCGAAGCGCACCGCGCGGGCCGCCACCAATGCCGCCGAGCCGCCGGAGCTGCCGCCGGCCACGCGGCTCGGGTCATGCGGGTTGGCCACCGGACCGAAGGCGCTGTGCTCGCTGGACGATCCCATCGCGAACTCGTCCATGTTCGCCTTGCCGACCAGCACCGCGCCGGCGGCGTCGAGCCGTTCGTGGATGTGTGCGGAGTACGGCGGCACGAAGTCGGCCAGCATCTTCGAGCCGGCGGTGGTGCGCACGCCGGCGGTGCAGAACAGGTCCTTGTGCGCGTAGGGCACGCCCCACAGCGGATGGCCGCCGGACGCCCCGGGCGCAGCCGGCGCCGGCAGGCGGGTGATCAGCGCATTGAGGCCGGCGCAGGCGTCGAGCGCGGCGCGGCTCTGCTCCAGCAGTGCGGCGGGCGTGGTCGCGCCGTCGGCCAGTTCGGCGGCCAGATCGCGCAGGGAGTGCAGCGGGGCCAAGTCACGATCGCTCATTCGATCACCTTCGGCACGAGGTAATAGCCGCCGGCGGTTTGCGGGGCGACGGCCTGCAGCGCCTCGCGCTGGTCGGACTCGGTGACGGCATCGGCGCGCAGCGGCAGGATCGGATCACCCGGTTGGCGCAGCGGAATCACGTCGTCGGTAGCGGCGGTGTCGAGCACTTCGACCAGATCGAGGATGCGGCCCAGTTCGGCAGCCAGCGCCGGCAGCGCGGCATCGGGCGGCGCGAGTCGCGCCAACTGGGCGACGCGGCGAACGTCGGCGTCGGTGAGTTTCATGGCGGTGAGGGTTCCGTGGACGCGGAAACAACGGTTCCGCAGGCTATCACGCGGTCGTGGAGCCCTCGGCCGAGCGGACCGGCAGGTGCCGGTCGCTTCCAGGCGTCATGGCAACTCGAGATCGCTTCACTGCGTTCGCGATGACGAGTCTCGCAGACCGCGGCGTCCGCATCAGCGGCGGCCCTCGGCCGGCTTCTCCACCACCACCGCGTCCTGGCCGACCCAGAACCACGGGCCGTCCTGCAGCAAGGGCGGCCGGCCCAGCGCCTGTTCGATCTGTGCGGTGACCCAGGCGCGGGTGGTGTAGGTGGTGCCGTAGTCGGCGGTGTCGAGGTGGCTGGATTCGCTGCCGGCCTGGTAGCACACGCCCTCGGCATTGAAGTCGGCGCCCGGCGGGCGGTCGCAGCCCTCGCTGTGCACGCTGAAGATCAGCAGCCCACCCGGCGCGACCGCGGCATCCAGCGCCCGCAGCCACTCGCCCCAGCGGGCCGGCGGCAGGTGGGTGAACAGCGAGAGCACGAAGACCACGTCGTAGCGACGCGGAAACGCCAGCGTCGCCGGATCGGTGGCGGCTGGCGCCGGCGTCGCGCCGAAGCAGCGCGCGGCGAAGTCATTCGCGCCCGGCATCACGTCGGCGACCCAGAGGCGGCCGGGCAGCAGCGGCGCCAGATGGCGGGTCAACCGACCGTAGCCGCTGGCGTATTCGAGCAGGCTGGACAGCGTCGACAGCCGACGGCCGCAGCGGTCCAGCAACGTGAGCAGCTCGGCGAGGCTGCGCCAGCCGTCGGCCAGATAGTCGCGCACCGGATTCAGGCTGCTCGGATGTGTCGCGAAAAACCGGAAGATTTCATCGCGTGGATCGATGCGACAGTCGACCCGCATCCAGCGGCCGAAGGAGAGTGCCGGCCGCTCGGTTTCGATCCAATCGTGCAGCACCAGGTCGGCCGGATGCGCGCGGCGCAGCGCGTCCAGTTCGGCATCTCCGAGCTGTGCCCAGCGGGCGGGATCGGACAGGGTCTGGGTCATCACGGGTCTCGACGGTCGCGGTCCGGCGATTGTGCCCGGCGCCCGCGCGGGACCGAAGCCGGCGGGAAACTCGCTCCCAGCGCGCCGGAAATTGCCTGAACATGCGCTGTAAAACGACAACTGTTGCGGGTCCATACGGCTGCGTATAGTCTTTTCGTGACAGTTGTCGCAAACCGCGGCGACTGAACTTCCTGGGAGGGAACCACCATGATCCGCCGCTGGCTGACTGCCATCACCATCCTGCTCGCCCTCGCGCTGACCGCCCCGGTCCACGCCCAGAGCACCTACACGCAGACTCGCCACCCGATCGTGCTGGTCCACGGCCTGCTCGGCTTCGACTCGCTGCTCGGCATCGTCGACTACTTCAACGGCATCCCGCAGAATCTGCGCAGCGGCGGCGCCCGGGTCTATGTCGCCAATGTCTCGTCCAGCAACTTCACCGAAGTGCGCGGCGAGCAGCTGATCCGCTACCTCGACCAGCTGCGGGCGATCCACGGCCACACCCGCTTCAACCTGATCGGCCACAGCCACGGCGGCCCGACCGCCCGCTACGTCGCCGGCGTCCGCCCGGACCTGGTGGCCTCGATGACCTCGGTGGGCTCGCCGCACACCGGCAGCAAGGTGGCCGACGGTCTGGCCACCGTTGCACCGCCGGGCTCGCCGCTGCGGCCGATCGTGGCCGGCTTCGTCAACGCGCTGTCGGTGTTCATCGAGTTCCTGTCCGGTGACGCCGATCCGCAGAACGCGCTGGGCGCCCTGACCTCGCTGTCCAGCGCGGGCTCGGCGACCTTCAACAACCGCTTCACGGCGGGCCGGCCGACCAGCGCCTGCGGCTCCGGCGCGGCAGTGGTCAACAACATCCGCTACTACTCGATGGGTGGCACCAACGTGCTGAGCAATGTGCTGGATCCGTCGGATGCCTTCCTCGGCGCCGGCAGCCTGTTCTTCGGCTTCGAAGCCAACGATGGTCTGGTCGGCCGCTGCTCCTCGCGCTGGGGCACCGTGCTGCGCGACGATTACGGCTGGAACCACCTCGACCAGGTGAACCTGCTGTTCGGCCTGCGCAGCATCTTCGCCTCCGATCCGGTCTCGGTGTATCGCGCGCATGCCAACCGGCTGCGCGGCCTGGGTCTCTGATCCATGTCGCGGACCCGTCTCGCGGCCGCGGGCATCGCGGTCGCGGCGGGGCTGGCGCTGATGCTCTGGCTGCGGCCCTCTCCGGAGGGCCGCGTCGTTTCCGAGTCTCCGTCGCCGCCCGCTGCGGCTGCAGCGCCCGCCCCGTCCGCCCCGCTGGTCGTGCAGGGCGCCGACTTCCCGATCGCCCCGGCAGCGCCGGCGGCGATCGCCACCGAATCCCCCGCCGAGCGGCTGGCCCGCGCCCGCGCGAAGCTGGCCGAGTCCTCGCTGCGCGAGACCGAGCCGGATGGCGCGGTGACGCTGGCCGCGGACGGCAGCCTGCGCTACGACCGCGCGCTGCGGCGGCTGTTCGATTACTGGCTGAGCCTGGTCGGCGAACTGAGCCACGCCGACATTCGCGCGCTGGTCGAGGCCTGGCTGACCGAGCGGCATCCGCCGCGGGTGGTTGCCCAGGCGCTGGACGCCTACGACCGCTACCTGCGCTATCTGGCCGAGGTCGACCGCGTCGGTGCCAGTGTCGGCAGTGCCGATCCGGCTCAGCGGCTGGCGCTGCTGAAGCAGCTGCGGCGCCAGCAGCTGGGCGCGGAACTGGCAACGGCCTTCTTCGCCGAGCAGGAGGCGTACGAGGATTGGTCGCTGGCGCGCTGGCAGCTCTCACGCGACCCGTCCCTCAGCGAGGCCGAACGCGAGTCCCGGATGGCCGCCATCGAAGCGACCCTGCCTGACGAGCTACGCGCCGATCTGCAGTCGCAGCGCCGCACCGAGGCCGACCTGAGCCTGAGTCAGCGCATCGATCAGGAACTCTCCGACCCGGCCGCCCGCGCCGCCGCCCGTCGTGATGCCTTCGACCCCGAAACTGCCGCACGCCTCGATCAGCTCGACGTCGAACGCCAGCAATGGGCCGAGCGGCTGGCGGCTTATCGTGGCTTTCTGAAGACGCTGGAGGGCCTCGACGCCGCCACCCGCGAACAGCGCCGTGCCGCCTACCTCGGCCAGCACTTCGCCCCGCACGAAGCTCAGCGCATCGGCGCGCTGGAGGCGGTCGGACAGCTGGAGGCGGCCGACGGCGGTTGACGCCCCCGTGGCCGGCCACCCGGCGCCGGCCGGATGACAACGGCCAGCGTTTCCGCGGCACGGTCTGACCCGGACGAAGCCGCACGCCTCCTGCGGCCGTTCGTGCTCGACGGGACTTGCCTCGCGGCCGCCGTGCGTATGCTCCGCCACCCTGATCGGAGTTGACAAATCATGCACGCTTGGACCCGTTTGACGGTGCTGCTGGCGGCATGGCCGCCGATCCTGGCGGCACAGGTCACCCCGATCTGGTCTTCGACGGAATCCGAGGTGATTCCCTTCGATGCCGGTTATGCCCGCACCGAGCATGTGTTGCTGGAGGACGGCAGTGCCTTCATGGTGGCGGCCGAGACCGGTCGCGCCGGGCTGGCCGGCACGGTCCACCTCACGGCGAGCGGCGCCGCCGTGCTCGGCCAGTTCGGACACCAGCCGATCAGCGGCGGGCGGTTGTCGCCGGAGACCGTGCTGGCGACCCGGGGCGATCGCGTGCTGCTGGCGATGACCGAGCTGGACAATTCGCGCGCGCTGGTGGTGATGGTCGACGCCGCCGGCTCGGTGCTGTGGGTCCGCCCGCGCTTCGGCCGGCAGGCGCGTTTCCTCGCCAATGGCGATGTACTGCTGGCCTCCGGCAACGAGTTGGTGCGTCTGGCGGGCAGCACCGGGGACCTGGTGTGGGTGCGCAATCTGCTCGACTTGCGGCCGAATCCGACCGAGGTCGCGTTCCAGCTGCCCAGCGACATCGGCGCCGGGATTCCGCTGTCCCTGCACTTTCGCGAGTTCACCCCGGCGGGGGATCCGCGCTTTCCGGATCCGCTGCTGGTGTCGCTGGACAGCGCCAGCGGCGCGCTGCAGCAGCAGCTGACGCGTGAGCCGGCTGCGGTGCCGGTGATCGAGGGCTGTGCGCCGTTGCGCCTCGGCACCGACCGGGTGCATGCCTACTTCGAACGCGGTGCCACTCAGGTGGATGTGGTGGTCGAACGACGCCGGGGCGACACCGGCGCGCGGCTGTGGTCGACCCGGATCCCGGCGGTGGCGTTCACGCAGGACGAGGCGCCCTGCGAGTTCGTCGCCACCAGCAGTCTGCTGGCGTTTTCCAGCCGCAGCGAGGTCGCGCCGTCGACGCTGTTCGCCCTGAATCACGCCGGCGCGCTGCAATGGCGCACCAGCTTGCCAACCGGATTGCCCGCCGAACTGCGGCCGGCCGCCGATGGCGCCCTGCTGGTGGCCTCCCAGCAAACCGTCTCCAGCGGTCTGGTCACCGTCGCCGAACGTCGCCGCGTCGCCGACGGCGGCGTCGCCTGGTCGGTCGAGATCCCCGGCCGCGCGCTCGACTGGCGGGTCGTCGGCGACGGAATTCACGTCGCCTGGTCGGTGGATGACGGCGCCTCGGAGCTGCATTTGCAACGCCGGGCCGCTGCCAGCGGCGCGCTGATCGGCGAGCAGCTCGCAGTGGCCGAGGGTCTGGCGCTGCGACCGGCGGACCTGGAGATCGTCGACGGCAACCCCTATGCGGTGCTCGCCGGTCTGGGCGCCGATCAGCGCGGTGTGCGGCTGCGCCGTCTCGATCCGGACAGTGGCCTGCCGGTGTGGTCGCAAACGCTCCCGCTGGACGAATTGCCCGAGCAGGTGACCGGAGCCAGCCTCCATCCGGGTGCTGCCGGTCGTCTGGTCGGGGTGGTGTACTACACCGTCGACCGCAGTCCGGCGCCGCCGGAGCCGCGCCAGGCCATCCTGTCCGTCGATACGGCCAACGGCACCCTGCGCTGGCAGACCGCCCTGGCCCGCCAGCGGCTTCCCTTCGTGGAGGCCGGCGCCGAGGCCCAGCCGACCTCCGCCGCCGATGGCAGCGTGTACGTGCGCAGTTCGTCCTGCGTGAATCCGCCGGCTTGCGGCGAGGTCCTGCCTCAGGTGATCCGCCTGTCGGCGGCCGACGGCCAGGTGCTGTGGAGCGTGCCGGCGCCCGGCAACCTGCTCGGCGTGCGCGGCAGCGACCTGATCGTGGAGCGTAGCGGCAGTTTCAATACCCTCGCGGTGATGGGCGCCGCTGACGGGGCCGATCTCTGGGCGCAGCTGATGCCCGTCAACAGCTTTGTGCTGACCGCGCTGGCGACGGCGAACGGCGATCTGCACGTGACGCGTCAGCTCGCGGCGGGTGGCCGCCAGCGCGTGCAGCTCGATCGCCGTTCGGGAGCCAACGGCGTTTCCGCCTGGACGGTCGATCCCGGCATCCCGACCGCCTCGGTGCGCGGGCCGGTTGTGACCCGACTGGCCGACGGCGACCTGCTGCTCAGCGCACGGATGACCGGCGCGCCGGATCCGGCGGTGTCACGGCCCTTGCTGGCGCGCCTCGATGGCAGCAGCGGCGCGATCGAATGGTTGAACACGCCGTCGGCACAGAACGACCGCTGGCTGACGGTGCGTGCCGTCACCCACGGCACGGGCTCACCGCAATGGGCCCGCAGCCTGCGCTACGTGGGCGACAGTTTCGTCAACGTCGAGGAGCGTTACGCCCTGACCCGCCTGGCGCTGGACAGTGGATCGGTCGGCGCCGAGCACCAGTACGCGCAAACCTACGATCCGCCGCTGGCATCACCGGCGCTGGGATTGGGTTTCGTCAGCAGTGTGGGTGCCGACGGCAGCGCGCTGGTCGAGAACCGCAGCATCGACCGCCGCGGACTCGGCCTGCTCCGGTGGCAGCGCTGGCCCGCCCCGAGCGCGGATCGCGGCGATGTCGTGCTGCGCCGCGTCGGCACCGACAGCCCGATTCGGGCGCTGGGCCCGTCGACCGACGTGGTCATCGAGGTGGAGGGAAACGCAGGCGTGGCGGTCGCCGGCATCGGTATCGGCTTCGCTTCCACCGTCGACGGACTGCAGGCGCAGCTGCGTGACTGCGAAATCGTGCTCGGCACCGGCAGCTGTCCGGCGAACCCGGGCAGCTCGCTCGACCAGACGCTGTCGCTGAGCGCCGGCGCGCGGATGCGGCTGCGCTACGAGATCCACGACCCGGGCTTTCAGCCGAAGCAGGCCCGCGGCGGCAGTGGCGCTCGGGGCCTGTTCCACGTCGATCCGCCGTTTTCCTTCGGCGATACTGACCTTGGCAACAACATTGCGGTCATCCAGGTTTCCCTGGGCGGCATGTCGAACGGATTCGAGTAATCCGCCGTTCGTCGGCGGGTTACTCGCGATCCGGTCTGCGTCAGCCCTCGAAGCCGCCGCTGAAGATGCTCTGCGGCAGGCTGCGCCCGGTCAATGACCAGCTGACCGTCCCGCTGCCGCCCGGGGCGTTGTGGGTGCAGCTCAAGGTGCCGCTGACCGGGTTGCTCAGGGCGGCGGTGGCACTGAGGCGGATGCGCAGCACCAGAGTGCCCGCCGGATTCAGCGTCTGCGGGAAGCTCAGGCCATCGACGCGGGTGTAGCCGGCGCCAGTCAGCGTGCAGTTGGTGATCGCGAAGGCGGTGCCGCCCGCCGCTGCACCGTTGCCCAGCGTCACGGTCAGCTCGCGGTTCTGCTCGTGGATGACGTTGCCGAAATCCAGCGTGCTCCCGCCCGCCGGGGTGCTGGTCAGCGTGCCCAGCGTCTGGCAGCTGACGTCGATGCCGGTGACAGTGCCGCTGCCCACCGTGCCGTTGCCGTTGCTGACCGTGCAGGCCTGACCCGTGGGCTGGGTCAGGACGCTGACGGCGTAGGTCGCGCCGGTGGCTTGTGCGGTGGCGAAGGTGTAGGCGCCATTCGCGTTGCGGGTCAGGTTTTCGCCGGTGGTGGCGTTGCGCAGCACGACCGACAGGCCGGTGCCGAGGCCGCTGATCGAGCCGCCGACGGTGTAGGTGTTGGTGGTGCAGGTGACGTTGACGGTGGTGACGTTGGCCGCGCCGACCGTGCCGGAGCCGTTCGCGACGCTGCAGGTCTGGCCGGTGGGCTGGGTCTGCACGGTGACGGTGTAGGTGGCGCCAGTGGCTTGCGCAGTCGCGAAGGTGTAAGCGCCATTCGCGTT